>Ga0153923_100037_pt1 | contig 77837 bp, 71 predicted proteins | sample TSNJ007MetaG_FD_104682 | JGI IMG/M metagenome (GOLD analysis project Ga0153923, IMG submission 104682) | Attine ant fungus gardens microbial communities from New Jersey, USA - TSNJ007 MetaG | ecosystem: Host-associated > Fungi > Mycelium > Unclassified | place: USA: New Jersey, Brendon T. Byrne...
CTAAATCCGAGACGCCCGATCGGGCGCAAAACTGAAAGAGAGGTAACACCATGACTTTCACAACTACTCCTCGTCGTCTCGCAAAACGCTTCGCACTGGTTGCTGGTCTGAGCGTGCTGTCGGTCCAGGCTTTCGCCGGTGGTGACGCCGCGCTGTACGGCCCGACCGCGCCGAAAGGCTCGACCTTCGTGCGGGTCTACAACGCCAGCAACGCGGAAGTCAGCGCCACCGTCGGCAGCACTAACCTGAGCGACGTTGCACCACTGGCCAGCAGCGACTTCAGCTTCATGCCGGGCGGTGATTACAGCGCCAAAATCGGCAGCCAGACCCTGCCGGTCAAACTCGCCGGCGACCACTACTACACCCTGGTCAACAACGCGTCCGGCGCGCCGCAACTGATCGAAGAACCACCGTTCAAGAACAAGCAGAAATCCCTGGTGCGCGTGCAGAACCTCAGCGACAAACCGCTGACCCTGAAGACCGCCGACGGCAAGACCGACGTGGTGCCGAACGTGGCCGCCAAGGGCCGTGGCGAGCGTGAAATCAACCCGGTGAAAGTCAGCCTGGCGCTGTACGAAGGCGACAAGAAAGTCGGCGACGTGAAACCGGTCGCGCTGGAGCGCGGTGAAGCAGCGGTGCTGTACGTCACCGGTTCCGGCAGCAGCCTGTCGCCAGTCTGGGTGAAACGCCCGGTGTCGACTCGCTAACACATTTCCCGCAGAGACGCTGATCCCTGTAGGAGCTGTCGAGTGAAACGAGGCTGCGATCTTTTGATCTTCGGCGTCATTAAAGACGCCAAAAGATCGCAGCCTTCGGCAGCTCCTACAGGAAATCGCGGCGGCCTCTCGGTACGAGACAAAAACAAGAGTGAAACGACACAACGTTCGTGCCTCTAACCAATCGATTTTTATGGAGTAAACAACATGATTCCGGTGATCTTGTCAGGTGGTAGCGGTTCACGTCTTTGGCCGCTTTCGCGCAAGCAATTCCCTAAACAATTCCTCGCCCTGACCGGTGAACACACGCTGTTCCAGCAAACCCTGGAACGTCTGGTGTTCGAAGGCATGGACACGCCGATCGTGGTCTGCAACAAGGATCACCGTTTTATCGTCAACGAACAGCTGGCCAACCGAAACCTCGAATGCCAGCGCATCCTGATGGAGCCGTTTGGCCGCAACACCGCACCAGCGGTGGCGCTGACCGCGATGATGCTGGTCAATGAAGGTCGCGACGAACTGATGCTGGTGCTGCCGGCCGACCACGTGCTGGAGGACCAGAAAGCCCTGCAACGCGCCCTCGCCCTGGCCACCGTCGCCGCCGAAAACGGTGAGATGGTGCTGTTCGGCGTGCCGGCGACCAAACCGGAAACCGGTTACGGCTACATCAAATCCACCGGCGATTCGCTGCTGCCTGAAGGCGTCAGCCGCGTTTCGCACTTCGTCGAGAAACCTGACGTCAAACGCGCCACCGAATATGTCGAATCCGGCGGCTACTACTGGAACAGCGGCATGTTCCTGTTCCGCGCCAGCCGCTTCCTCGAAGAGCTGAAAAAGCACGATCCGGACATCTACGACACCTGCCTGCTGACCCTCGAGCGCAGCCAGCAGGACGCCGACACCATCACCTTTGACGAAGCCACCTTCGCCTGCTGCCCGGACAATTCCATCGACTACTCCGTCATGGAAAAAACCCAACGCGCCTGCGTGGTGCCACTGACCGCTGGCTGGAGCGATGTCGGCTGCTGGTCGTCGCTGTGGGAAGTCAACGAGAAAGACGCCAACGGCAACGTCAGCAAGGGCGACGTGGTCATCCAGGACAGCAAGAACTGCATGATCCACGGCAACGGCAAACTGGTGTCGGTGATCGGCCTGGAAAACATCGTCGTGGTCGAAACCAAAGACGCCATGATGATCGCCCACAAAGACAAGGTTCAGGGCGTCAAGCAGATGGTCAACACCCTCAACGAGCAGGGCCGCAGCGAAACCCAGAATCACTGCGAGGTCTACCGTCCGTGGGGTTCCTACGACTCGGTGGACATGGGCGGGCGTTTCCAGGTCAAGCACATCTCGGTCAAACCGGGCGCGTGCCTGTCGCTGCAGATGCACCACCACCGCGCCGAGCACTGGATCGTGGTCAGCGGCACCGCTGAAGTGACCTGCGATGAAAATGTGTTCCTGCTCTGCGAAAACCAGTCGACCTACATCCCGATCGCCTCGGTGCACCGCCTGCGCAACCCGGGCAAGATCCCGCTGGAAATCATCGAAGTGCAGTCCGGTTCATACCTGGGTGAAGACGATATCGAACGCTTCGAAGATATCTACGGTCGCTCCACCCCGATCGAACGCGGCGTGTCGGTGAAAACCATCGCGCAGTAACAATCTGCAGAACAAGAAGCCCCCGTCCAGCCCGCTGCGTCCCCTATCCGCAGTGGGTTGGGCGGGGGCTTTTTTCAACTCAACGAATGTTGTCGAGTCAGCCTTGGCCGGGAATGCCCCCCCAGCGATTGCTGCCTTCCCGCGTAAGGAGCCGGTGCGAGCAGTCCGATAAAGTCCTGGGTCCGCTGCAGGCCCTGCACCGTACTGGACGTTTGCATCGACAAGTCGGAGACCGCTTCGAAAAGCTCCGGATCCGAGCTGCCGGTGGTTGCCAGCTCGGTCAGGATGGCTTGCGTCCTGAACTCGACCATGTCGATGTCTGCCGAAAGATGTTCGTAAGTGTTGCTTAACGCCTCGGCATTCATCCCCTGCGCTGCATGGATGAATTCCCGTCCCGTCTGGAACAGCCCCCGAGTTTGCGCTCCCAGTTTTTCAGAGACTGCCTCGATCACTTTGTCCTCGACCTTGGCGCGCGCCATTTTGGTCAATCGTGATCGACCGTCGGCTGTGCGCGGATCATGCGCTGCCAATTCCAGTTTCACTGTGGCAAGACTCAGCTTCTTTTTCGGCTCGACGCTTTCAACCAAGGCCTTGGGATTCAATTCGCTGCCTTTGAAATGGATAGGTCGGTTCAACTGATAGGTGTCCACCAATTTGTCGATGGCTGCACCCGCCAACTTATCGCCGACCTTGGTGCCAATCTTGCCCCCAAGAGAACCGGCTACCGGTCCGAACACGTTGCCCATTGCAGTGCCAATCGTGCCCCCTGCGGCTTGAGCGCCTGCGCTGAACATGCTGCTGGCCAGTTGCGTCCCGACGCGCCTGACAAGGGCCTGAAACCGGTGTCGCGCCTGAGTGTGATTGAGCAATGAATTTCTGACGTCCGCTGCCGCCGAGGTCATCGTGCTCATTAATGCCTGCTGCTTTTGCACACTGTCAGCCAATTCAGATGTGGCGGTCTTTCCGCCACCATCGGTGTCGACATGGCCCATGGGCGAGTTACCCACCATCTGGTACAGGTTCGGCCCGTCGATAAAGCCTTTCGGGTCAGGATTCAACCAGCGCTGCAACCACGGCATGTAATAGCGATAGCCATAATAATAGAGACCTGTGGCATCGCGCTCCTTGCCCGAATAACGCAGGGTTTTGTAACTGGCCTCGGTGTCCTTGCTCCACGCCGTTTCACCGAACGGGAAGAATGTTTCTTGACTGATGAGCCGGGCATCCTCGCCCAGTTCCAGGCAGGTCGATCCGAGATGATCCGTCAGCGTGTACCGATAATGGTCATTGGAACCGGTGGGCGGAGCACTTTCCCAGTGCAGCACGTGTACACGGCTGATGTGGCCGTCGACGCAGATCACTTGCAGTTGTTCACCGGTGGCCGTGTCGGTACGTAGCTCCAGCCCAGGCAAATAGCGCACCTGGGCCGTGACGCCGCGGGCATTCGTCTGGAGCGAGCGAATCTTGCGCACACGTTGGCCGGCACCGTCGTAGCAATAGTGTTCACGGTCATTGGGTCCGCTGGCACGTTCGACCGGCGTGACCGATTGCAACTGATTACGCAGATTCCACGTCAATGAGCTCCCCGCATACAGCGCTCGCAAATTGCCACGGGGATCGAACGCCGCGGCAATCTCCTCTTCCGTAGGTGGCACGCCATTACGGTAAGGCAAACAGCGATTACTCGATCGCGCAGCTTTGAGCTCGCGGCCATTGCGCGCGCCAACATGCGTCAGCAGTAACAGATTGCCGGATTCATCGTAGTTGAAGGTCTGTCGATAATTGCTCACTGCTGCCGGATCGTCACGTCCGATGGACGCCGGACCTTGAGTAGCAGCACCTGCTTTCCAACCGGTGGCCACATACAACTGGTAGAAGCTGTCGTAATCGAAACGACTGACAGGATCGATACGCTGGTTGGCGAAATACCGGATCGGCAGTGCCTTGTCCTCGATGCTCAGCAAGTTGCCCATCGGGTCGTAGTCGTAGATCAGATGTTGCAATATCTCGGCCCCGGCTTTCCTCGCATGGCGGGTTAGCAGAAGACCGTCCTCGGGCTGATAGGTCAGCGTCGTCAGCACACCATTGCCCGCCAGTTCCTGAGTGACTTGCCCATCAGCGTTGTAACGAATGTCGCTCACCAGCGTTAGCGCTTTGGTCTGGTGCCGCAATTGCAGATGGCAGGCGCGCAACTGACCGTCGAGCGTCAACTCGCGGCCATGGTGATTATCACGCGCATCGACTTGTTCGAGTACCTGACCCAGCGGCCCGAAGCGCCAGCGGGTCTTGGCACCGTCGCCGGGTTCCAGCAAGCGCTGGCGGTCATCAACGTTTTGCGGCCAATCGGCGACGCTGGGGTCGAGGGTGAAGTGCCGTGTGCTTTCAATGCATTGCCCACTGATTGCAAAGCTTTGCGAGCACACACTACCCGCCGGATCATCGTGCCGAATCAACTGGCCCAGCTGATTCCGGGAGGTATCACCCGCGCCGGGCTGACCGTAAGTGAGACGTTCGACGCACCGCCGATGCTCGGATGCACCTTCTTCGAACACGGCAATCGGACGCAGCAGCGGATCGTGTTGCACCTCGCGCCAGGTTTCTCGACTGTCCCAGTCGTACAGCGTCTCGGCACCGAGCCCGTACAACGCCAGCTGCGTACCGGCATCGACGCTGTCGGAGCGCAGCGTTTGCCCGATCAACGAATAAAGGGTGCGCAGATTCGCAGGCGTCAGCGGCTCGGTCGTTTGCAGTGCCCACAGGCGCGGATCCCACTGTTCAACAACCCTTCCGGCAGCGTCACGCATCGTGCGATTGATGCGGGCTTGAGCAGGGCAAAGGTCTTCGGCACGCCAATAACCAACCGTCCGAATCTGCAATCCGCGCGGGTCGCTTACCGAAAGCGTCGGTGTTTTGCCATGCTTGTTCATCAGCTTGCTCCCGGCACTACCGTTAACCATGCTTCAGGGCATCAGAGCACCCGCGCTTTGCGATTTTCAACTGTCAGAAATTACAGTATCGACTGACGGTACATTCGGAATACGCGCGAATGTCCATTGTGCCGGCCCTCCGGTAGGATGGTACTCACGAACCAAGGAGCGTTCCCTCATGTTCATCGGCATCCTGCTGATCATCACCTGGTTGATTCTGCTGCTGCGCTATCCCGCCAAGGCTGTGCCGGTCTCCGTGGCCGCGGCTATCGGTCTGGGCCTGGTGGCCGTGTGGGTGGTGTGGCTGGACAACAGCGAACTCAAGCAACTGGCGCGTCTGGAGATGCGCATTGCCTACGCCCCTGAACAGTGCCCTGCGGACCGCCCGCTGCAACTGAAAATGAAAAACGGCAACGACGTGCCGTTGACCGAACTGCGCTGGCGCATCGCAGCCTATGCGCCGGGTGACACGGTGAATCTGGCCGACAACCAATACACCGCGCCACGCTATCGCGGCCCCGGCGAATTGCAGGCCGGCGGCGACTGGGAAGACTGCTTGCCGATGCCACCGCTGCGCCCCGGTTATCGCCCGCAAACCCTGGAATTCCGCGCCGAGCGTTTGCAAGGCAGTTTCTCCGACTGATCCCCTTCCCCACTTTTTTGCACAAGGAATGCGCCATGCCCGTTGCGTTGATTACCGGTTGCTCCAGCGGCATTGGCCGCGCGCTCGCCGATGCGTTCAAAACCGCCGGTCATGAAGTCTGGGCCACTGCGCGCAAGAGTGAGGACGTCGCAGCGCTGACCACCGCCGGGTTCACCGCGATCGCGCTGGACGTCAATGACAGTGTGGCGCTGGAACAACTCGCCGAGCGCATCAACAAACAACACGGCGGCCTCGACATACTGATCAACAACGCCGGTTATGGCGCCATGGGCCCGCTGCTCGACGGCGGCGTGCCGGCCATGCAGCGTCAGTTCGAAACCAATGTGTTCTCGATTGTCGGCGTGACTCGTGCACTGTTCCCGGTGCTGCGCCGGGCCAAGGGGCTGGTGGTGAATATCGGCAGTGTGTCGGGGGTTCTGGTGACGCCGTTCGCCGGCGCCTACTGCGCTTCGAAAGCCGCGGTGCATGCCTTGAGCGATGCGTTGCGCATGGAGCTGGCGCCGTTCGGCATTCGCGTGATGGAGGTACAGCCGGGGGCGATCCAGTCGAGCTTCGCCAAGAATGCCGGGCATGAGGCCGAGCAACTGATCAACGAACAGTCGCCGTGGTTTCCATTGCGTGAGGGGATTCGCGCACGGGCCAAGGCCTCGCAGGACAAACCGACGCCGGCCACTGAGTTTGCGGCGCAATTACTCAAGGCTGTGCAGCAGGGCACGCCGCCACGCTTGATCCGCATTGGCAATGGCAGCCGCGCGTTGCCGTTGCTGGCGACGTTGTTGCCCAAGGGGTTGCTGGAGTCGACGTTGATGAAACGGTTCGGGTTGCGCGGCCAGCTCTGAGACCGAGGTGCTCCTATCGCGGGCAAGCCACGCTCCCACAGGGTTTTGCGGTGTACACGGATATTCAGAACGACACAAAAACTGTGGGAGCGTGGCTTGCCCGCGAAGAGGCCGGAACAATCACTCGAGATCCTCAGCCCCAACCCTTCATGAAATCAATAAACGCCCGCACCTTCAGCGGCAAATGCCGGGTATCCGGGTACAACGCGTAAACACCCTGTTGGGCAAAGCGGTAATCGGCGAGCAATCGCACCAATCGCCCCGCCTGCAGATCCTCCTGAATCAACCACTGCGGCAGAATCGCCACACCCTGCCCTGTCAACGCAAACGCCCGCAAAGTCGCCGAGTTGTCGGCGACGATGGCGGTGGTTCCCGGTTTTGGCTGGTAGACATGCTCACTGCCGGTCGGGTCGGTAACGGTCATTTCCGGGACGCGGCCATGGCCCAGCGTCGGCATCGACTCCAGCGTCGTCAGCGTGGCAACCGGCGCAAAGCGCTCGACCAGCTGCGGCGCGGCCACCGCAAACACTTCGAACGTCGACAACTGCACCGCGCGCAGGTTGGAGTCGTGCATGCGCCCCAGACGGATCGCCATATCGAAACGTTCGGAGATCAGATCGGCGTGGGTCGAGGACGTCGACAGGTGAATGTTCAATTGCGGCTGTTGCTGGCGAAACACTTCCAGCGCCGGCACCACCTGGGCCAGGGCAAACTCCACGGTGGTGGTGATGCGCAACGTGCCCTTGAGTTGCGAATGCTCGGAACGCGCCTCCTCGATCGCCAGTCGCGCTTCGTCGAGGGTGCGCAGGCAACGCCGATAGAAGCGCTCGCCGGCATCGGTCAGGGCCAGTTGCCGGGTGTTGCGCGTGAGCAAGGTGACGCCCAGTTCTTCTTCCAGGCGTTTGAGATTGAAGCTCACCACCGCCCGGGTCTGGCCCAGGGTATCGGCGGCGGCCGTCAGCGACCCGGCCTCGACCACGGCTTTGAAGGTGTCAAAACGGTCAAGGCTGACCATGTCCAGCGCACTCCCTGTCAAAATAATTTTGACAAACTAGCAGGCAAACCAGCGTTTTCCTAACGCCACAAGCGCCCTACCCTGCACGTCTCATCACAGGGAAGCTGCCATGGCCTATCGCTCGAAAGTCGCGCTGGTGTATCTGTTCGGGTTCGCCCTCGACCTGTTGAACATGTTCGCCGCGAGCATTGCCTACCCGGACATCGCCCGGGAATTACAGGCCTCGGTGACGCAATTGGCGTGGATCACCAACGCCTACATGCTCGGGCTGACGCTGATCATTCCGCTGAGCGTGTGGCTGGCAGCGCGGCTGGGCGAGCGGCGGTTGATACTCGGCTCGCTACTGCTGTTCGGAATCGCTTCCGGGCTGGTGGCCCAGGCCGGGTCGATTGAAAGCCTGATCGGCTGGCGTTTGCTGCAGGGGCTCGGTGGTGGCTTGTTGTTGCCGATTGGCCAGGCTCTTGCGTATCGGCAATTTCCGGCGGCGCAACGCGCGCACCTGACCGGCGTGGTGCTGATGGTCGCGTTGATGGTGCCGGCCCTGTCGCCGGCGGCGGGCGGCCTGATCGTCGAGGCGTTGTCATGGCGCTGGATTTTCTACCTGAACATGCCGCTGGCGCTGCTCGCGTTCGGTCTGGGTGTGCTGTGGTTGCAAGCGGATCAACCCGGCACTGAACGCCCGGCGCTGGATTTGCGCGGCCTGCTGCTGGCGGTGGCAGCCCTGAGCCTGTTGTTGATTGCCGTGAGCCTGGCAAGCGCCGCCGCTACCCGTCACCTCGCCGGCGGCGTTCTGCTGCTCGGCGCCGTCACCTTGGGGCTGTACCTGCGCGATGGCTGGCACAAACCCGACGCGGTGCTCGACTTGCAACTGCTCAGGAGTCCGTCGCTGCGCCTGGCGATGTTGATCTACCTGTTCGTGCCCGGGGTGTTTACCGGCACCAACATGATTGCCGTGCTGTATCTGCACGACCTCGGTTTCGGTGCAACACAGACCGGTGCGCTGATGTTGTCCTGGGCGGCGGCCTCGGGTGTGGCGATCATGTTGGGCAAACGCAGTTTCAACCGCATCGGCCCCAAACCGTTGCTGATCGCCGGGATGCTTTTGCAGTGCCTGGGGATTGTCCTGCTGATGCGTGTCGAACAACCCGCCGCCACGCCGCTGATCATCGCCTACGCCCTGATGGGACTGGGCGGCAGCCTGTGCAGCGTGACCGCGCAGACCCTGGCATTTGTCGGCATCGCGCCAGAAAAAATGGGCCACTCCAGCGCCCTGTGGAACATCAATCGCCAGCTCGGTTTCTGTCTTGGCGCCGCGCTGCTCAGTTCGCTGTTGGGTGCACTGGGCGGCCACGGTTTCCAATACTGCTTTGTCGCGGCGGCCTTGCTCACCTTGCTGCCCATGATCGCCGTGCTGCGTTTCGACGCCTCCAAAGTGCTCGCCCTTTTGAGCTCACCTTCCCTCCAGGAAAAATCCACATGACTGACTACAACGAATATTTTGATGAAGTGATCCAGGCCCACTTGGTCATCGAACGATGGCTTGCCGTGGAACAGGATCCGGCGGAACTTGCGCGCTTGCTGAGTCGGTTCGCGGCGAATTTTTCCATGGTCACGCCGCTGGGCCGGGCTTTGGATTTCGAGGCCTTGCGCGGGCTGTTTCAAGCGGCGGGCGGGAACAAGCCCGGGTTCCGGATCGAGCTCAGTGAGCTGCGCGGGATTGCCCTGCATGCGCATGGCGCGACGCTAAGTTATCGCGAGCAGCAGAGCGATGCGAGCGGGTTGCACACCGATCGCCGGTCGACGGTGGTGTTTGAAAAGAGCCAGGACGGGCGGGTGCTGTGGCGGCATTTGCAGGAGACGTTTTGCCAAGGTTGATGGAATCCCATTGTGGCGAGGGAGCTTGCTCCCGCTCGGCTGCGTAGCAGTCGCCAAACCTGTCTACGCGGTGTGTCTGACCTCACTGGCGAGCAGGTTTTGGGGCTGCTGCGCAGCCCAGCGGGAGCAAGCTCCCTCACCACTGGGTTACTCGACAGCGTCTTGCTTCACCACCACCGTGCAAGTAATCCCCGCCGCCAACAACACACCCTCCGGCACTCCATCGATGTGAATGCGCACCGGCACCCGCTGCGCCAGACGCACCCAGTTGAACGTCGGGTTGACGTCAGCGATCAGCTCGCGGCTTTCCGGGTTGTCGCGGTCGTAGATGCCGCGGGAAATACTCTCCACGTGGCCCTTCAACACTTCGCCGCTCATCAGTTGCATGTCGGCCTTGTCGCCTACGCGCACGTGCGGCAGTTTGGTCTCTTCGAAGAAGCCATAGACCCAGAACGAGTTCATGTCGACCACGGCCATTTTCGCTTCGCCGATGCGCGCGTAATCGCCGCGATGCACGTTGAGGTTGGTCACGTAGCCGTCCACCGCCGCGCGCACTTCGGTGCGTTTGAGGTTGAGTTCGGCGGCTTCCAGTTGCGCTTGTGCGTGTTGATAATCGGCCAGCGCGGCGTCGGCGATGTTGCTGGCGTCATCGCGGTTTTCCTTGGAGATCACCAGATTGTCGAGGTCGGCGCGACGATGGGCGTTGACCTTGCGCATCTCCCAGGTCGACTTGCGCGACGCCACCAGCGACTGCGCCTGCTTGACCGCGATGCGGTAGTGCTCCGGGTCGATCTGCATCAGCAGGTCGCCCTTCTTCACCAACTGGTTGTCGCGCACCGGCACATCAATGACTTCACCGGTGACGTCGGCGGCGACGTTGATGATGTCGGCACGAACGCGGCCGTCACGGGTCCACGGCGTGTTCATGTAGTGCTCCCACAGGGTCCGGCCGATCCACAGTGCCAGGGCCAGCACCAGCAGGGTCGCGAGCAGGCTGAAAAACTTTTTCATCAGAGCATTCTCAACGGTAGACAGTCAGCGCCATGGCGCCGAACAGACAGGTAAACAGACTCAAGCGCAGCAGCGCCGGGTGCCAGAAAAAACGGTACAGATCGAACCCCGACAGGAACCGGTCCAGCGCCCAGGCCAGCGCCGCAGCGACGAAAAACATCAGGGTCATGGTCGGCATGTACACGCCGTGGAAGGCGATTTCACGAGGCATGGGCAAGTCCTTCGGGCTTGGCGACGGCATAGGCGGCGAGTGGTGATTGCGGGTCGAGCAACGAGGTGCGGATGAAGTGCAGATAGCTCTTCACCCGGCGCAACGCGGACGTGTCGAAGTGCGGCGCGAACGGCTCGTCGGTTGCAGCGACCCGGCTGATCGCGTGATCGACCGCCACCAGTGCGCGCTCCAGATTGCTCGGGTTCGGTTGCAGAAACAGGCGCACCAGCGCCCGGCCCATCACACGAATCGCCTGACGCCACGGCTGCGATTCGGCGTACGCCGGGTGCACCGGGAGGATCGCCTGTTCCTTGCGCAACTCGATGATCGCGTGGCCGACTTCCAGCACCACGAACATCCAGCGCAGCAGGTTTTTCTGCACGGTCGGCTGACCTGCCGCCAGACCGTAAGCCTGGTGCAGCAGATCACGGGTACGACTCTCGAAACTCGACGCCAGGCCCTTGAGTTTGCCGCTGATCGCATAGACCACTTGCTCACGCAGATCCTGCTCCAGGCGCTTCCACAACCAGCGGCTGTTCGGCGGCAGAATGATCGCCCCCGCCGCCGCGCACACCAGCATGCCCATGACCATGGCGATGTAGTCATTGATGAAGGTGTAGGGGTTGTAGATGGTCAGGTTGTCCGGCACCGAACCGGTGCTGAAGAAGATCAACAAACCGAGACCGACCCCGGCATATTTCGGCCGCGAAGCGAGGAACGAGCCGAGCACGATCACCGGCGCGAGCATCACGCACAGCAGCGGAAAACCGTCGATCCACGGGAAGATGAAAAACATCTCGACGAAGCCGATCAGCGCCCCGAGGAACGTCCCGCAGGCCATTTGAAAAGCCATGCGTTTCGGGTTCGGCGTGGCGGCGGACAGGCCCACGGTGGCGGCAGCGATCAGGGTCATGGTCGCGCCGCTCGGCCACGCGGTGGCGACCCAGTAACTGCCCAACACAATCAGGATGAACGAGGCGCGAATCCCCGAAGCGGCAGCAGCCCACCAGTTGGTTTGCGGGGTGAACGGCTCGTCCCAGCGCTCGCGTTCGTGGCGGTGATCGGCCAGCGACGCGTGGGTCTGTGCATAACTGTGCAGGTCGTCGACGAAGCGATAGAGCAGCTCGTACGCGGTATGGAAATCCAGTTGTTCGGCTTCACTCGGACCGGTTTCCTGGAAAATGCCGCGCAAGGTTCGCACGCGCGTGGGCAGGCCTTCCTTGTACGCGGCCAATGCCGTCGCCAGACGTGCGGCATCCGGGCTGGTGAGGGCGCGGCCACTGAAGCCGTCGAGCACTTCGGCCAGATCCTGCAGGCCCGGCCGGATCGCGGCCACCACGTGTTCTTCGCCGTTGCCACGCAGGCGCTCGAGCAACTGATGCAGCGCATTGAAGCGCGTGGTGATGCCCATGAACTCGCTGTTCAAGCGACTGAGGCGACCGTTGCGCCGACGCATGTGCGGGTCTTCGAACACGGTGACGCTGCGCAGCCCTTCCAGGCCTACCGCTTCGGCGATGAAGCGCACGTTGCTCGCTTCGAACGACTCGGCTTTGCTACGCCCGCGCAGGCCATCGGTGACGAACAACGCGAACACGCCGAAGCGCTGATACAGCGCGTTGCGCATCGCCGCGCTGGCGGTTTGCGGCAGGATCGCGGCGCTGACCACGGTCGAGCAGAGAATCCCCAGCGAGATCTCCAGCACCCGCCACACGGCGGCCATGAACGCACCGTCCGGATGCGCCAGCGCCGGGAGTCCGACCATCGCCGCGGTGTAGCCGGCAAGGACAAAACCGTAGGCGCGAAAGTTACGGCAACGTGCCGCACCGGCCGAGCAGATGCCGACCCAGATCGCCAGCGAACCGAGGAACAACTCGGTGTTCTGCGCGAACAGCGCGATCAGCGTGACCATCATCGCCGACCCGGCCAGGGTGCCGAGGAAACGATAGAAACTCTTGGCGAACACCTGGCCGCTCTGCGGCTGCATGACGATGAATACGGTGATCATCGCCGTACGCGGTTGCGGCAACTCCAGGCGCATCGCCAGCCACAGCGTGAGGAATGCGGCGAGCAATACCTTGAAGATATACACCCAGGTCACGCCATCACTGCGCGCCCAGTCAAACAAACCCCGGCGCCATTCCAGGGAGTAGAGCCAGCGTAGAGGTGCGGGCAAGGGAGTCATTTGGACTTGCTCGATAAATGAAGGAAAAGTCTGTGGATCACGCAATTCCTGTGGCGAGGGAGCTTGCTCCCGCTTGAGTGCGCAGCGCTCACAAGATTTTTGGGGCTGCTGCGCAGCCCAGCGGGAGCAAGCTCCCTCGCCACAGGTTTGCGCATGCCGTTGAGGTGGTGTTCACCGCAGCAGGGCCGGGGTTTTCGGGGCTGCCGTTTGCTCGGCAGTCGGCACGTCGTTGCCAGCCCCGAGGCCGCCACCCAGCGCCGTCACCAACTCGGCATGCGCACTCAAGCGCGCCGCCTGCACCTGCTGCTGCACTTGCTGCTGCTTGAACAACAAGGTCTGCGCATTCAGCACGTTGAGGTAATCGGTGAGGCCACGCTGATAAGCGATCATCGCGATGTCGTAAGTCTTCTGCGCGGTGGCCACCGACTCGGCGGCGAAGGCTTGCTGCTTGTCCATCGACTCGCGGCGGATCAACTGGTCGGAGATGTTCTTCAGCGCATTGACCAGCGTCTGGTTGTAATGCGCCACGGCGATGTCATACCCGGCGGACGCTTCGCCCAGCTCACTGCGCAAACGCCCACCGTCGAAGATCGGCAGCGAAATCGCCGGGCCGACGTTGTAGGTGAGCTTCTTGCCGGTCAAAAACTCCAGCGCCCCACCGCCGGTGGCCATGTAGCCGAGGCTGCCGACCAGATCGACGTTGGGATAGAACCCGGCATGCGCCACATCGATGCCGCGCGCCTGCGCCGCCACTTGCCAGCGACTGGCAACCACGTCCGGGCGCTGACCGAGCAATTCGGCAGGCAATGCCGATGGCAGTTTCAGCGCGGCGCCCAACGCCAAAGTCGGCCGCTGTAATTGCGCGCCGGCGCCCGGGCCTTTGCCCGCCAGCGCGGCAATCTGGTTGCGGCTCAGGGCGATTTCTTCGTCCAGCGCATCCAGTTGCCGATGGGTCTCCGGCAACGGCGTTTCGGCCTGACTGACTTCGAAGTGCGTGCCGATGCCGCCGTCCAGTCGCTTCTGCGCCAGATCGAGAATCTGCTGTTGCTGCTTGAGCGTCGCGGCGACGATGTCGCGCTGGGCGTAATGCAGCGACAGCTCGATGTAGGCACGCACCAGGTTGCTCTGCAATTCCAGTTGCGCCAGCCGCGCTTCGGCGGCGCTCATGTGCGCCAGATCCACCGCGCGTTCGCTGGCATTGCTTTCCCGGCCCCAGAGGTCGAGGGCGTAGCTGAAACCCAGCGCGGCGTTGTTGTCCCAAGTGGTGGTGTTGGCCAGCTCGCCCGGGCCGTAGAACTGGTCGGTCGGCCAGTTGTGGCGCTTGAGCGTCGACTCGCCATTGATCTGTAACGACTCGGCGGCCTCGGCGACACCGGCCAGCGCCTTGGCCTGACGCACCCGCGCCGCGGCCATGACCATGCTCGGACTGCCCTGCACGGCGAGGTCGATCCAGTGATTGAGTTGCGGGTCGCCGTAGGCTTGCCACCATTGTGCGGTGGGCCAGTGTGCGTCACGGGCGGCGTGGGCGATGGCGTCGTCAGTGGCCAGTGCGTCGGCTTCCAATGCCTTGCTATGCGGGGCAATTCCTTGCGTTGAGATGCAGCCGCTGAGACCCAGGGTAAAAGCCAGAACACTGAGCGGCAAAAGCGCTCTGATGATGCGACGCGGCACAGCTGCGAATTCCTGAAAGAGGATAAGGCGGGGGCATGTTCCCTTCTGCAGGAGCTGCCGAAGGCTCGGGCCGCGTTCGGACGATCTTCTGATCTTGATTCCCTTAAAACAAAATCAAAAAATCGCAGCCTTCGGCAGCTCCTACAGGGAACGGCGCAATTCTAGGGGGCGGCCTGAACGGCGATAAGCTGGGATTCCTGTGAATCTTTGTTACCGTTAACGAGATAATCCCTTGGTCGGGGGTCTCAGCCCCTGAAACTTCGTGTCACAATTTGCCATCTCCCTTGAGAGCACCCCATGGACACATTGCAAAACATGCGCGCCTTCAGTTGCGTGGCCGAAGCCGGCAGCTTCACCGCCGCCGCCGTGCAACTCGACACCACCACGGCCAACGTCTCGCGCGCGGTCTCCAACCTGGAAGCCCACCTGCAAACCCGCCTGCTCAATCGCACGACCCGGCGCATCGCCCTGACCGAGGCCGGCAAGCGCTACCTGCTGCGCTGCGAACAGATCCTGGCCTATGTCGAAGAAGCCGAAGCCGAGGCCAGCCAGGCCCACGCGCGCCCCGCCGGCCAGTTGAAAGTGCACACCATGACCGGCATCGGCCAGCACTTCGTGATCGACGCCATCGCCCGCTACCGCAAGACCCACCCGGACGTGACCTTCGACCTGACCATGGCCAACCGCGTGCCGGACCTGCTCGACGAGGGCTACGACGTGTCCATCGTGCTGGCCAGCGAACTGCCGGACTCGGGCTTCGTCTCGCAACGCCTGGGCATCACCTACAGCATCGTCTGCGCCTCCCCGGCCTACGTGAAAGCCAACGGTTGCGCGCAAAAACCCAGCGACCTGCTGAACCACGCCTGCCTGCGCCTCGTCAGCCCGGTGATCCCCCTGGAAAAATGGGCCTTCAACGGCCCCGAAGGCCAGGAAATGGTCACCATCAACAGCTCGCCGTTCCTGGTGAACTCCGCCGACGCGATGAAAGCCGCGATCATCAGCGGCATGGGCGTCGGCGTGCTGCCGGTGTACGCCGCCATCGAAGGCCTGCGCAACGGCACGCTGGTGCGGATGATGCCCAACTACCGCTCGCAGGAACTCAACCTGTACGCGATCTACCCGTCGCGGCAATACCTGGACGCGAAGATCAAGACCTGGGTCGAGTACTTGCGCGGGTCACTGCCGGAAATCCTCGCCGCGCATCAGGCAGAACTGGCCGCCTACGAGTTAAGCGGCAGCCTCGCCGGAGCCCGCGTCGCCAACTGATTTTCAACACACGGTGCTCACTGTAGGAGCTGCCGCAGGCTGCGATCTTTTGACCTTGATGTTTAAAAATCAAAAGATCGCAGCCTACGGCAGCTCCTACAGAAGCGGTGATTTGGAGGGAGTTTTCCGACAGGTTTTGACGGTTGTGGGTCGGAAGTGGGGTGGATAGGCTCAGGGGGTCGTTGACGAATCAACGACCGGACTTGGTCGTCCGGGTTTAGAATGGCGCACTTTTCAAGCTTGCTTAATGGCGAGCTGTGCGTGGGAGGGCCTTGGCCCTGCCGGGTTTCCATTCCCTGGTCGACCAACCTGCGTACGGTTCGCCACCCCTATTGCTTGGTCGCAGTACGTGGCGAACTCCACATCCCGAATGGAGTTCCACCATGATCAAACCCACACCCAATCCGCCCCAAGCGGAAAGCACCTCCCCCTACGAATCCCTCGATTCAAAAAAACTCCACGACGTCGCCGAACGCGCCCTCGACCACTACCTGAAACCTTCCGCCGCCGCGGTGAGATTCCACAAACCCAGCAGCATGTTCCAGGTCGCCCCCGACATGGACAACGAAAGCCTGCTGGTCCACGCCTGCGAATCACTGGCCTCGGCGAGCATCATGACCAGCGACATTGCGGCCTATGTCGAAAGCCCGCAGCGGCAGACGATACTGGCGATTCAGCAGATCATCATGCTGGCTGAACTGGCGGTGAATCGGGTGCTGGATAACCACGAAATCTCGCAGTCTTCAACACACAACTAATCCCCCTGTGGGGGCGAGCCTGCTCGCGAAAGCGTCAGCCCATTCAATATTTTTGGTGCCTGACACACCGCTTTCGCGAGCAGGCTCACTCCTACAGTTGGAATGGGTTTGGTCTGTTGAAGAATGGTCGGCTCGTAGGCCGCCATCGCTGGCAAGCCAGCTTCCACAGTGACTGGATGCATTCAGTTGAAGTCTGGTCGGCTGTCAGGCCGCCATCGCTGGCAAGCCAGCTCCCACAGAAAAGCAAAGCAGTCCAGACAGACCGCATGCTCTTCACCACTCAAATGGCCGAGTGTCAGCTCGCCGAAAGCTCTTGATCTTGCCGTGCCGGCCCCATCGGCAGGCTGAGTGGAGGGGTTTATCCGGGGGTAGGCGCGCAGCGCCATGCGGCGAAGCCGCATACATCGAGAGGAGGTGCAGCGAAGCAAACCGGAGGCGATGCCCCCGGATGAATCCCGCAGCGAAGGAACCCGAGCCTAAGCGAGGGCCGTACGCCGGGGCCAAGCCTTTTGGTTACTTTTCGGCGTCTGGAAAAGTGACTCGCTGTAAGAGCGAAACCGTCAGCCGCAACACCCGAAGCAACGGATATACTCCCCATCAACCCAAAGCATGGTCGGCCCAGAGGCCGCCAAGACAACCCAAAACAGAAATGTTAGCTTGCTTGGCAATAAAGCCCCGAAGCCGAGCCCATAGCGATGAAAAAAACAGTCCTGGCCTTCAGCCGCATCACCCCACCCATGATCGAGCGCCTGCAGCAAGAGTTCGATGTCATCGTCCCCAACCCAAAGAACGGCGACATCAACGCCCAATTCAACGAAGCCCTCCCCCACGCCCACGGCCTGATTGGCGTCGGCCGCAAACTCGGCAAAGCCCAACTCGAAACCGCCGAAAAACTCGAAGTGGTCTCCAGCGTCTCCGTCGGCTACGACAACTACGACCTCGACTACTTCAACGAACGCGGGATCATGCTCACCAACACCCCGGACGTGCTCACTGAAAGCACCGCCGACCTCGCCTTCGCCCTGATCATGAGCAGCGCCCGCCGCGTCGCCGAACTCGACGCCTGGACCAAGGCCGGCCAATGGCAAGCCAGCGTCGGCGCGCCGCTGTTCGGTTGTGACGTCCACGGCAAGACCCTGGGCATCGTCGGCATGGGCAACATCGGCGCCGCCGTCGCCCGCCGGGGCCATTTCGGTTTCAACATGCCGATCCTCTACAGCGGCAACAGCCGCAAGCCGGAACTGGAACAGCAACTCGGCGCGCAATTTCGCAGCCTCGACCAACTGCTGGCCGAAGCCGACTTCGTTTGCCTGGTGGTGCCGCTCAGCGACAAGACCCGACACCTCATCAGCCACCGCGAACTGGCGCTGATGAAGGCAGGTGCGATTCTGGTCAACATCTCCCGTGGCCCGGTGGTCGACGAGCCGGCCCTGATCGAAGCCCTGCAAAACAATCGCATCCGTGGCGCCGGACTGGACGTCTACGAAAAAGAACCACTGGCCGAGTCGCCGCTGTTCCAGTTGAAAAATGCTGTGACATTGCCGCATATCGGCTCCGCCACGAACGAAACCCGTGAAGCCATGGCCAATCGTGCACTGGCCAATCTGCGCAGCGCGCTGCTCGGCGAACGCCCGCAGGACCTGGTCAATCCGCAAGCCTGGCGCGGATAAAAAATGACGGGCAAGTGCAGAACCGCACTTGCCCGTTAGTTGCCGCCCTACATAACTTGAAATTGAACAACAAAGCCAATTAAACAACAGCATTATAAGCTCTGCCTGGCAATCGAAGTATCGACCACTGCTATGGAGAGCTAATACCGTGAACAATCTGACAACCGACAAAATTATTCGCTACAGCAAAGTTATATTGATGACTTACATCAGCTTCTTTGGTGTATTGGTAATGATTCATAACTTTACCGACTATGACTCGAACTACACGTACGTGGCTCATATCCTGAGCATGGACACTACCGCCGCCAGTGAGTCCATAAAATACCGGGCCATTGACTCGCCAATGATTCATCACCGGATCTATTGGTTCATCATCACGCTGGAAGTAACGTATACGACGTTGTGCCTGATAGGCACCTATCAACTCTATCGGCACATCAACGCGCCTGCAGAGGTATTCCACGAGGCAAAAAAGTTCTCGATCATGGGAATACTGGCGGCAATATTCATTTATTACGTGTGCCTGCAAACCGTGGGTGTGGAATGGTTTGACATGGACACTTCACAATCATGGAATGCCAAAGACTGGGCCCGGCATATCGTAGACTTCATGTTGCCGGTGATGATTTACATCACCTTGAAAGTCGAGCGCTGATGTTCAGTGATCGTTTGTTTCATACCAACTTCCCCTGCACCGGCGCCACCAGCGTTTTCGGCTTACGAAACACCAAGACATTACCCAGCATCACCAACACCAGCCCGAGCAACGCCGGTGCCGTCCACTGATAACCTTCAGCAAACGCTGACACGTTCAGCGCCACCACCGGGAACAGCACCGTGCAGTAAGCGGCGCGCTCCGGCCCCATGCGCCCGACCAGCGTCAGGTACGCGGTAAACCCGATCACCGAACCCGGGATCACCAGATACAGCAGCGCCCCGACATAACGCGGCGACCAGTCCATATCGAATGGAATGCCTTTGACCAGGCACCACACCGACAACATCGCCGCGCCATAGGCCATGCCCCAGGCGTTGGTGGTCAAGGGTTTCAGACCGGCCTTCTGCTGCAGGCTCGAGAGCATGTTGCCCGCCGAGAAACACAGAGTGCCGCACAGCGCCAAGCCAAGACCCAGCAACGTTTCGGGGCTGGCGTGATGGCCGGCCAGTTCCGGCCAGAACAACATTCCCAGACCGAACAAACCGAGCGCCCCGCCCATCAGCACGTTACGGGCGATGCGCTGACCGAAGAACACCCGGGCATTGAGCGCGTTCCACAAAGTGGCTGTGGAAAACACCACCGCCACCAGTCCGCTGGGAATCCACTGGCTGGCGGTCAGAAAGCACATGAAGTTGACGCAGAACAGACACAAGCCCTGCGCCACGCAGATCAGATGCCCCCGCCGGTTCATCGGTTGCAGCCGCCGACTGAGCAGCAACAGCGCAAACAGCACCAGCGCGGCGAGACCGAAGCGATAGACGATCGACACCGGTATCGCGACCACGCCCAATTGCCATTTCAGGGCAATCCAGGTGGTGCCCCAGATCAGCACGGTCAGCAGATACAGCGAAAGGTTCATGACGAGACTCCTGAGGACACCGGACACTCTGTGGCGAGCGAGCTTGCTCGCGCTTGAGTGCACAGCACTCACTGATGGGGCTGCTGCGCAGCCCGGCGGGAGCAAGCTCCTTCGCCACAGGGTTGTGTTGAATGGAAATTCAGGGTGCGGCAGACAGGAGCGGGGCGCTTGCAGATTCTTGCGCTTTTGTCGCCCGACAGGCTGGCAGCGCGCCGGCTACGGAGTAGGATGCAAGGCGTTGGAGAGAACCGCACATGGCCGCTATCGATACCCTGCAAGTCTTTCAAGCCCTCAACCGCTCGCCGAACGCACGCCTTGTGCACAGCGCCGAGCTCGGTGACGGCTTGTCTGCGGCCCTGTGGACCAACCACCACGACGCCCAGGAATACGCAGCGCCGAGCCACCACACCCTGTCCTGCTACATCGCCGGTGGCACCGGGACGTTTCGTCGCGGTCAACCGGGGCGCAAGGGTGGGCCGGACAAGCTGTGCATCCTGCCGGCGGATCATGAATCCGGTTGGGTGATCAACGGCGATATCCGCCTCGCTCATCTGTATTTCAGTGCCGAGCAGTTTGCGTTGGGGTGCGTCACCTTGCTCGATCGCGAGCCGCGAGAGATGCAACTGCGTGAGCAGACCTTTCTGGAAGATCCACAGCAGGCCGGACGCTTTCGGCAGTTACTGACGCTGAATTGGGACGAACCTGCCGAACGCTTGCTGACCAGCAGCATCGCCCATGAATTGATCAGCCATACCCTGCTCAGCCAGGTCGGCGCGCGCCAGGGGTTGCGCCTCAAGGGCGGACTGGCACCGCATCAGCGGCGGCAATTGGTCGAGTTCATCGACAGTCAGTTGGCCGAGCCGATCAGTCTCGGACAACTGGCCGGATTGTGTGCATTGTCGGAGTACCACTTTGCCCGGATGTTTCGCGTGAGCTTCGGCCTGCCGCCGCATCAGTACGTACTGGCACGGCGCTTGAGCCGGGCGCGGGAGTTGTTGCGCGCAACGGCATTGCCGCTGGGGGAGATTGCGCTGGCGTGCGGGTTTGCCAGTGCCAGCCATTTCACCAACCGGTTTCGGCAGGTATTGGGTGGGACGCCGGGGGAATATCGGCAGGCGTTTTTGCGCTAGAGGCGAATGTTTTCGCTGTCTGTCAGGGCCTTATCGCTGGCAAGCCAGCTCCCACAATGTCTCCGGCCGTTCAAAACATTTTTGCTCGACCGTGAACCTGTGGGAGCTGGCTTGCCAGCGATGAACGATGACGCGGTCCCCGATCAGAACTCCAGCGTACTGGAGAGCGAAATCTGCCGCGAATCGCCCATCGACACAAAGAACCGGCTCGCCGCCGAGGTGTAGTAGGTGCGGTCGAACAGGTTCTTCACGTTGAGCTGGAACTTGACCTTCTGCCCTTCGACTTTGGTGTCGTAAGTGGCGAACGCATCGGCCACGGTGTAGCTCGGCAGGTCGAAATCATTCACCGCGTTGCCTGCTCGCTCGCCGACATACCGCGCCCCGGCACCGACCCGCAGTTGATCACCACCGATCACGCTGCCGAAGTCATACACCGCCGACAATGAGCCGCTGTTCTTCGCCACGTTTTGCAGGCGATTGCCTTTGTAGTCCGGGTCTTCGGTGACCTCGGCATCGGTGTAGGCATAGGCGCCGATCAGGCTCCAGCGGTCGGTCAGTTGACCGGTCAGGTCCAGTTCAAGACCCCGGGAACGCACTTCGCCGGCGGCGCTGTAGATCGTGGTCGGGCCTTCGGCGTTGGCCACCAGCACGTTGCGTTTCTTGATGTCGAACAGCGCAATGTTGCCGGTGATGCGCCCTGGAATATCCAGCCGCGCCCCCAGCTCCCACGACTTGGCTTCTTCCGGCGCGATGCTGCCGTCGAGCACGGTGCTGCTGCCGCTGAGCGGGGCGATGGTCGAGTTGGGTTTGAACGATTCGGTGTAGCTGCCGTAGAACGACAACTCGTCGGTGTAGCGATACACCAGGCCCGCACGCGGTACGAACTTCTGCCCGTTGCTGTCGGTGTTGGCCTTGAACGGCACGCCTTTGCCGGCGTACTGGTCGTACTCCTGGAAGCGCCCGCCGGCGACCAGAATCCACTGGTCGTTGAGGTGAATCGAGTCCTGCAGAAACACCGAATCGCTGCGCAGCAGATCGGTCTGCGCGCTGTCCGCCGCGCTGACGGTGGTGCCCTCGACTTCACGGCCATACACCGGATTGACGTAGCTGAAGGTGCTCAAGCTTTTCTGGCGGATCAGGTCGGCGCGGTAGATCTTGCGGTACTCGTCGTCGACGCCGAACACCAGGTCATGCTGCATGCCCAGCACATTGACCTTGCCTTCGAGACTGGCGGTGGTGAAACGGTCAGTGCTGATCGCGCCTTGCGTGCCGTCCATGCTGCGGGTCAGCGTGCCTTTCTTGGTGTCGATGGCGGTCACGCGCACCTGGCTGGCGTCGTAGGTCTCGCGGTTCCAGCTGTAGCCGAAGTGAGCTTTCCAGTCGTCATTGAGTTCGTGGTCGGCCTCGAAGTGGTACAGATCGGAACGGCCTTCCATGTCGTTGAACGGCTCGTCCAGACGCTCGTTGCGCGAGATGTCCAGCGGGTGGTTGGTGCGCGGATCGATCAGCGTGCCACGGTCGAACGGCGTGAGAAATTCGCGGTGTTCGTAGGCGAACAGCAGCTTGGTGCGTTCGCCATACCAGGCCAGCGATGGCGCGATCAGCGTCTCGCGGTGAGTGCCGAAATTGCGCCAGTAATCTTCGTCTTCGTGATCCAGCACCATGCGATACGCCAGGCCGGAATCGCCCAGCGCGCCGGTGCTGTCGAAGCTGCCGCCGCTGCCGTTCTTGCCGTCGCCGTAGGTGGAGCCACGCAGGGTCAGGGCGTTGTATTGGGTCAGTTCCGGCTTTTTGCTGACCAGATTGACCACGCCGCCCGGGTCCTGGATTCCGTAAAGCAACGAGGCCGGGCCTTTGAGCACTTCGACGCGATCAACGGTTTCGTTCATCCCGCGGCCCTGCACGATCGGCATGCCGTCGCGCATGATCGAGCCGTTGCGGTTGTCGCCGAAACCGCGGGTCATCACCGAATCCTGGGTGCTGCCCAAGGTGTTGCCCTGAGTGATGCCGCTGACGTTGGCCAGCGCATCGTCGAGATTGCGCGGGGTCTGATCGCGGATCACCTGGGCCGGGATCACGTTGACGGTCTGCGGGATTTCCTGCAGCGACGCCGAAGAACGCATCACCGAACTGGTCTGCGGCGGCTGGTAGCTCATCGAGTCGTCGCGCATCGAAGTGATGGTAGTCGCGCCGAGATTCAGCGCGCCCTCGGTGGGCTGCGGCTCCAACGCCAGGGTGTGGCTGTCGGTACGGCGGAAGGTCATGCCGGAGCCGCTGAGCAAGCGTTGCAGCGCTTGTTCGGCACTCATCTGGCCGCTGACGGCCGGGGCATTAATGCCATACGGCGCTTCGTCGGTGTAGACCACGCTTTGCCCGGTGACGCGGCTGAAGTCGCTCAGGGCTTGCGGCAGCGGTTTGGCGCTCAGGGAGAAATTGAACTGCTTCTGCGCCGGACTGCTGACGGTTTCAGCGGCGAGCGCCACGCTCATCGGCAATAGCGCCAATGCCGAAAAACTCAATGCCGAAACGCCCAACCACTGTTTGACCGAACCCGATTTTGCCCTGGACTTCATTGCTCAATGACCTGTGTAGAACCGCAACGGATGCGAATGACTCGCAGTTTCAGTCACTACACGGATGGGGCTGTGGTTTACCTCACCACTCATTTGAAAATATTTTTCAGAAGCAAAAGATCGCAGCCTGCGGCAGCTCCTACAGGTATACGCGATCCCCTGTAGGAGCTGCCGCAGGCTGCGAGCTTTTGACGTCGATTCACCGCAGAATGATCAGATGCCCCAACACCTGATGCTGCTCAAACCCCAGCACACCCTGCAACGAACTCAACACCGCCTGCGGATCCTTGCTCGGAAAACTGCCGCTCACCTTGCGTGCCGCCAATTCATCATTGAGCACAACAATCCGCCCCGGATAATAGCGCCGCAAATCCTCCACCACATCGGCCAGCGACGCCTTGTAGTAAGTCAGCCAGCCCTGACGCCAGGCCAGTTGCGCCTCGCTGTCCACCGCGTGCAGTTTCTCCGCTGTGCCCTGCCCGTAGGCCACTTGCTGGCCAGCCGTCAGAATCTGCTGCTGTGCGTCGCGATCCGCCGTCACGCCAACGCGCCCCGACAGCACCGTGACCTGCGCGCCATGGGGTTGCAGGCGTACTTCGAATTGCGTGCCGAGCACTCGCGCCTGGCCTTTCTCGGCTTCGACCACGAACGGTTCGCCGGTGTGCGTCACACTGAAAAAACCGGCGCCGCGCCGTAACTGCACCCGCCGCTCGCCGTGGCTGAAATCCACGGCGATGGCGCTGTCGGCGTCCAGCGTGACTTGTGATTGATCGGCCAGTGTTACGGTGCGGATCTCGCCCGGAGCCGAAACGTAATCGGCACCCAGATCATTGATCCAGCGCTGCGGCTGCCAGCCCGTGCCAAGGCTGATCATCAGCATCAGACACGCGGCCATCGCCAACGCGCCCGACCAGCGCACAAATGCCGGGCGACGCGGACGATCCATCGCATTCAGGTAACCCTGCAACGCCAATGCGTCTTCAGCGGCCAAGGTACGCGCCGGGCTTTCGCTCAACTCCCAGAGCACTTGCGCCTGGGCATAAGCCTCGGCATGGGCCGGGTCAGCGCGCAGCCATTGGCTGAAGGTCAGTTGATCGCCGGTGCTCGGGCGGTCGTGCAGCAGACTCAGCCAGGCGAGCGCGGCCTGCTCCTGAGCGGGCGTCGGAGTGACGCGGTCGGTGTGATTCACGGTGCTTTCCCTGGCAGGCGTGGCGCGGGCTCGCGCAGGCTGGCCTTGCAGGCCTCGAGGGCGCGCATCATATGTTTTTCCACGGCGCTTTGGGACAGGCCCATGGCTTTGGCGATGTCCGCGTACTTGCGGCCGTGGATGCGATTGAGCAAAAAGATCTGCCGGGTGCGCTCGGGCAAGGCGCGCAATGCCGCTTCGACGTGGCGCAGATCATTGCCCGCTTCGAGCGCGGCTTGCGGCTCGCTGCCGTGGCTGTCCGGCGCGTCCGGTTGCCAGCCCTCGTTGACCCGCACGCGCGTGCCTTCGCTGCGCAAATGATCGATGGCGATGTTGCCGGCGCAGCGCAAAAGGTAGGTGCTGAGTTCTTCGACTTGCACCAGCGGCCGCCGCCAGAAACGCAGAAACAGATCCTGCACCAGATCCGCCGCCGTGGCCCGGCAGCCGACGCGCCGGTTGACCAGCGCTTCCATCTGCGAGCGCTGCGACAGGAACACCTGAAGAAAATGCGCACGCGCACCGTGCGGTTCATCGTCGCGGGATTCCGGGGGATGACCGATCAGCATGTCAGACCTGCGCCCAGGCAGCGACCGGGCTGGCCAGCAGGCTCAACCCGGCCAACGCGAGGGCCAGACGTGGGCGATACGGCAGCAACAGCACCAACGCCAAGGCGCTGAGCATGAGTACCGCGAACCAGTCGACCAGACCGAAACTCCAACCGTGTGCAGCGACTGCCGCCCATAGCGACAACCCGAGCAATAGCCAACCGGCGAGTTTCAAAACCCTTGCGCGTCGGGCCGAGGGTTTGTTGCCGAGCAGTTCATCGTGGTGCCGGGGCATCGACAGACACAACGCGCAGAACCCGGCGTAGCACAGCAACAACGCCAGCAACATCAGCTGACCTCCTGCTCAAGCGCGATCGGTCGCGGCTTTTCCCGGGGTGTTTTTTTCACGCTGACGGCGCTGCCGGCACGCTGCATTTTCCATGCGGCCCAGCCGAGGAACAGGCCTGCGCCCAGGCACGTCAGATCAAAACCCGCCAGCGTCCAGTCACCTTGCACCAGCGTTACGCCGAGATTCCATGGCGTGATCAGATTGATCAGTGGCACCGCGACAAACAGCACGGCAGCCAGCGCGAGCTGTTCGACCCAGGCCTTGCGTCCTTTGCGCAGCAACGCATGCACCACGCTCAACGCCCAGGCAATAAAAAACGCATTTACTTCCTGATCGGCGCGCCCGAGCAGATCTGCCGGCAACAGGCGATTGGCCAAAAAGAACACTGCCACCGCCGCTGTCAGCCCGGCCATGCTGGCGATGTTCAGCACTTCCACCAGACGCAATTCGAACGGCATCACGCCGCTCTTGGCGTGTTTGAGCTGACGCTTGCCAAGCCAGATCACCAGCCCGGTGCCGATCATCGCGGTACTCACCAGACCGCAGATGAAATACAGCCAGCGCAATGTCGCCCCGGCAAAGTGGCCCATGTGTAAACCGTAGAACGTGCCGCCGACCGCCATCGCCACTGGCTGCTCCGGGGTGTTGCCCAGGCGCTCGCCGGTGACGCCATTGAACGTCACCGCGCGCCCGAAATCGTGGACGACGCGGTCGCCACGGCGCGACAGCACCACTGAGGCATTCGCATCCCCCGGGTTGTTCACCGTCAGCCGCGCGGTGCTGCCTCCCGCCCATTGCTCGCTGGCCTTGGCCAGCAGTGGCGCCATCGGGCTCAGCGGCGTCGCCCGGTTGGCCCGCTCAGGGGTCTTCGATGCCGGAAAAACTTCGTCGTAAAAGGCGCGCACGTCGCCGTTATAGGACGCCAGAATGCTCGCCGGCATGACCATCGCCATGAAGATCACCAGGCTGCTGTAGGTGATCATCAGGTGAAACGGCAGCACCAGCACACCGACCGCGTTATGCCCGTCGAGCCATGAACGCTGGCCTTTGCGCGGGCGAAAGGTGAAGAAGTCCTTGAAGATTTTCTTGTGGGTAATGATGCCGGTGATCAGCCCGATGAACATCACCATCGCCGCCATCGTCGCCAGCCAACGGCCCCACGGATAGGGCATTTGCAGCTGAAAATGGAAGCGGTAGAAGAACTCGCCGCCCAGGCTTTCGCGGGCCTGGACTTCGCTGCCGGTCTGCGCGTCGAGTGTTCTGGATTCGAACTTGCCGCGCTCACCCGGCTTGTTCGGCGCCTGCTGCCAGCGCACCGTCAGGCCGGGATCGCGGGCGTCGGGCAAGTCGATCAGCCAGCGCGAGGCGCCGGCGGCGTGTTGTTGCAGATAACGTTGCGCCAGGGTCAGGCTCGCTTCGGTATTGATGGACCGCGCGGGAATTTCCGGCTGCATCCAGTGGCTGATTTCAGCCTTGAAATAGGCCAGCGTCCCGGTCAGGAAAATCGCAAACAGCAGCCAGCCGAACAGCAGCCCCGTCCAGGTGTGCAGCCAGGCCATCGACTGACGAAAGCCCTCTTTCATGCGTAGCCCAAGCCCCGTGCGGCACCCGACAGCGTCGCCAGAATCACGCTCGGCACCAGCAAACCGACCCACGCCGACCACGCCGTGCGGCAAGCGAAACACCACAGCACCGCCACCAGATAGACCAGAAAGGAAATGGTCATGCCGGTCACCACCGCTTCGGCGCGGCTCAACGGCAGCCACATCGTCAGCGCGACACTGGCCAGCGCCGCAACCAGATAGCCGCCGAATACCGCCGCCAGTATCCGCGAGGTGACCGCCAGACGATAGGAGATGGGAAGTGAGGCGAGTTTGCCTTTCATGTTTCGACCCTGAAACGAAAAACGTCCGGCCGACAAGCCGAACCAACAGGCGAGCAATATTAATGATAAATATTCTCATACGCAAAAGCATCTGATTGCCGGACACCTCGCGCGCCCCTACAATGCGAACAGTTCTTGTTCTCTAACGCATCCAGCGTGCGCCCGGAGTAATACCCTTGTCGTCCGCCCATCCCGTCGAATCGCTCTACCACGACCACCACAGCTGGCTCACCGGCTGGTTGCGGCGCAGACTCGGCTGCCCGGACAGCGCGGCGGATCTGGCGCAAGACACGTTCATCCGCGTGCTCAGCGCCCGCGAACCCGTGACGATTATCGAGCCACGCGCGTTCCTGACCACCCTCGCCAAACGCGTGCTGTTCAATCATTACCGCCGCCAGGACCTGGAACGCGCCTACCTCGATACCCTGGCGCAGATGCCGGAAATGGTTGCGCCATCGGAAGAAGACAAAGCGATCATCCTGCAGACCCTGATCGAACTGGATCAGTTGCTCGATGGCTTGCCGCGACCGGTCAAACGCGCGTTTTTGCTGGCACAGGTCGATGGCCTGACTTATCCGCAGATTGCTGCCGAGCTGGGCATCTCGGTGGCCACAGTCAAACGTCACCTGCAAAAAGCCGCCCTGCGCTGCTACTTCGCCCTATGAATCGCGCTCCGGATTTCTCTGCGCAAGTGGCCGAACAGGCCGTGCACTGGCTGTTGGAAATGCAGCAAGGCACGTTCTCCCCACGCCAGCAACAGGCCTGGCAACAATGGCTGGACGCCCACAGCGAACATCGTCGGGCGTGGGAGCACATGCAGCGGGTCAACCAGCGCTTGCGCGGTGTGGCTTCGCCATTGGCCCATGCCACGTTGAACGGGCCGAAGTCTTCCAGTCGCCGTCAGGCACTCAAAATGCTGCTGCTTCTCGGTGCCGGTTCCGCCGTCACCTGGAGCATGCGCGAGCACAATCCGCTGCCGACGCTGCTCGCCGATTACCGCAGTCCGCTGGGGGAGCGACGCAAGGTTGCGCTGGGCGCGGGCAGCCAGTTGCAGCTCAATACCGCGAGCGCGGCAGATGTGGATGTCGGACAACGGCTGATCCGTTTGCTGGAAGGCGAGATTCTGCTCAGCACCGTACACGCGTTCGAAGTGCGCACGGCCCAAGGTGTATTGAAAACAAACGCTGCCCGACTCAACGTCCGGCAATTTGCCGATCGCACGCAGGTGGCGTTGTTTGAAGGTGAGGTCGAACTCATCGCCCATGGCCGCGCAACAATGTCATTGCCCGTCGCCCGTCAGCTGAGCTTCAGCTCGACAGCGATCAGCGAAGCCAGACCCTTGGATGCCAACAGCGGCGCCTGGGCCGAGGGCATGCTGGTTGCCGCGCACATGCGTCTGGGCGACTTCCTCGATGAACTCGGCCGTTATCGCCGGGGGCAGCTGCATTGCGATGCGAAAGTTGCGGACTTGCTGATCTCAGGGACATATCCACTGGACGACAGCGAGCGGATCCTTGATCTGCTGCAAATCAGTCTGCCGGTGAAAGTGCGGCGGTTTACCCGTTATTGGATCAGCGTAGAGGCCCGGGTTTAAAACAAAACTGTGGCGAGGGAGCTTGCTCCCGCTGGCCTGCGCAGCAGACCCTCAATACGGGGGCCGCTTCGCGCCCCAACGGGAGCAAGCTCCCTCGCCACAAAATCAGTCATTCAAAAAAATATTCCTAAACCGTGAGCCGTTTTTCAGATCTGGCGTGACAGAGAAGGAAAGCCCCCTTGATTCAACCTTCTCAGGATCATCGTCCATGCACCCCACCCGCCTCTCGCCACTGGCCCGCCGCCTGCGCAACCTCGTACTGGGCGCCAGCCTGAGCTTCAGCGCTCTGCCAGCCATGGCCGCCGAAACCAGGGTTTACCACATTGCCCCGGCGTCGCTGGAAAACGCCCTCAACCAGTTTGGTCGTGAAGCCGGCGTGCTGATTTCCTTCGGTTCGCAAGTCACCAGCGGCGTGCAAAGCCGTGGCCTGGAAGGCAGCTACAGCGCCGCACAAGGTCTCGATGCGCTGCTCGAAGGCACCGGCCTGCAAGCCCGCGCCGAAGGCAACAATGCGTTCAGCCTGCAACCGGTCGGCGACACGGCGCTGGAGCTGGACACCTCGAAAGTCGTCGGCGACTGGCTCGGTGACGCGGCGCAGGTCAACGTGTTCGAACACCCGGGTGCCCGCGATGTGATCCGCCGCGAAGACTTCGAACGTCAGGGCGCGACTCAGGCACGCGACGTACTCAACCGCATCCCCGGGGTCAATGCTCCGGAAAACAACGGCACCGGTAGCCACGACATGGCGCTGAACTTTGGCATCCGTGGCCTCAATCCACGACTGGCCGCACGTTCGACCGTGCTGATGGACGGCATTCCGGTGCCGTTCGCCCCTTACGGCCAGCCGCAGTTGTCGTTCGCGCCGATCAGCATGGGCAATATGGATGCCGTGGACGTGGTGCGTGGCGGCGGCGCCGTGCGTTACGGCCCGCAGAACGTCGGCGGTGTGGTCAACTTCGTGACCCGTGCCATTCCCGACGCGCCGACGGTCAAGAGTGGTTTCCAGACCGAAACCAGTCCGTCGTCGAGTCACGATGGCTTCAAGACCAGCGCCAACCTGCTGGCCGGCGGCACCAATGAAAATGGTCTGGGCGGCGCGCTACTGTATTCCGGCACCCGTGGCGGCGACTGGCGTGAACACAGCGACAGCGAGATCGACGACCTGATCCTCAAGGGCAAATACCAGCTCGACGAGGCCAACAGTTTCAACGCCATGGCCCAGTATTACGAGGGCAAGGCCGACATGCCCGGCGGCCTCAACGTTGCCGATTACGATGCCGATCCGTACCAGTCGACGCGCCCGAAAGACCAGTTCTGGGGCCGCCGTACGATGTTCAACTTCGGCTATCGCTATCAGGAAGATCGCCGCGAATTCACTGCCAACACCTTCTTCACCAAGACCTTGCGCAGCGGCTATCTGGATCAGGGCACGTTCCTCTCACTGTCGCCACGCGAGTATTGGGTGCGCGGTTTCGAAACCCGTTTCGCCCAGGGCTTCGACCTCGGCCCGACCAGCCACGAAGTCGGCGTCGGCTACCGCTACATCAACGAGGCCGGCCACGAATTGCGCTATCGCACGCCGATCAGCAGCAACCAATACCCGACCACCGACAGCCGCAACGACCGCGACACCCGCGGTGGCACCGAAGCCAATGCGTTGTTCGTCGACGATCGCATCGACATCGGTAAGTGGACCATCACTCCGGGCGTGCGCTACGAGATGATCGAATCGCAGCAAACCAACAACCTGACCGACGTCAAATACAAGGGCGACTACAACACCGCGCTGCCGGCATTGAACGTGCTGTACCACCTGACTGACAGCTGGAACCTGTACGCCAACACCGAAGGCTCGTTCGGCAGCGTGCAGTACAGCCAGATGCCCAACCGCGTGAGCAGCGGCGAAGTGAAACCGGAGAAGGCCCGCACCTGGGAACTCGGCACCCGTTATGACAACGGCGCCCTGCGCGCGGAGATCGGCGCATTCCTGATCAACTTCGACAATCAGTACGAAAGCAACCAGACCAACGATTCGGTGATCGCCCGTGGCGAGACCCGCCATCAGGGGATCGAGACCAGCGTCAATTACGCGCTGGATGACTTGAGCCAGGCGCTGGCCGGTTTCGATGTGTACGCCACTTATGCCTATGTCGACGCGACCATCCGCGAAGACGGGCCGAACAAGGGCAATCGCGTGCCGTTCTCGTCGAAACACAAAGGCACGATTGGCGTCGGTTACACCGAAGGCCCGTGGAAGCTCAACGTCGACAGCAGCTTCCAGAGCGACCAGTTCGCCGACAACGCCAACACCTCCAGGGAAAGCGCCGACGGCAGCACCGGCAAGATTCCCGGCTACATGCTGTTCAGCAGCCGCGCCGGTTACGACTTCGGCCCGCAATTGTCGGATCTGAACGTGGCGGTGGGGGTGAAGAACATCTTCAACACCCAGTATTTCACCCGCTCGTTCGATGACAACAACAAGGGCAAGTACGTGGGTGAGCCGCGCACGGTGTATGTACAGACGTCGGTAGCTTTCTAAAAACTGTGGCGAGGGAGCTTGCTCCCGCTCGGCTGCGAAGCGGCCGTAAATCTTGCTGATGCGGTCTGACTGTTGAACGGCGTTGCAGTTTTTGGGGCTGCTTCGCAGCCCGGCGGGAGCAAGCTCCCTCGCCACACATTGACCAAACAAAAACGGGCCTGCTTGCGCAGGCCCGTTCTCATGGGGTGGCTTGAAAATCAGCGTATCAACTGTTGATCGCTGCCTGTTCGTTCTCCAGAAACTCTTCTTCCAGCAGTGCGTCGTTCGCCTTGCTGAATGGCACGATGGCGGCGCGGGGTTTGCCCCGCAGTTTGCCAAACAGGTGCTCCAGCGCATGTTCCAGTTTTTCGGCTGCACCGTCGATCGCCTGTTCCAGCGAATCGGCTTTATGGGTGACGGAAATCGGTTGGTGGCCTTTTGGCCGCGCTTCCAGCTGGCAGCGCAAGTCATGGGGACCTGGTTTGTCGCCGTTCTCGTCGCTCAGGTGGACTTCGACACGGGTCAGGTCTTCTTCATAACGGTCGAGCGTGCTCTCAATGGTTGTACGTACCCACTCCTCCAGTCGTTTACTGCTTTGAATATGGTTATCGCTGTTGACTTGGATTTGCATAGTTCATCCCTTATTTCAGCTAGCTCGCGAGAGGCCTTGAATTGAATTTCCTGACCCCTTGGTTACAACAATCGGCCCGACTGACGAACATTTCAACCCCTGAAAAAAGATAAATATTCATTCGCAAAAAAAGCCGGACAACCGAGCAAGTCACTGGTAAGGTCGGGAGTTGGGTCGCCTGGCAACCCTGTAAAATCTGCTCACAATTGCCCGTCGTTCAACGGGTGCAAACTGCGGAAAATCCCCGCCTCCTCCACCAGCCAGTCATGCACCGCGCGCACGCCCGGATGGCTCAAGGCCCCCGGCGCATACAGCAGCACGTAGCGTTTGTGGTTGGGCACCGACAGACCGAACGGCACGATCAACGTCCCGCGCTCCAGCTCATCGTTGAGCAACGTGCGCCGGGCAATCGCCACGCCCATGCCGGCAATCGCGGCTTCGATGGTCAGGTGATTCCGGTTGAACGTGTGCCCACGCCGTACGTCGGCGCCTTCGAAGCCGATCGCGTTCAGATAGAACTCCCATTCCGCGTATTCGTAACTGCCACGCCAGGCGGTGATGTCGTGCAACAACGGGAAATGCACCAGATCCGCCGGCCCATGCAGCGGCGGGCGTCCGCGCAGCAAACTCGGCGCGCACACCGGGAAAATCTGCTCGTCGAGCAAGGCTGTTGATAACAGCCCCGGGTAGCTGCCGTCGTTCAGATCGATCGCCAGATCAAAGTCGCCCTCGTGCAATGGCACGCTGCTGTCCTCGGCGACCAGACGCAACTGGATGTCCGGATAGCGCTGTTGCAGACGCGGCAAACGCGGGGTCAGCCATTTGCTGAGGAACGACGGAATCGAACGCACCCGCAGAATCCCGCTGATCATCCCCGCATCCAGTCGACGCAATTCCGCATCAATGCTGCCGTAGGCCTCGTTGACGGTAATCGCTAACCGCTGGCCTTCCGCACTCAACTCGACACCCCGCGCTCGTCGGTGGAACAGGCGAAAACCCAGACGCTCTTCCAGTTGGCGAATCTGCTGGCTGACCGCCCCCGGGGTGATGTGCAGCTCTTCCGCGCAACGGGTGAACGACAGGTGCCGCGCGGCACAGGAAAACACCTGCAGCCAGACGTAGGTCTGGGCATGCAATTGACGACTCATCGTTTAGTCCTGCTAAAGGCTTACTTAGGAAATTTCGTTAGTCACGTAGGACCGAGGTAGGCAGTATCGCCGACATTGCGCTTGTCCTACAAAAAATGGCAGCGATTCCTACTCCATTGCTTGTAAGGGTTTAGCATGGCTATCAGTGTTTTCGATCTATTCAAAGTCGGCATCGGTCCGTCCAGTTCCCACACCGTCGGCCCGATGCGCGCCGCCGCGACCTTCGCCCTGGCGCTGATCGACCATCGCCTGCTCAACGATGTGCGCCGTGTGGAGATTCGTTTGTACGGTTCGCTGTCGGCCACCGGTGTCGGTCACGCCACTGATCGCGCCACGGTCATGGGCCTGATGGGCGAATGGCCGGATAGTATCGATCCGGCGACCATCGACCCACGCATCCAGCAACTGCGCGAAAGCGGCCTGTTGCTGCTGGCCGGGCACAGAGAAATTTCCTTCAACTGGCAGCACGATCTCCTGCTGCTGGACGAAAGCCTGCCCTACCACCCCAACGCCATGTCGCTGACAGCCTTCGGCGAAAGCGCCGAGCTGTTCACGCAGACGTACTACTCGATTGGCGGCGGTTTCATCATCGAAGCGGCGGAAGCCGAGTCCGGTGTGGCGCCGGCCGGCGACGTGGTGTTGCCGTACGATTTTTCCAGCGCCGCCGAACTACTGAGCCTGTGCAGGCAGCACAACCTGCGTGTGTCGGAACTGATGATGGCCAACGAACGCGCCTGGCGCAGCGACGCTGAAATCCGTAACGGCCTGCTGCACATCTGGTCGGTGATGCGCGAGTGTGTCGAGCAAGGCCTGCGGCACGAAGGCATTCTGCCCGGAGGGCTGAACGTGCCGCGCCGCGCCGCGAAATTGCACCGCAGCCTGCTGGAAATCGGCAAGCCGAACGTGATCAGTTCGACGCTGTCGGCGATGGAATGGGTCAACCTGTTCGCCCTCGCCGTCAACGAAGAGAACGCGGCCGGCGGGCGCATGGTCACCGCGCCGACCAATGGCGCGGCCGGGATCATTCCGGCCGTTCTGCACTACTACATGAAATTCAATCCGGACGCGTCTGACGATGACGTGGTCGCTTTCTTCATGGGCGCCGCCGCCGTCGGCATTCTGTGTAAGAAAAATGCTTCGATCTCCGGCGCTGAAGTCGGCTGCCAGGGCGAAGTCGGTTCGGCTTGCGCCATGGCCGCTGCAGGCCTCGCTGAAGTGCTCGGAGCGACCCCGGAGCAACTGGAGAACGCTGCCGAAATCGGCCTGGAGCACAACCTCGGCCTGACCTGCGACCCGGTAGGCGGTCTGGTGCAGGTGCCCTGCATCGAACGCAATGCCATCGCCGCGGTGAAGGCGATCAACGCCACGCAAATGGCCCTGCGCGGCGACGGCAAACACTTCATTTCCCTCGACCGGGTAATCCGCACCATGCGCGATACCGGCGCCGACATGCACGACAAATACAAAGAGACTTCACGGGGCGGCCTGGCCGTGAACTGGGTGGAATGCTGACGCGCATTCCCTGACCGCCCCGGCGGACCGCCACCCGCGGCCTGCCAACCGTGAGCCCGAGCAAAAATAATAACGAGGCCAAAACGATGACCGATGTACGTACACCTGCTGCCGAAAACCCCGCTGTAGATCGCACACGCAACACCGAAATTGCCCACAAAGGCTGGAGCAAATCCGACACCACCTGGATGCTCGGTCTGTACGGCACCGCCATCGGTGCCGGCACCTTGTTCCTGCCGATCAATGCCGGTGTCGGCGGTTTCTGGCCGTTGCTGATCCTGGCGCTGCTGGCGTTCCCCATGACCTTCTTCGCCCACCGTGGCCTGACTCGTTTCGTGCTGTCCGGGCGTTCGGGCGACATCACCGAAGTCGTTGAAGAACACTTCGGCATCGGTGCCGGCAAGCTGATCACCCTGCTGTACTTCTTCGCGATCTTCCCGATCCTGTTGGTTTACAGCGTCGCGCTGACCAACACCCTGAGCAGTTTTCTCGAACACCAATTGCACATCGCCCCGCCACCCCGGGCGATTCTGTCGCTGGTGCTGATCCTCGGCCTGATGGCGATCGTACGCTGCGGGCAGAACGTGATCGTCAAGGCCATGAGCGTGCTGGTCTACCCGTTCGTCGCCGCGCTGTTGTTGCTCGGCCTGAGCCTGATCCCCAACTGGAACGGCGCGTTCTTCGCCAGCGCCAAGGAGGCGATGCCGCTGTCAACGTTCCTCAAGACGATGTGGCTGGCGATCCCGGTGATGGTGTTCTCGTTCAACCACTCGCCGATCATCTCTGCGTTCGCGGTTGACCAGAAACAGCGCTACGGCGAGCAGGCCGAGCGCAAGAGCAGCGGCATCCTCGCCATGGCCCACGGGATGATGGTGGTGACGGTGATGTTCTTCTGCTTCAGCTGTGTGCTGGCGCTGTCGCCGGCCGATCTGGCCGCGGCCAAGGCGCAGAACATTTCGATCCTGTCGTACCTGGCCAACCACTTCCAGACCCCGGTGATCGCTTACGCCGCGCCGCTGATCGCGCTGGTGGCGATCACCAAATCCTTCCTCGGCCACTACATCGGCGCCAGCGAAGGCTTTCAGGGCATGATCGTCAAAAGCCTGCGCGGTCGTGGCAAGGTGATGTCGGCGAGCTGGCTGAACCGTGCGACCGCGCTGTTCATGATCCTCAGTTGCTGGGCCGTGGCCACCTTCAACCCGAGCATCCTGGGCATGATCGAAACCCTCGGCGGACCGGTGATTGCCTGCCTGTTGTTCCTGATGCCGATGTACGCCATCCGCCGTGTGCCAGCCTTGCGCCAGTACTCGGGACAGGCGTCCAACGTGTTCGTGGTGCTGATCGGCCTGATTGCACTGTCGGCGATCATCTACTCGGTTCTGCCCTGAAACGGGCCACAAATGACAAAGGCGAGCCATGGGCTCGCCTTTTTTATGCCGTATACATTGTCCAGCAATTTTCCCGGCACAGCCCTTGCTAAGCCCTGTGTAGGAGCTGTCGAATGCAACGAGGCTGCGATCTTTTGATCTGCATGACGCACATCAAGACGCTGAAGATCAAAAGATCGCAGCCTGCGGCAGCTCCTGCATAAAGCAACAACACAGGCCACGGAATCGCCGATGATCAGGTATTGCGAACCAACCCGATCACGGCCGGTCAACAACTGCACGTTCAATCAGGCGGTGACGCATCATGGACAACCCTTTTCAGATCATTACCGATGCCTTCGCGCCGGACTATCAGATCAACCTGAGCATTCAGGGACTGGACGGCAGCATCATGCTGACCTTGTCCAACAGCGGCCGAATCGTCGCCAAACGGATGATCAGCGCAGAACAGCGCAACGACCCGGTACGGCTCAAACGGCTGGTGCAAAGCATTCAGTTCGGCATCGCCATCGAACAGGGCCACAGCGCCATGGCGATCCTTGAAGCGATGACCGGCGGCGACGGTCTGCCCCCGCCACCGCAGCCAATTGACGGCCGCTCTCGACCATCAGCCGGGATTTAGAGTTCGCCCTTCTCGATCTCGGGGTGCTCACCGGAGCCGGCGCCGAGCTTGCGTTGCGGTTTTTCGATCTTCACCGACGGAAACTGTGACGAGGCGTAACGCACCACCAGGATCGAGAACGCCAGCAGCAGAATGCCGCCGCACAGGTAGATGATGCCCATGTCCGGCGGGTTGTGGTGCGAGACGTTGGAGATCAGCAGGCGGGTCAGCGCAGTGATCGCCACGTAGATCAGGAAGCGCACCGGCATGTGGTTGGTCTTGAAGTAAATCCCGACCATCGCCCCCAGTTCCAGATAGATGAACAGCAACAGAATGTCATCGATCTTGATGTGGCCCTCTTCGAGCATGCCGAGAAATTCCATGACCGCCGCCCACGCGGTCACCGCACCAATGGCGAACAGCGCCAGATAGTGGAAGGTCTCGACGAACAGGTTGCCCAGGGACTCGGCCAGTTGATGCACGTTTTGCCGCAGTTTCTCGGCCCAGTTTATTTTCACGATGATGTTCCTTAGCCCGATGCGAGCGGATGATGCCGGTTGGACGTGACGGTTTTCCGTATGCGCTGTGCGCCATGCAGAAACGAGGCCACGCATCATGGCGAGCCGGCATCAAACCTGCGCCGTGGCGTTTGGTCGCACCGTTGAACAGGCACCGTCGACAAGAATGATTGTGACGGTATAACTGAAGTTTCTTGATAAGTTCGTTACGCTTGAAATGGCATTAGCTTATAAGTGAAATATTATTAATCGGGTCAATCTGTGAACTCGCGCACACTCACCTCGGTTATTCACCAGTTAGTTATCCAATATATGACTGGTGTAATTATTTCCAGAGCAGCCCCATCAGCGAAGCTTTAACTGCAGCAGCGATCTTGTTTTGGCAACCGAGCTTCTTCAGGCAATGGTTTATATGGAAGTTAACCGTCCTTTTGCTGATGCCGAGGATCACCGAAACATCGTCCGATGACTTTCCGTCAGCGGTCCATTGCAGGATTTCCTTTTCCCTTTGCGACAGTTCTATTGGCACCGGGAGCGCCGAATCCACGCCGCGCATTTGCAGGCGCGTCAGGCCCAGGTGAGTGATCTGGGCCAGCCAGGACAGCTGCGCCTGTTTGGTTTCGAGTTCCAGCGCGGTGATCGGCTCGCTGCCCCGGGCGAAGGTCACCAGCCCTTGAGTTTCGCTGTTGAGCAGCGTCTGCCCCCAGCCCTCCGCGAGCCCGTGAGCCTGCGCTTCCTGCCAGAATTCGGGCGTCTGAGCCTTGAGTTCAGCGTCCCATAGGACCGGTTTCACGCTGCGCATTGCGCGCATGACGTAGGGGTCGATGTCCAGGTAGCGATTGGCGGAATAGGCAGCTTGCCAGGCGGGCGAATAATTATTGGCGAGAAAAAGACAGGGTTTGGTGATGGGAAAAAGCCTGCGCGACCCGTAAGCCACATAATCAAACTCCAACTGCCGGGCAACGGTCTTGATATTGTCGAACAACAATTCGACATCCGTTGCAGACATGGCGTTTTCCAACAGTTCAGCCTGCCAATATGACATAGAGATTCCTTTCCCGCAGTTATTGCTGTCGGCCTCTTGCCAACATGCCTAGCATATTTCCAAATGTTTCCGCTAGCTGTCAAGGGTGACAGGTAGTATGCGAGCGCAGTGTGCACTTTAATCGCCACCCAACCAATCACTAAACGGAATCTGTGATGGATTACTTGTCAGGACGTTATGACGAGTTGACGACAGTAAAGCGTCAACGCTTGGCTCAATATCGCTATCAGGTGTTCGTCGAACGCCTCGGCTGGCAATTATCCACGCCGGACGATTTCGAATTCGATCAATTCGATCACAGCGGCACCCACTACATCGTCGCCGAAGAACACGACGGCAACATCAAGGGATGCGCCCGCCTGCTGCCGACCACCCAGCCGTATCTGCTGAGTGAGGTGTTCACCTCGTTGCTCGGCGACAAGCCTGCACCGTGCGGCGATGACATCTGGGAGCTGTCACGCTTCACCTCACTGGACCTTGATGCCGAGGGCGGCAAAAACGAACAGGTGATGTCCGACGAAAACACCGTTGGCCTGTTCATGGCCACGCTGGAGTACGCCAGGACCTGCGGCGTTTCACATCTGGTGTCGGTGTCACCGGTCGCGATCGGACGCCTGCTCAAACGTGGCGGCATCGACTACAAATGGCTGGCACCGCCGCAGGTACTGGATAACCGAACCCTCGGCGCCTGCTACATCACGGTGCAGTAACCCTGCCCGACACGCGATAACAAGAAAACAAGAAAACAAGAAAACAAGAAAACAAGAAAACAAGAAAACAAAAACACATCAACTGAAGCTGCCGACACGCGTCGAGCAGCACCTTTCGGTGTGGGTCGATTTCACGCCATGGATAGCAACTGCCTTACAACCAACGTTCAATACAGAGGGATGATCATGATCGACATGCACAGGAAAGTTGCCAAAGACATCGTCCACAAGGGCCACGATGACGATGTGCTGATTTACGACGCTCACCACTTGCTGCCAGCCTGGCTGCCGGCCGCCATCGTGCAACGGGCGAACCTTGATCCAATGGATCTGGAGATCGTCAATCAGGCCTATCGGCTGGACAGCGAGCGTCTGGTGCTGCGCTCGCTGCCAACCATCATCGACCTGGAGGAGCTCGAACTGGCGGGCCTGGCCGACTGTCTGCCGGAGCTGCTGACGAACTACGAGAAAACCACCGACCACCTGATCCTCAGCGGAGTCTGGGTGCTGGAAAGCACCGAGGCCAAACTGGCCCGACTGCCCGGTTGCGACAACGGCCTGAGCCTTGATCAGCGTCGACAGGTGCATGATGTTCTGAAGGCTCTGGACGGCTGCCCGCAACAGGGCCTGCTCTACTTCACCCTGTTCAACGACACCGCCAATTACTTTTTCTACCGCAAGCACCACGAACACGTGCCGGGCCTGATGCTGATCGAAGCAGCACGCCAGGCGATGTACGCGCAGTTCTACCAGCACAGCGGTTACGCCCGCGGCGAGGTGTCGATTTCCATCGTTGATCTGCTGTCGAGTTTTCCCCGTTACACCGAGTCTTCGTTTCAGGTAGATGTGCTGGTCGGCGACTACGAAGGCATGGCGCCGCCGCGGGCGCGCAAGGTCGACAAGCGTGCGCGTTTCTTCCAGCGTGGCGAGCTGGTGGCCGACATTCGCCTGCACGGTGAAGTGATCAAGATGCCGGTGTTCAAGCGCATGCGGAATATCAACATCGACCCCGCCTGCTGGTTCCGTCCGCTCAAGGGCATACGCCATGAAGTGCTGGTGCGCCTTGATTCCGGACGTCACCTCTCCGCCCGTCTGGAGCTGCTGTCGATGGCCGGCCTGCAAGTGCAATGCGACAGTCCGCTTGAGGCTTCCGAGCGCGGCCACGTCTACCTGTACCTGGAAAACGAAGGGATGATCAGCCTGCCGTTGCAATCGCTGCACGCCAGCGACGCGACAAAGGCCGGCACGCTCAAACTGCACCTGGCAGAGCTGGATTCGCCGCTGCGCTTCAAGTGGCGCGAAGTGCTCAAACAGTTCGCTTACTTCTCCCACGAAGAAACCGCCCCGGCCCCGGCGCCCGCCCTCGGACAACCGTTGTGGATGACCTTCGACCAAGCTTCGGCGATGCCCGAACAAAGGAAGGAAGCATGATGCCGCGCTATCCCCACGTGCTGGAGCCCCTGCGGCTGGCCGGTGGGCTGGAGTTGCGCAATCGGCTGTTCTTCGCGTCGATGGGCGTGGACCTGGCCGATCACAGCGGGTGCGTGACGCCCGCCATGATCGAGTTCTATCAGGGCATCATGGAGGGCGGTTGCTCCATGGCGTTTCTGTGCAACGCCACGGTCTCGCCGCAGTCGCGTCTGCAGAGCACCGGGCTCGGCCTGTTCGAGGAACATCAGGGCGAATCGCTCAAGGCGATGTTCGCGATGGCCGAGCAGGTCAACACGCCGGTGGGTGTGCAACTGCAGCATTACGGCGGTCAGGGCACCACCACGCACACTGGCGTTGCCGTGCTGACCCCGAGTGGCGTGCCCTGCCCGCGCGTGTCGAAACTCGATCCGGATTACCGCGTGCGGATCATGGACGAAACCGACATCGCCTTGGTGATCGAGCAGTTCGCCCATTCCGCCTGGCTGGCCTGGACCAACGGCGCGCGTCTGGTGCAGTTGCAGGCGTCCAACGGCTACCTGCTGAGCAGTTTTCTCTCGCCGCACACCAACAAGCGCACCGACCGGTATGGTGGCAGCGAAGAGAACCGTGCGCGGCTTTTGCTCGAAGTGGTCAGGGCCATCCGCGAGCGTACCCAGGGCCAACTGATCGTCACCATTCGCCTGGGCATCGACGACCGTCTGGGCGCTGAAGGGCTGCAATATACGGACCTCAAGGAAACCGTGCAGGCGCTCTGTCAGGCCGGCGTTGCCGCGCTGGAATGTTCGATGTGCATGGGCGCGACGTTCGGCCAGTTGATCGTGCATTCCGAGACCATGGACCACTACCTGCAAGCCGGCGTGCGGGCGATCAAGTCGGTGTCGACAGTGCCGGTGGGTTACGCCGGTTTCATCGATGGGCTGGACAAGGCCGAGCAGTTGCTCGCCGATGGCGTATGCGATTGGGTAGGAATGTCGCGAGCGCTGTTCGCCGACAATGACCTGATCAACAAAACCCTGCAGGGTCGCTCCGCCGACATCCACAAATGCCGGTGGGACAGTCAGTGCTTCAGCGACAAGAGCAATCCGCGACTGGATCGGGTGTATTGCTGCGTGAACCCGAAATATTTACGCCCCGCGTTGGCATAAGGAGATGCGACATATGTACGATTTTCTGGGAAAAGTGTGCCTGGTCACCGGCGGCACCAGTGGCATCGGCGAGACCGTCAGCGAACGCCTGATCAAGGCCGGCGCCGATGTGATCGTGTTCGGCCGGGACGAAGAAAAAGGCGCAGCGCTGGCCGATCGGCTGGGTGAACACTGCCGCTTCATCGCCTGTGATGTTGGGGATCCGGTGCAGGTCGAGCAGGCGTTCGCGAGCATTCGTTCGGCCTACGGCCGTCTCGATTGCGCGTTCAATAACGCCGGCGTAACCGCCAAGTACGGAGCGCTAGCGCAATCGTGCCCGGAAGACTGGATGAGGGTGATGAACATCAACGTCAACGGCACCTATCACTGCATGCGTCATGAACTGCAACTGATGCTCGACCGCGGCACCGGGGCCATCGTCAACACCTCATCCTGTGCCGGCGTGGTACCGATTGGCGGCCAGGTCGCCTATGTCGCCAGCAAGCAGGCGATCAACGGCATGACCCAGGTGGCGTCGATCGAAAATGCGCGACTGGAAGACGGTGGCTGCATTCGCGTCAATGCGGTCGCCCCGGGGCCGATCCTCGGCGGCATGAACAGCGAGGCACGCCTGAAAGCCGCACCGGAAAACACCCAGCGCAAAATCAACGTGACGTCGATGAAGCGTTTCGGCACCGCGGACGAAGTGGCCAACGCGGTGCTCTGGCTGCTCAGCGATCAATCCGCTTACGTCACGGGTGTGATCATGCCCATCGATGGGGGTTACGCCAGCGGCAAGTTCTGAAATCAAAATAAAACCAACGACCCGCCGTGTGCGGGTCGTTTTGTTTGAGGGGGAAAAACGCCGAATCCGGTCTACATTGAAAAGCCACTACCCAAAGCGCAGGGATTCGCTTATCCTTTCGCTGTATATAAATACAGTAGTCGCTAAGACAACTAAATGTGAAGGCATGTGAGGTGGTGAATGGCCGTCGAAGTGGTATACCGCAGCAGCCGAGATCTGGAGCGCTTGTTCATGGATAAAGCCGAAGCTGACCGTCATGACAAAATGCTCGAACTGGCCGAGATGCTGTCCGAAGTGTTGCAGAAAGCCGTGCCGTCGCTGAACGAGCAACAGGTTGAAGAAGTCGGGATCTACATGGCGAAGAACCGCGATGTGTTCGCCAAGGCGTTCAAGAGCCAGCCTGATGCGCTGTCGGAGCTGATCAATGCACCAGCCGAACCAGTGGCGGAAGTGGCTGATGCAGAAGAGCCTGCTGAAGCACCGGCTAAACCGACAAAAGCGGCGAAAGCTGCCAAGTAACAACGTTTGAATCGAAAAGATCGCAGCCTGCGGCAGCTCCTACAGGGAATACGCATTCCATATGTAGGAGCTGCCGCAGGCTGCGATCTTTTGCTTTTCAGCGATACAAGACTTTCTCCGCCAACTCATCCGCCACCCGCGCCGGCGAACGCTTCTCGGCCTGCGCATGGGCAAAGACTTCGGTCAGTCGCGAACTGATCTTCGACAGGTGCGCGGTAATCGTTCCCAGTTCTTCTCCGCGATGCTTGAGCGAGACATAAATCAACCCGCCCGCATTGATCACGTAATCCGGCGCATACAGAATGCCGCGCCGCTCCAGTTGATCGGCCACATCCAGATGCGTCAGCTGATTATTCGCCGAACCAGCCACTGCCGAGCAGCGCAGTTGCGTCACCGTATGGCTGTTGAGCACTCCGCCGAGGCCGCATGGCGCGAGGATGTCGCACGGTGTGCTGAGCAACGCGTCGTTGGCGATCGGATGCGCGTTGAGCTGTTCCATCGCCAGTTGCACTTTGCCATGATCGATGTCGCTGACCAGCAACTCCGCGCCCGCCGCGTGCAACTGCTCGGCCAGTGCATAACCGACGTTGCCCAGTCCTTGAATCGCCACGCGCAGGCCCTCGAGGTTATCACTGCCCAGCCGCGCCATGGCGGTAGCGCGAATCCCGGTGAACACGCCCATCGCCGCATGCGGCGCCGGGTCGCCGGCCGAGGTGGTACTGGTGACATGCTGGGTCTGCTGGGCGATGCAATCCATGTCCGCCACCGAAGTGCCGCTGTCGATGGCGGTGATGTAGCGACCGTCGAGCTGCTCAATGCAGCGGCCAAACGCTTCGAACAACGAAGCGCGGTTTTCCACATGCGCCGGGCGCACAATCACCGCCACCCCGCCACCCTGATCGAGCCCGGCCAGGGCAGCCTTGTAGCTCATGCCCTGCGCGAGGCGAATGGCGTCCTCGACTGCGGATTCGTCGTTGGGATAGGCGAGATAACGGCAACCGCCCAGGGCTGGGCCAAGGCGACTGTTATGAATGGCAATGACCGCCTTCAACCCGGTGACCGGGTCAACGCTGAGGTGCAGCGATTCCAGGCGAGTGCTTTGCATGAGAGCGAACATCGGCAGGCTCCCGAATCACTTCTGGTAGACGCCAGTATAGGCTTGCGCCCAAAAATTGCTGAAGCGCACCGGAATAAGCGCCCGCTTCGACGATGACTTTGCGGCATAACCTGGTCGGTACTGGACGAATGGCGCGGACGGGGCTAAAACGAGGCATTCCCCGGAGATTGCGATGAGCCCGCGCCAACGTTTTTTCGAGTGTCTGCACCGTTCACCGCCCGCGCTGTTCGAAGCGGCATTGTGGATGGCCGCTGAACACGAAAAAGGTCTCGATGTCGAAGCGCTGCAACAAGACTTCAAGGCGCTGCAACAGCGCGTCAGCTACGGCTTGCCGATGCTGCCGGTCAGCGAACTGGCGCAACCGTTGCTGCGGCGGATGAATGACCTGGGCTTCTCTCAGGACGATTTTCTGCCGCTGCGCCCGCAGGTTGCGTTGTTGGACAAAGTGCTGCAGACCCGTCGCGGCCAACCGCTGAGCCTGTCCTTGATTGCTCTGGAACTGGCGCGTGGTCTGGAGATTCCGCTGGTCGGGGTGAACTTCCCCGGGCATTTCCTGCTGCGGGTGCCCGGTGCTGATCATCTGCTGGATCCCTGCGGCGGTCGGCGCCTGTATCCGAATGACTGTCGCGAATTGTTGCAGCGTCAGTACGGCGCGCACCTCAAACTCAATGCCGACCATCTGGCCACCGCCAGCCCGCAGCAGATGCTTCAGCGCCTGTCACGCAACCTGCGCCAGTTGCATCTGGCCCATGAGGATTACATCGCCGCGCTGATCGATGCCGAGCGCGTGCTGGAACTGGGCGGTGCCAGCGCAGCCGATTATCTGGCCCGCGCCAGCCTGTATCAACGGCTCGATTGCCCGAACGCGGAGCGCTTCGATCTGGAGCATGCGCTGCTGCTCAGTGATGACCCGATCCAGCGCCTGCGCCTGACTGAACGGCTCGGGCATCTGCCGCCGAATTCCGTAGTGCACTAAACGCTTTTTGTAGGAGTGAGCCTGCTCGCGATGCAGGCGCCGCCGTTTTTTCTGTCAGATCGCGTTATCGTTCTTCGCCAGCAGGCTGGCTCCTACATTGGACAGGGTGGACTCGGAAGGCGAGCGCACCTGAATGATCAACAGCGCCGCAATGACCGCCGGAATCGCGCAGAAGAAGAAAATCTGCGTCACCGGAATGTGCATCGCCAGCAGCATGCTGCCGAACAGCGGCCCGAGGATCGAACCGAAGCGCCCTACCCCCAACGCCCAACCCGTGCCCGTGGCCCGCACATGCGCCGGGTAGAAGTTACTGGCGAAAGCGTTCAGCGTCAGTTGCCCACCGATGATGCAGAACCCGGCGGCAAACACGCAGGCCACCAGATAGCGCGAATTGTCGTGGTTCAAACCCAGCAGAATCGTGCACAGCGCAGCCCCGGCCAGCACCGCGCAGAGCAGGCGCACCTTGCGTTGCAAACGGTCGGCGAACCAGGCCATGCACACCGCGCCCAAGGTGCCGGCGAACAGGAACATCGAAGTCACCAGGTTGGCCTCGTTGAGTTTCAGACCACTTTCCAGCAACAGCGTCGGCAGCCAGCTGATCATGAAATACAACAGAATCAGGCTGACAAAAAATGTCGCCCAGATCAGCAGGGTCGGTCGTGCATAACCGTTGCGGAACAGCTCGACCACGGTCAGTTTGCTGCCCTGCTCGCGCGCGTTCTGTTCGACGGACGCGGCCGGCGGTTGCCAGTCCGGGAGCATTCGTGCGGTGACTTTGCGCAAGCGCGCATAGGGTGGTGCGTCGCGCAGCAGACGCGGCAGCGATTCCGGCAGCATCCACCACAGGAACGGGAACAGCAGCAATGGCGTGACACCACCGGCAAGAAACACCGCTTGCCAGCCAAAACGGTCGATGAAGCCCGCAGCAACAAAACCACCCGCCGCACCACCAAATGAAAACCCACAAGCGGCCAGCGTCACCATCAAGGTGCGCAGACGCGGCGGCGAGTACTCCGACATCAACGCCATGGCACTCGGCATCGCGCCGCCCATGCCGATGCCGCAGATGAAGCGCGCGATCATCAGGGTATTCAGCGAGTCGGCGAACACCATCAGCACGGTGAGGCTGGCGTAGATCAGCACGCAGGCGAGCAGGATCCGTCGTACGCCAAAGCGATCGGCCAGCGGCGTCACCGCGAGCGAGCCGAGCGTGAGGCCCAACAGGTTGGCGCTGAAAACCGGCCCGAACGCGGCTTTCTCCAGGCCCCAGTCCTGGGCCAGGGCCGGCACCACGTAACCGAGCACCTGGGCGTCATAACCGTCGGTGACCAGCAACAAGGCGAGCAGGATCAGGAGTAACCACTGATAGCGGGACACAGGACGGGCGTCGAGTGCCGCGCGGAAGCTGGCAATCTGGTTGTGCATCGCAAGGTACCTGTTTTGTTTTTATGATTTTTGTGTACGGCGCTGATCCCTTGTAGGAGTGAGCCTGCTCGCGATAGCGGTGTGTCAGTCAACATCCCCGTATCTGACACTCCGCTATCGCGAGCAGGCTCACTCCTACATTGGGGCAGTGTGAAGCGTTAAGGGGTATCGGGCTGATTGGCCGGATGCGCCTTGATGAACGCCGGATGCTCTACCGCCAGCGCCGCCACCCGCCGAATCCGTGGATAAGCCTCCAGCGAAACACCGAACCGCTCCGCCGCATACAACTGCGGAATCAGATAGACATCCGCCACACACGGCCACTCACCGAAACAGAAACCGCTGTCACCGATCAATTGCTCGACAGTCGCCAACCCCTGACTGATCCAGTGCGCAATCCACTCCACCACCTGCGGTTCTTCATGGCCCAACTGACGCAGGCGATTGAGCACGCTGACGTTGTGCAGCGGATGCACGTCGCAGCCGATCACCGCCGCCACACCGCGCACATGAGCACGGGCCGCGAGGTCTTCGGGCAACAACGGCCGTTGTGGATAACGTTCTTCCAAGTATTCGATGATCGCTGGCGACTGAATCAGCAACTCGCCTTCATCCGTGCGCAAGGCCGGCACCCGACCCTGCGGGTTGATCGCCAGATACGCCGCCTGGCGGTGCTCGCCCCCGGACGGCGCGATCAGGTTAACCGGCAGCGCGGTGTAGTCGAGCCCCTTCAGCGCCAGGGCGATGCGCACCCGGTATGACGAGGTCGAGCGGTAATAGGTGTAGAGATCCATGATCCGCTCCTGTCAGCGCGCCGCCAGCACTTTGCCGCGGCATTCGCCGAAGCCGATCGAGGCAAAACCATCTCGGGCGCAACGCGCGCGCAGGATGATTTCGTCGCCGTCTTCGAGGAATTTGCGCACTTCGCCGGACGCCAGTTCGATCGGCTTTTTACCGCCCTCGGTGATTTCCAGCAGGCTGCCGAACTGACCGTTTTGCGGGCCGGACAAAGTCCCCGAACCGAACAGGTCACCGGCCTGCAACTGGCAGCCGTTGACGCTGTGGTGCGCGACCATTTGTGCGACGGTCCAGTACATGTAGCGAGTGTTGCTCAGGGTCAGGCGATGGGCCGGCAGACTCTGCTCGCGCATGGCTTCGGTGAGCAGCAGCACTTCCAGTTCGATGTCGAAGGCGCCGCCATCCTGATCACGTTTGTCGAACAGATAAGGCAGCGGCTGCGGATCACCCTCCGGGCGCGCCGGTTGCGCGGTGCGGAACGGCTCCAGCGCTTCAGCAGTGACAACCCATGGCGAGACGCTGGTGATAAAACTCTTGGACAGGAACGGCCCCAGCGGCTGGTATTCCCAGGCCTGGATATCGCGGGCCGACCAGTCGTTGAGCAGACAGAAACCGGCGATGTGTTCGGCAGCATCACCGATGGCAATCGGCTCGCCCATTTCGTTGCCCTGACCGATCCAGATGCCCAGTTCCAGTTCGTAGTCCAGTCGGGCGCAAGGGCCGAAGGTCGGCTCGCTGGCACCGGCCGGCAACGTCTGCCCCTTTGGACGACGCACGTCGGTGCCGGAGGCGCGCACCGTGGAGGCGCGACCGTGGTAACCGATCGGCACGTGTTTGTAGTTCGGCAGCAGCGGGTTGTCCGGGCGGAACAGTTTGCCGACGTTCTGCGCGTGCTCGATGCCAACGTAGAAGTCGGTGTAATCGCTGATGCGCGCCGGCAGGTGCATCTGACAATCGGCAGCCAGTGGCAACAGTTTCGCGCCCTGGGCTTCGATGGCGCCGCGATGAGTGCTGCCCTCGCTGAACAATTCCAGCAAACGGCTGCGCAAGGCTACGCGGGCTTCGCGACCGAGGTCGAAGAAGGCGTTAAGCAGGCCGCCGTGCATGGCTTCGACCGCGCTGCGTGCCGGGCCGTCGAACAGGCCGGCTTCAAGCGCCACCTGCAGATCGAAAATATGTTCACCGATCGCCACGCCCGCGCGCGGCGCCGAGGCGCCAGTGCTGAACACGCCCAGCGGTAGATTCTGCAACGGGAAGTCCGCGTGGCCGTTGGCCGAAGCAACCCAGCTGCGGGTGATGGAAGTCTGAGTCATGGGTTATCTCCGGGTCGGGTCGAACGTGGCGGGCAGCGTGGCCCAGCAGGCGTCGTAAGTGGATTGCAGTTGCGGGCAGTCGAGGGCGAAGCGGCTTGGGCGCAGCACCTGACTGGTCTCGAACATGAAGGCCATGGTGTTGTCGATCTTCGCCGGTTTGAGTTCCGCGTTGATCGCTTTGGTGCAGGTTTCGCCATCCGGGCCGTGGGCGCTCATGCAGCTGTGCAGCGAGGCACCGCCGGGCACGAAGCCTTCAGCCTTGGCGTCGTATTCGCCCTGAATCAGGCCCATGAATTCGTTCATCAGGTTGCGATGGAACCACGGTGGACGGAAGGTGTTCTCGGCGACCATCCAGCGTGGCGGGAAGATCACGAAGTCGAGGTTGGCCAGACCGTGCACGCTGGTCGGCGAAGTCAGTACGGTGAAGATCGACGGATCCGGGTGATCGAAACTCACGGTGCCGATGGTGTTGAAACGGCGCAGATCATATTTGTACGGCACGTTGTTGCCGTGCCAGGCGACCACGTTCAGCGGCGAATGATCGAGCTCGGTGCCCCACAACTGGCCGAGGAACTTCTGCACCAGCGTGGTCGGCTGCTGCAGGTTTTCATAAGCGGCGACCGGCGCGAGGAAGTCCCGTGGATTGGCCAGACCGTTGCTGCCGATCGGCCCCAGATCGGGCAGGCGCAGTGGCGCGCCGTGGTTCTCGGCGACGTAACCGCGCGCCTGCGGATCAAGCAGCTCGACGCGGAATTTCAGGCCACGCGGCAGCACGACAATTTCCAGCGGCGCGACGTCCAGCACACCGAGTTCGGTGGCAATGCGCAGCCGCCCCAGTTGCGGCACCAGCAGCAGTTCACCGTCGGCGTTGTAGAACACCCGCTCCATCGAACGATTGGCGGCATAGTTATAGATGCTGATGCCAGACGGTTTTTCCGCTGCCGAGTTGGCCACCATGCCGACCAGCCCATCGATGAAGTCGGTTGGCTCGGCCGGGATATCCAGAGGATTCCAGCGCAGGCGATTGGGCGTCACTTCACCCAGTGGACCGCCGGCCAGTTGCCGCTCGAGTTTGACGAACGCCGGGTGATTGGCCGACGGCTGAATCCGATACATCCAGGTGCGCCGGGCTTCACTGCGGGTCATGGTGAACGCAGTGCCGGAGAGCAATTCGGTGTAGAGGCCGTAGGGGGCTTTCTGCGGGGAGTTCTGGCCGATGGGCAAGGCGCCGGGCAACGCTTCACTGCTGAATTCGTTGCCGAATCCGGACTGGTACGCCAGCTCCGACGCGTTTGAATCGAGGTTCATGGAGCCTCCTGAACAGGGAGTCGGCAGTGGCCCATCGCTCTGGCTCAGAGGTTTGCGCACGCCGGGGTTGTTATTATCGTAATTCGATTACGCATAACGTAATTTGCTCGCTATCCAGCGTCAAGCTATAAAGACGCCCATTCGTTTTCGGATCCCGGCCGCACCATGGAAAAAACCAGCGACAGCAACGGCAAACAGAAAGTCCGCTCCGCCGAGGTCGGCACCGACATCCTCAAGGCATTGGCCGAGTTGTCGCCCTCCACCTCACTGTCGCGTCTGGCCGAACACGTGCAGATGCCGGCGAGCAAGGTGCACCGTTATCTTCAGGCGCTGATCGCCAGTGGTTTTGCCGAGCAGAACGCCGTCACCAACCACTACGGCCTCGGTCGTGAAGCCCTGCGCGTGGGCCTCGCAGCCCTCAACAGTATGGACGTGCTGAAAGTCGCCGCCCTGCCCCTGTCCGAGTTGCGCGACGAACTGAATGAAACCTGCTTTCTGGCAGTGTGGGGCAATCAGGGCGCGACCGTGGTGCACATCGAGCCGGCAGTGCGCGCGGTGACGGTGGTGACCCAATTGGGTTCAGTGTTGCCGCTGCTCAGTTCGTCCACCGGGCTGGTGTTCAGTGCCTTTCTGCCGCATCGGGAAACCGATGAGTTACGCGAGCAGGAAATTGCCGTCGCCGGCCATCCACTGGCCGATCAAAATGCCTACAGCAGTTTGTGCGAGCAGATCCGCGCGCGCGGTCTGCATCATGTGCACGGTTTGTTGATGCCTGGGGTCGATGCCTTGTCGGCGCCGGTGTTCAACGCTGTCGGGCAGATCGCCGCGGTGCTGACCATCGTCGGTCCGACCTCGCTGTTCCACGCCGACGAAAACGGCCCGGCGGCGCAGCGGTTACTGGCTGCGTCGCGGGCCGTGAGCTGGCGCATGGGGTATGAGCAAGCCGATTGAGTCAAGCGATCCCCATGCGCCAACCTGGGATCAGCGCACGATGGTCTGGCTGATGCCCGTTACCCGATCCTTCATCAACTCAGTGATGAAATCGATCAACTGTTGGTCTGCAGCTTTATGACCCGCCGCCTCGGCGACGAATTGTGCTGCCGACCGTGCGTCATCGACCAGATCCAGAAACGATCTTTGTACGTTGGTCACCTGCTTGATCACTTCTGCGCTCGCACCGGCTGTGGCCGCCTGGCCAAGCGTAAACAGTCCGATCAGCGCGTCTGCGCCGTATCCCAGGGCCGCGGAGTAGTCACCTCGCTGTTGCGCCTGAGATCCGTCGTAAACACTTTTCATCATCTGCACCGCGACGAGCAGAGTGCCGATTGGCGGCACGGCGAGACTGATGACACTCGTCGCCTTGATCAGGCCATCGTAAATCAGTCCGGCGATAACCTCCTTCAAGCTGGTGGTTCGCTCGTCGATATCGCTCAATGCGCGACGCACTCTCCGATCATGGAACGTGAAGAGATTGTTCAATTTGGCGCGTTCTTGCGTCTTGACCGGAGGCCGGGTATTCACGGTTGCGACAAGATCGTCAAAATAGTCATTGATTACTTTTTGATCGACGATCGCAACCCGGTCAAAATAATAATCGCGCATCGGTCCATAGCGGAACCGAATGGAGGGAATGAAATCGTTGATAGGTCGGTAGGCAACGCCATCCGGCGCATCGGGCGTATATAACCAGTCGTCGAACTGGCCGAGAATGTTCATCCGCAGGATATAGACACCCCCAACCGTACGATCCCCCGCCTTGGTCAAGCCTATTTTCCCGATATTGAATTCGTAAAGATCTTCATCACCTTCTGCAGAACTATCTGCGATCGGGTAGTGATAGACATCCTCTTTCAAACTGCCGACAACCCGTTGTAGCGCTAAAAAAATATCAGAGCCAAACCTGCCATCAACGTAGTTGGAGAGCAGATCGTAATGCATCTGACAGCGAACTTTTTTCGCGTGAACGGCGCGCTTGAATGCGTAGCCAGGATGCTTCCCGTCCAGATAGTCGGTATTCAGCAGTTCCGTATACTTGTCGCCAGGACGGAATGTTTTCGATAACGAGGAAAGATCGCGAATATCCAGCTGATCGATCGCCGAATGGCCACCTGTCAAAAAATACCTTGGGTCATTCTTGCTCGGATACGCCGGATTGGCAGCTTCAAACGACAGTCCTTCGATGAGCAGATCCGTTACGCTTTTCTGAAAATCGTCAGTCTGGACAATAATCTGATCCGGATCGATCTCGACACTTCGTCCTCGCGAACGCAGCAGATTTTCAAGGTTCTGCTTTACCGCATCGCGGGTAAAGCGTTCAAAAGAAGGGAACGCATTGTCCCTTGTCTCTACGGTGGAGAGTGCTTTCAGCTCGGTATTCAATCGAGCGTAACGTTTGCGCGGCTCAATCTCGAGGTAGCGGTAAGGCGCAGGCGCAATGGTCTTGTGTAACGCCAGTTCAGACTGATAAGCGACAGTGACGTTATTGAGCAACGGCGCTGTGCCATTGGGGAAAAGGTCCGGGTATCGGGTATCCAGTTTGTACAGATAATGGGTTGAGTGACGGCTGGCACCGCGCAACGATCCGGCATCGTACAAATAGTCCGGATGAATCAATGACGCCGCGTATTGGCGATCAGCGGTCATGGCCGATTCAAACCACTTGTTCAGAGCGAATGCGTCCGCAAACGTCATGAAAACAGACTGGCCTGCAGGTGTTTTCAGATAAACAAGATGGTTCCGAGTCTCCCGTGCCTGAAAAATCATCACACCTTTCAAGGTTGGCCCTGGAATCTGCAGGCTCAGTTGCAATCCACGGATGGACACCGACGGGTCACCTGCCAACGCCCTTTCAATGACCTTCGCTTCAGTTTCACTGAAGACCTCCGAATGACGCGCAACGAAAAGCGCGAATTCCATGTTGCTGTGCAAGTGGTCACGATACGCCTGTGCAAACTCAGGCGATGGATCAACGGGAAGCCTGGATACGAACTGCGAGCGCACGTTGATATTGCTCAACCATCGCTCAAGCGCTGCTGAGGATAGCCTGCTGCCGGACGGCAGCCCGGTGATGCTGATCTCGGCTTTATATCCCTCGTCATGCAGACCGAAGATGATGAATTCCGTCAGGGTCCGACTATCGACCTGCTCGAGGGTGCGGCCGCCCACTTGCATCTTGTGGACGCTGCGCACCTTTATCGTCTCGGCATCCAGATGCTCACCCAACGCGCTCATCGCCCACTCGGAAAAACAACGCAAGACATATTCTTTAAACGAGAAATGCCTGTCGTACACCATCTGGTAGGCAGAGTGATATTTCTCCATTGAGTGCTCAAGTTCGACGTACCGCTGCTGAAGAGCATTTCCACCGTTCTTCAGCCAGAGTGGCCATTCGGTACGCTTGAGTTCTGCCTGCACTTGATCGAATCGACGACCGATGTCAGCACGCATCTTCGACAACACCTGATTGTCCTGCAATACCCGGCTGAACGCTTGAGTCTGGCCCTTGCGATCGCGCATCAGACTTGCAAGCGCATCGAGCTGCCGCTTCAAGTAAACATCGACACAGTACGCAGACACACTCTGCCTGGCTTTGGGGAAAGCGATTTTGCTCCCGGACGCCGATACACGCGCCAGCAACGTCGCGGGCAAGTCGAGGTTCATGGCGAGGTATTCAAAACCATTGCCTGGCGTGTGAAGGACATAACCGGTGGGCTCATTGAGCAATTTCATTTCCGGATCCGCCCGCATCGCATTATCGAGCACAAACCCGGGCCCGAGCGAAGTGCGATAGTCGGGTTCAGGACTTACCACAACGTTATAAGCACCGGCGCCGTTTTCCAGGTTCAACAAGTAGCAATAGCGCTTCGCCATGCCATGATCCAGGAATCCCGCCATGGCTTTTAAAGAAAGCTCGGCTGTCAGCACAACGTTATATGCCTGCTGAAAAGCCTGTTTATTTGTCAGACCGGTGTTTTCAGTCGCTGCGACTTTTACGGGTGCTGCCCAATACTTGCCCATCTCCGAACGCAGACTGCTTTCCAGATTTCGCAGCGTATCAGTAATAGCTTCCTCAGCCTCGAAAATACTGAAGCCCTTGACTCTCATCTGTTCGCCAACGGTTTCCGGCAGATGAAAAACACCGTCCCCGCCGCCATCCAGATAGTTCGGCAGCACATTATTATCAAGACAATGAAACAATACGTCAGACAGTTTCCCCGAAGGACGGCGTTCTATCTCATATGACTGATCGGTGACATTTATGTACACATTATCGATATCGATATTCTTCCGCCGTTGCTGCAGCTCTTGCTGCAATGCCTGCCGAGCAATCTGCCGAACTGTCGGGATCGCCTCAACAATAGCGAACAAATCATCCTGCGCGGCGGCAGCCTTTACCCACTCGGCCCTCCAGGTTACTTCCGCACCTTCAGAACCTCGCATCAGGCTTTTGTATAACTTTTCCATATTCAAGTCCTATCTTTTAAGTTCAATGAACGGAACCCCGTATCACTGCGACAGCGAAAGATAGTTTCATTTTTGAAAAACAAGAAGCGCCAGTTCATTTCAACAAATATAGATTACAAAACATTAATCAAAACAAAGAAGCCACTTATAAAAAGTGACAAGATTACAAACAAACACTGCGCAACAAAATCCATAAAAGGCAACTAACGCAGCCATCCAGAATAGATAAAGAAACGATACATTTCAGACTGAAAATGCTCTGCAAAGTCCAAGCAGGGCGCTGGCACGAACAAGACTGTTGCACGCCCCGTAACAGTGCATGTCCGGAATCGCTATTTTTCCATTGGGCTCAAGTGCTTATTCTGACCGGGCTTTCACGGCACACGCCGTAAAGCACCCAGCTTTGGCTGCTGAGTAACTCACGCCAACGCTGACCGATTTCAGATGAGTCGATGCTTCGATTGATCGCCCAGGTGTTCACTGACGTTGATTTGTAGCTCCTTGATCCAACGTCTTACCTTGGCCGCTGCGTTTGCAGCGGCCTTTTTTATGGGCGAAGGTTTTGCCGATCGGGTTGCTCATTAGCCGGGCATGACACACGTCACAGCGAATACTTCTGCAAGTTCGCCATCATTTCCTTCAGCGCTTCAATGTTGTCCTTTGGATGCGCCGCGCCTTCGAAATCGCATATCTGCTGCCAGTGCGCCGCGACATCTTCCGGGGAGAAACCGCTGCGTGGATCGAACCCGGCGCCGAGGCTGCGTTCCCAGCGCACCTTGCCCATCCAGCCGCCACCGACTTCAAACAGGCCGGAAGTTTCCTGGCACTGTTCACTGGCCAGGTACACCACCAACGGGCTGACCAGCTCCGGTTTGAGCTGTTCGAACACTTGCGGCGGGATCAGGCCTTCGGTCATGCGCGTGCCGCCGGTAGGCGCGATGGCGTTGACCAGAATATTGTTCTTGCGACCTTCGATGGCCAGGGTACGGGTCAGGCCGTAGAGGCCGAGTTTGGCCATGCCGTAGTTGGACTGGCCGAAGTTGCCGTAGATGCCCGAGGTCGATGCCGTGAAGATCACCCGGCCGTAGTTTTGCTCACGCAGGTGCGGCCAGGCGGCGCGGGTCACTTTGTAGGCGCCCTCGACGTGGACGCGATAGACCAGATCCCAGTCGGCGTCGTCCATCTTGTGAAAGGTCTTGTCGCGCAGAATCCCCGCGTTGTTCACCACCACGTCGACACGGCCAAAGGCGTCGAGGGCGTTCTGCACCAGTTTGTCGCCGTCGGTGACCGAGTCGTGGTTGGCCTCGGCGATGCCGCCGGCTTCGCGAATCTCCGCCACCACACGATCGGCGGCGGAGGCATTGGCGCCTTCGCCCTGGGTCGAGCCGCCGAGGTCGTTGACCAGCACTTTGGCGCCGTGCCGGGCAAACAGCAACGCGTGCGCCCGACCCAGGCCACCACCGGCACCGGTGACGATCACGACTTTGTCTTCGAAACGTACGGACTCATTCATCGCAGGAACTCCAGCAGGCCTGAGGGACAGTAATCCCGAGTGTCAGGCACGGGGCTTTCGCTCACAACGAACAGGGCTGGGGCTGAATGGTGGGCGATAAGGCTGGGGGATGATGAACAGCAAAATCAAAAGATCAAAAGATCGCAACCTTCGGCAGCTCCTACATTAATTTGTGCAGGAGCTGCCGCAGGCTGCGATCTTTTGATCTTTCAGGAGCACGCCACCTTGCGCGGCGGCAACTCCAGACGCTGACGAAACGCCAGGTAATGCTTGAGCACCTGCACCGGCGCTTCGATTTGTGGGTAATGGCCGATGCCCGGCAACAACACAGTGTCGGCATCGGCAATCAGCTCACGATAACGCTGGACCATGTGCACACCGGAGATCGGGTCGACTTCGCCATCGATCACTCGCAGCGGGATTTCATCACGCTGCATGGCCGCCACCCAACGGTCGCGCTGCACACGGCGCTCGGGGATGTAGCTGATCAGTTTGTGCAGGATGCGTGGGCCGCGATGGGTCTCGATCAGACTCCAGAAATCATCCAGCTCACTTTCGCTGGGGCCGGTCTGCGGACCAAAGATCTGCCGGAAACTTTTCACCAACGCGTCACGGCTGAACGCCCGCCCGATCATCCAGCCCAGCGGGCTGAGCAACAGCTTTTGCATCAGCACCGGGCGATGGGTTTCCGGGAACAGTCCGCCATTGAGAAAGACACAACTGGCCACCTCGATCCGGTTTTCGTAATGCCGGGCGAGCAGTTCCTGGGCAACGCTGTCACCGTAATCGTGAGCCAGCACATGCACCGCTTGCTCGATCTGAAGATGCGCCAGCAGCGCCTGTTGCAGGTCGGCCTGTTCCAGCAGGCTGTAGCGGTGATGCAACGGTTTGGCCGAATCCCCGAAACCGAGCATGTCACAGGCGATCACTCGATAACGCTGGGCCAGTGGTTGCCATAGATAGTGCCAATCCCAACTGGCCGTCGGAAAACCGTGGATCAGCAGCAGCGGCTCACCCTGCCCCGCCGTCCAGTAGCGGATCGACTGGCCGCGGAAGACAAACGTCCGGCTGCGTTTGCGCCAGACACACAGAGGAATCTCGGCAAGAGGCATCAGAGTTTATATCCGGGGTCTTGTTTATCGAGTTTGCGCAGCAGCGCCGGCCAGGCCAGCGCGCCGCCCATGCCTTGAGCACTTTTGGTCACGCCGGCGATCATCGCTTTGGCGCCCGCGAGTATCTGCGGTTCGATGGCGATCAGTTCAGCACCGCCGGTTTGCGCCATGACCTGAATATCGCAGGCGCGCTGGAAGGTGAACATCATCAGAAAGGTGTCGGCGATGGTGCTGCCACAGGTCAGCAGACCGTGGTTGTGCAGCATCAGGAAATTGTTCTCGCCCAGATCGGCCTGCAAACGGGCCTTCTCTTCATGATTCAGCGCCACGCCTTCATAGGCGTGATAAGCCAGGCTCGACAGCACGAACAGCGATTGCTGGCTGATCGGCAACACACCCTGTTTTTGCGCCGAAACGGCCACCCCGGATGCGGTGTGAGTGTGCAGCACGCAGACCACATCGTGCCGCACTTCATGCACGGCGCTGTGAATGGTGTAGCCGGCGGGATTGATTTCGTAGGGACTGTCCATCAGCTTGTTGCCGGCCTGATCGACTTTGACCAGGCTCGACGCGGTGATCTCATGGAACATCAACCCGAACGGGTTGATCAGGAAGTCTTCGGTGCCGGGGACCTTGGCCGAGATGTGGGTGAAGATCAGGTCGTCCCAGCCATGCAACGCCACCAGTCGATAGCAGGCGGCAAGATCGACCCGAGTCTGCCATTCCGCCGCACTGACCTGGTCTTTGACATCAAGGGACGACTGGACGGGGGCTACGCTCACTGTATGCACCTCTGCGTTCTTATTGTTCTGCACGTGTCAGCAGTCTAGTCAGGCGCAGAGGATCGCGGAGTTGCATTGCCAGCCAGCTTGATGACTGAGCGGGTCAGCCATGCAAACACCTTGGATCCATGTCAAAGCAACGACGCCAACAAAGGCGCGGCGAACAGATTGAGCAACCCGGTCAGCACCATCACCAGCCCCGCCACCGAGCCTTCCTCACCGCCCACTTCATGCGCCCGACTGACGCCTGCGCCGTGCGCGCCAACCCCGAACAACGCACCGCGCGCCAGGGCACTGCGCAACGGCAGCCACTTGAGCAACACGCCACCGAGCATCGCGCCGAACACGCCGGTGAACATCACGAACACCGCGGTCAGTTCCGGCACGCCGCCCAGATCCTGCGCCAGCGGCATGGCGAATGGCGTAGTGATCGAACGCGGCACCAGTGACATGGTCACTGAGCTGTCGAGCGCCAGCGCTCTGGCCAGGCCAAACGACGTAGCGATCGATGCCGCGCTGCCGGCGAACATGCCCAGCAACAACGCTGACCAATGCTGCATAAGCAATCGCCGCTGCTGCCAGATCGGCACCGCGAAGGCGACCGTCACCGGCCCGAGTACCAGCATCAACCAGTGGGTGTTGCTGGAATATTCGGCGTAGGCGGTGTGCAGTGGCACCGCGAGGGCCAGCAGCAGCGCCGGCACCAGAATCAGCGGCGACAGCAGATAACGTCCGGTGCGCCGATAGATCCAGCGACTGAACAGATACGCCAGCAGGGTGAAGGCGAGCCAGAACATCGGCATCCATTCAAGCTTCATGGGACCGCCTCAGGCGCACGGCCAACTCGACGGTGAATGCGGTCACGAGCATCACCATCAGTGTGCTGGCGCCGATCACCAGCAGAATCCGCCAGCCGTCATTGCGCAGCAGTGCGCCGTAGTCGAGCAGGCTCATCAGTGCCGGAATAAAGAACAACAGCATCTCGGCCATCAGCAACCCGGCACCCAGTTGCAGCGCCGCCGGTTTGACCCAGCCAAACGCGAACGCCAGCAGCAACAAAGCCATGCCGATGACGCCGCCGGGAATCGGCCAGGCCAGCCACGCGGCGATCTGGCAGCCGAGCAGGTAGAGACCGAGCAGCACGGCCAGTTCTGCGAATAGACGGGAAAGATATTTGAGGGATGCGGCGTTCATGTTGAGCTCCTTACAGGGGCTTATTTTACGAAGCGGCCTGCCATCCCAGAAGCGAATTGTTAGACTCAGTCCTATTCCACAATGGAATCGGAACATGGAATTCAAACAGCTGCGCAGTTTTGTCGAAGTCATGCATCAGGGCGGCTTCACCCAAGCGGCGAAAACCCTGCACATCAGCCAGTCGGCGGTGAGCAAGCAAGTCGCGCAACTGGAGCAGAGCCTCGGCACGCCATTGCTCGAACGACTCGGCTCGCAACTGCGCCTGACCGCCGCCGGCAGCGTAGTGCTGCAACGGGCCGAAGGCATGTTGCGTTTGCGCAATGAGTTGCTCAGCGAACTGGATGATTTGAGCCAACTGGCTCGCGGTGAACTGCGCCTCGGCCTGCCGCTGCTGGGCAGCGATGCACTGTTCGCCGGGCTGTTTGCCGAGTATCGGCGGCGCTATCCGAACATCAGCATTCAATTGCTTGAGGGCGGCAGCCGCAATGTCGAGCAGGCGGTGCTCAGCGGCGAACTGGAGTTGGGCGGGAGCCTGCTGCCGAAAGATCCGCAGTTCGACTTCCAGCCTTTCTGCGATGAAAAGCTCGATGCGCTGCTGCCGGTGGATCATCCGTTGGCAGCACGCGGCGAGATTGGTCTTGAGGAATTGGCCGACACGCCGTTCCTGCTGTATCAGCGCAGCTTTGTGCTCAATGACCGTCTACTGCAGGCCTGCCAGCAACTGGGCTTTACCCCGAAAGAAGGCGGACGCAGTGGCCAGGCGGATTTTCTCGTGGCACTGGTGGCCGCCGGGCAAGGCGTGGTGCTGCTGCCCAGCGTGGTCGCCCGGGCACTGCAGCGTCCGGGCGTGGTACGCCTGACGCTGCGCGCGCCAGATTACTTGCGTTGGGACATCGCGTTCATCTGGCGCCGGGGCGCCTATCTGTCGAAAGCTGCGCAGGCCTGGCTGGCTTTGCTGCGCGAGCGCGCGATCAGCCCTTGAGCGTGGCGATCAGTTGCGCCAGCCATGGCTCGGCGTCGGTTTCCGGGGTCACGCTTTCGCTGGCGTCCAGACGCAGCATCTGATGCACTTCGCGCACGCCCAGCTCGGCGAACAACTCACGCATCAGTTCGCCGCCGCCACAGAACGTATCGCCGTAACTGGCATCGCCCAAACCGATCACCGCGCCCGGCAAACCGCGCCAGGCCATTGGCAGTTGATCGCGAATGCTCGAATACAGCGGCACCAGATTATCCGGCAACTCACCCATGCCGGTGGTCGAGGTCACCGCGAGAAACGCTTCAGGGCCGAACGCCTGAAGGTCCGCCAGGCTGGCGCGCGGGTTGTAGAAGGTTTCAAAACCGGCGTCTTTCAGCAGGTTCTGCGCGTGACGGGCGACTTCTTCGGCCGTGCCGTAAACCGAGCCGGAGAGGATGGCGACTTTCATCAATCTGATCCTGAAGCTGAAAAAAAGAGCGGCGATAGTAGCAGTCCCGACAGAGATGTTGCGACTGGCTCTCAACAGACGCTGATGGCCTATAGACAGCGCCGGCTGATCTTCTAGAATGCGAGCCATCGACAATGCTGAAAGGATTCACAGATGATCAATGCCAGTCTGCTGCAAATGGTGATCAACGCGTCGAACGACGGAATCGTAGTGGCTGAGAAAGAAGGTGAGCAGGACAACATCCTGATCTATGTGAACCCGGCCTTCGAACGCCTGACCGGTTACAGCAGCGAAGAGATTCTCTATCAGGACTGCCGCTTTCTGCAGGCCGGAGACCGTGATCAGGCAAGTCTGGAGCGGATTCGTGGGGTGTTGCGCGAGGGTGGTTCGTGCCGGGAGATCCTGCGCAACTACCGCAAGGACGGCACACCGTTCTGGAACGAACTGTCGCTTTCCACGGTAAAAAATGCCGATGACGGTCAGACCTACTTCGTCGGTGTGCAGAAGGATGTCACCGTTCAGGTCAAGGCGCAGCAGCGCGTCATTCAGCTGGAGGCCGAGGTTGCGGCATTGCAAGCAGAGCTTGCAGCGTTGAAAGCGACGAACGGCGCAAACAAAACAGCGAACTAAGTGTCATTAACTACAATCACCAATGACTTTGTAACTATTTCTTTCGAGCCAGGCCATGCAACGCGACGCCCTCCTGACCCAGGATGAGCTGGATTTCATCCAGACCATGCAGCACAACCCGCAGCTCAATGTGCGGGATGCGACGTCGAGCCTGCTGGTCAATGGTGGTTCGCAGATCCGCGACCTGCTCACGCGCCTGGCGGCTCAAGAGCAAGTGACCATCCAGGCCAACTTCGAAAATCAGCAGATGACCTTTCCGCTGCACCTGGTGGAAGACGAATTCCACGCCTTGCACCTGCGTCTGGGCGTACCGAGCATTTACGAAGACGGGCCGATGGTTCGCCCATGGCGCCTGACCCTCGAAGAGCCGGTAGCGCTGGAAAATGCCAAGGGCCAGCCGGGCATGATGTGGGTGCACGAGGTGTCGCACAAAGGCGTGCTGCTGGAAATGCGCAACAAGACCAAACCACCCAAGCATTTCGCCCTGTGGTTCAGCCCGTCAGGCTATGAGCGGATTTCCCTGCGGGGCAATTTCGAGCGCGAAACCGAGCACGGCTTCTACGCCTACGAGCTGAGCCAGACCGATGCCGATGAAACCGAACGCCTGCGCCAGTTCATTCTGCAGCAACACCGTCTGACCCACCCCGCCCTGCACACCTGATATTCAGGTATCCAGCGTCCCCGCGAGAAACTGCGTCATGCGCTGACGCATCGTCGCCCCTTCATTGCCCAGACAACCGATCGACGATCCGGCCAGGTTGTCCTGTGCCAGATCAGCAGTATCACCGGCGAGCATGACCTGACAATCCAGACTCAATGCCAGACGGTTCAACCGTCGCGGCAAATCGGCTGTCGGGGCGTGGTTGGAAAACAGCACCAGCGCCTGCGGCTTGATCCGCTCGCACACCAGCGCCAACTCATCGAATGGCTGACCGGTGGTCAGCACCCGCACCCCGGCGTCATTGCCGCTGAGAAACAACGCGGCGACCAGTAGCTCGAGTTCACGACACTGACCGGCGAGCGCACTGACAATCACCTTGCGCGGTTGCGTGCCGCGCAGCGCAACAATGCGCTGCAGCACCCGAGCCCGCAGGAACCCGTCGAAAAACAGCCACTCGCTGGTCTGACCGAAGGCGTCCTGGCGCTGCAACATCTGCAGCCACAACGGCATGAGGATGTCCTGAAACACCACCGGCAGCGAGTATGAAGAGAAAATCTGGTTGTAGACCTGATCCAGCGCGCGGTCATCGAACGCACTGACTGCAACTTGCACCTGCTGCTGCCACTGCGCGTAATCGGTCTGAACCAGATCATCGGGGATGATATGCGCCAGGGCCTTCAATGGCTCGGTCTTGGCGAGGATCTTGCCGACCTTGCTCACGGCCACGCCGCGATCGATCCAATCGACGATGCTGCGCACACGCTCGATTTCGGTCATTGAATACAACCGGTGCCCGCTTTCGGTGCGCGTCGGCTGGATCAAACCGTAGCGGCGCTCCCATGCACGCAGCGTAACCGGGTTGACGCCGGTCAATCGCGACACCTCCCGAATAGGGAACAACTCCTCGCGCTCCAGCGCGACAGAGGCCTGCGGGGCAGGGTTAGCGTCCGTGATAACAGCCATGGTGCTGGTGTGTCCGCTCGGTAAATTTGGATCCCATTCTACATCCGATGCCCTCTATCGGTTCAACCCAATGAACAGAGACGAAAGTCTCTGAAACTGTCATCAAAATCGGGAATAATCCTTGCTTGCTGAAAAGTGCAGGACCCTATCCCGGCCTGCGCCATGCGAAATCTCCTACCCGGAGCGACGCAATCGAAATATGGAGATACACAATGTCTACTTCCCCCGTCACGCTGATGGTTGCGCGTCGCGTCGCCGACGGCCGCTATCATGACCTGATTGCCTGGCTGCGCGAAGGCGAACAACTGGCCACAGACTTTCCCGGTTACCTGGGTTCCGGCGTGCTCGCTCCGCCACCCGGTGACAACGAATTCCAGATCATTTTCCGCTTCGTTGACGAGCAGACCCTGCACGCCTGGGAACACTCGGCCTCGCGTACCGCTTGGTTGGCCCGGGGCAGCGATCTGTTTGCGCACCCCAAAGAGCATCGAGTCAGCGGCATCGAAGGCTGGTTCGCCGCGGCTGGTCAGCGGCCTCCGCGCTGGAAACAGGCCGTGGCGATCTGGCTGGCGTTCTTCCCGGTATCGCTGCTGTTCAACTTTGTCCTCGGCCCGCTGCTCGGCGAGATGAGCCTGCTGCCGCGGGTGTTGATCAGCACCGCATGCCTGACGCCGCTGATGGTGTACTTCTTCATTCCGCTGTCGACGCGGTTGCTGGCCAACTGGTTGAACGCTGTGCCGGCGCGACCTTTGCCTGCAACACCCTCTACGCAGAATCGCTAAAGATCGCAGCCTCGTTGCACTCGTCAGCTCCTACAGATGAATGCGCCCCTGCAGGAGCTGCCGAAGGCTGCGATCTTTTCGGCAGCGTCGCTGTTATAGTTTTTACTCTGACCGCGACCCGAGCCGTACATGACCAATTCCTCCGCCCCGATCCTCATCACCGGTGCCGGCCAGCGTGTCGGTCTGCACTGCGCGCAGCGTTTGCTTGAGGACGGCCATCAGGTCATCTTCACCTACCGCAGCGAACGTCCCGGCGTGCAAGCCCTGCGGGATCTGGGCGCGATCGGGGTGTTCGCGGACTTCTCCAGCGAAGCCGCCATCCTCGTCTTCATCGAAGAACTGAAAAGCCACACCGACTGCCTGCGCGCCATCATCCACAACGCCTCCGAATGGCTGGCGGAAACCCCGGGCAGTGAAGCCGAGGCCTTCTTGCGCATGCTCAACGTGCACATGCTCGCGCCGTATCTGATCAACCTGCACTGCGCCGACCTGCTCAAGCGCTCGACGCCGGCGGACATCATCCACATCAGCGACGACGTCACCCGCAAGGGCAGCAGCCAGCACATCGGTTATTGCGCCAGCAAGGCCGGGCTCGACAGCCTGACCCTGTCGTTCGCCGCGCGTTATGCACCGGCGATCAAGGTCAACGGCATCGCGCCGGCCCTGCTATTGTTCAATCCCGACGACGACGCGGCGTACCGCGCCAAGGCGCTGGCCAAATCCGCGCTGGGCATCGAGCCCGGCAGCGAAGTGATCTATCAGAGCCTGCGCTATCTGCTCGACAACCCCTATGTCACCGGCACGACCCTGACCGTCAATGGCGGACGGCACGTCAAATAAGCTGCTGCGCGAGGATCTCCCATGAGCCGTACCCTGCCCGAGAATTACCGCGAGATCCTCATCGGCCTCGGTGAAGACCCCGACCGCGAAGGCCTGCTCGACACCCCGGTGCGCGCGGCCAAGGCCATGCAATACCTGTGTCACGGCTATGAACAGAGTGTGGAGCAGATCGTCAATGGCGCGCTGTTTGCCTCCGACAGCGACGAGATGATCATCGTCGCCGATATCGAGTTGTACTCGTTGTGCGAACATCACCTGCTGCCCTTCATCGGCAAGGCCCATGTGGCTTATATTCCGACAGGCAAGGTGCTGGGGCTGTCGAAGATCGCGCGGTTGGTGGACATGTTCGCCCGGCGCCTGCAGATTCAGGAAAACCTCACCCGGCAGATTGCCGATGCGGTGCAACAGGTCACCGATGCCGCCGGCGTCGCGGTGGTCATCGAGGCCCGGCACATGTGCATGATGATGCGCGGTGTCGAGAAACAGAATTCGACCATGAACACCTCGGTCATGCTCGGCGCCTTTCGCGACTCGAGCAACACCCGTCAGGAGTTCCTGCAATTGATTGGACGGAGCAAGTAAATGTCACAACTTCAACCGGGAATGGCGCGCATCCGGGTCAAGGATCTGCGCCTGCGCACCTTTATCGGGATCAACGAGGACGAGATCCTCAACAAGCAGGATGTGTTGATCAATCTCACAATCCTGTACGCGGCGCAGGAAGCGGTACGCGACAACGACATCGATCACGCGCTGAACTACCGCACCATCACCAAGGCAATCATCGCCCACGTGGAAGGCAACCGTTTTGCGCTGCTCGAACGCCTGACCCAGGAATTGCTGGATCTGGTGATGACCCATGCCGCGGTGCTGTACGCCGAAGTCGAAGTCGACAAGCCGCATGCGCTGCGGTTTGCCGAATCGGTGTCGATCACCCTCGCCGCCAGCCGCTGAGCATGTCTGGCGCATCGCGCGCCAGACTTTTATCATCCGCGCCACGAATAGACTGCACAGAGCCCATCATGACCGAGCAACAACGCCTCGAACTCGAAGCCGCCGCCTTCCGCCGACTGGTTGCCCATCTGGACAGCCGCAAGGACGTGCAGAACATCGACCTGATGAACCTCGCCGGGTTCTGCCGCAACTGCCTGTCCAAGTGGTACAAGGCTGCCGCCGACGAGAAGCAGATCGAGGTCAGCCTCGACGACGCCCGTGAAGTGGTTTACGGCATGCCTTATGCCGAATGGAAAGCCCAATACCAGCAAGAAGCCAGCGCCGAACAACAGGCGGCGTTCGCCAAAGGAAAACCCAATGAGTGATCTGAACACCCTGCGCGCCAGCCTCAAGAGCGGCGAACACGTTTTTGCCGACACCCTGGCTTTCATCGCCGCCGGTTACGACTACCAGCCTCAGGCGTTCAACAACGGTGGCGTGGAAAACGCCGCCGGGCAGAACGAGGGCTCGTGCAAGACCTTGGGTCTGGCGCTGCTGGAAGGTCTGAGCGACGAAGAAGCGCTGCTGGCATTCGGCGAGCATTACCGCTCGGTGGTGGCGACGCCCGAGGGCAGCGACCACGGCAATATCCGCGCGCTGATCAAGCACGGTCTGGCCGGTGTGAAGTTCGAAGCACAGCCCCTGACCCGCCGCTGATTCAAGATCAAAAGATCGCAGCCTCCGGCAGCTCCTACACCGATCCCTGTAGGAGCTGCCGCAGGCTGCGATCTTTTGACTCTCATAAAAAAACCGGCCGAAGCCGGTTTTTTTGTGTCTGCGATTTAGAACGAAGCGTTCTGCAGACCGTCCAGATAACGCTCGGTGTCCAGTGCCGCCATGCAGCCGGCGCCGGCCGAGGTGATGGCCTGACGGTAAACGTGGTCGGCCACGTCACCGGCAGCGAAGATACCTTCGACGCTGGTAGCAGTGGCGTTGCCGTCACGACCGCCCTGCACCACCAGATAACCGTCTTTCAGGGTCAACTGGCCTTCGAACAGCGACGTGTTCGGGGTGTGGCCGATGGCGATGAACACGCCGTCGACTTTGATTTCGTCGAAGCTGCCGTCGTTGTTCTTCAGGCGCGCGCCGGTCACGCCCATGTTGTCGCCCAGCACTTCGTCAAGGTTGGCGTTCAACTTGAGGATGATCTTGCCTTCGGCCACGCGGGCGTTGAGCTTGTCGATCAGGATCTTCTCGGCGCGGAAGGTTTCGCGACGGTGGATCAGGGTCACGGTGCTGGCGATGTTGGCCAGGTACAGTGCTTCTTCAACCGCGGTGTTGCCGCCGCCGACCACAGCCACTGGCTTGTTGCGGTAGAAGAAACCGTCGCAGGTCGCGCAGGCGGAAACGCCTTTGCCCATGAACGCTTCTTCCGACGGCAAGCCCAGGTAGCGAGCGCTGGCACCGGTGGCGATGATCAGCGCGTCGCAGGTGTAAGTCGCGCTGTCGCCGGTCAGGGTGTATGGCTTGGCGGCGAAGTCCACGGCGTTGATGTGATCGAAAACGATCTCGGTTTCAAAACGCTCGGCGTGCTCGCGCATCCGCTCCATCAGCGCCGGGCCGGTCAGGCCGTGTACGTCGCCTGGCCAGTTGTCGACTTCGGTGGTGGTGGTCAGTTGACCGCCGGCCTGCATGCCGGTGATCAGCAGTGGCTTGAGGTTGGCACGGGCGGCGTAGACCGCAGCGCTGTAACCGGCAGGGCCGGAACCGAGAATAATCACTCGCGAATGACGGACTTCAGACATGACCTGCTCCTGTTGACCGGGCCGAAAGACTGGCGCGGAACGCCGGACTGCCGGCGGGAATAAAAAAGGACTGTGGATAACCTTGGGGAAGGCATGAGCTCGACAGTCCTGTAAAAAGTTGGGTGCAGCGTATCGAGGGGGGCAAGATTAAGGAAATACGGATTAACAATCCAGCTCATAGGTGGTCTCTATACGCAGACTCCGACCAGATCGACGTCTTTGTTACAGTGAATGTCGATGGCTCTGCCGCGCTTTCGCACCGGTTGCAAAGTCGGTAAGGTCGGCGCGTTTTCCCTTGCTCGGAGCACCTTATGCCCGCCCCTGTTCTGTCCGGCCCGCAATACCTGCGCGAAGGCCTCAAACTGGTTCTCAGCCCGGGCCTGCGCCTGTTCGTGCTGCTGCCGCTGGCGATCAACCTGGTGCTGTTCGTCGGATTGATCTATCTGGCCGGCCACCAGTTCAGCCTGTGGGTCGACAGCCTGATGCCGTCGCTGCCCGACTGGCTGAGTTTCCTCAGCTACATTCTCTGGCCGCTGTTCGTGGTGCTGGTGGCGTTGATGGTGTTTTTCACCTTCACCATGCTCGCCAACGTCATCGCCGCACCGTTCAACGGCTTCCTCGCGGAAAAAGTCGAAGTGGTGGTACGCGGCACCGATGATTTCCCGGCCTTCAGCTGGGGCGAACTGATCGCGATGATCCCGCGCACCCTCGCCCGGGAAATGCGCAAACTCGGCTACTTCCTGCCCCGCGCGATCGGCCTGTTCATCCTCTCGTTCATCCCGGTGGTGAACATCGTCGCCGCGCCGCTGTGGCTGCTGTTCGGCGTGTGGATGATGGCGATCCAGTACATCGACTATCCGGCGGACAACCACAAACTGGGCTGGAACGAGATGCTCGCCTGGCTGCGCCAGAAGCGCTGGCAGAGCATGAGTTTTGGCGGCATCGTCTATCTGGCGCTGCTGATTCCGGTGGTGAACATTCTGATGATGCCGGCCGCCGTAGCGGGCGCGACCTTGTTCTGGGTACGTGAGCGCGGGGCGGAGAACTTCGTCACGCAGCACTAGGCCGCTCCCAAACAGCCAGTCACAAATCCATCATCCGAACGTCACAAGCGCGACATGGCCTCAGCCGACACTGAGGTCATGACGACAGCTCTGCATATCACCCTGATCAGCGAAACCTTCCCACCGGAAATCAACGGGGTGGCCAATACCCTTGGTCGCTTGTGCGATGGCTTGCGCGCGCGTGGGCATCAGGTGGAATTGGTGCGACCGCGCCAGGCGGGGGATCCGCAGCGCGTCGAGGACGATGCCTTGCTGTTGTGTCGGGGCTGGCCGTTACCGGGATACCCCGGACTGCAATGGGGTCAGTCGTCGATGCACAAGCTGCTACGGCGCTGGAAGCGTCACCGCCCGGACGTTTTGTACATCGCCACCGAAGGCCCGCTCGGCTTGTCGGCGTTGCGTGCGGCGCGACGCTTGGGGATCTCGGTGGTCAGCGGCTTTCACACCAATTTCCAGCAATACACCAATCAATATGGGCTGAGTTTGCTGACGCGCTTGCTGACCCATTATCTGCGCTGGTTCCACAACCGCTCGGCGATGACCCTGGTGCCCAGTGTCAGCCAGCGCCTGGAACTGGAGCGCCGGCACTTCGACCGTCTCGCCCTGCTCTCCCGAGGGGTCGACAGCCAGTTGTTTCACCCGGCCAAGCGTCTGAACGGCTTGCGTGAGCAATGGGGCCTGAGCGAGCAGGACATCGCGGTGATTCATGTAGGACGTCTGGCTCCGGAAAAGAACCTCGGCCTGCTCAAGCGCTGCTTCGACAAACTCTGCCGGACTTATCCACAGCGCAACCTGAAGCTGATCGTGGTGGGCGACGGACCGCAACGGCTTGCGCTGGAAAAGGATCTCCCGCAAGCGATCTTCTGTGGCTCACAACGCGGTGAAGCGCTGGCGGCGCACTATGCGTCCGGCGACATTTTTCTGTTCCCGAGCATGACCGAAACCTTCGGCAACGTGGTGCTTGAAGCCCTGGCTTCAGGGCTGGGGGTGGTGGCTTACGATCAGGCTGCGGCGGCGCAGCACATTCGCCACGGCTACAACGGCGTGCTGGCGATGCCGGGTGATGAGGACGCGTTCTGCGATGCGGCGGCCTGGTTGCTGGAAGAAGATGAACGCTTGCGCTGTGTGCGTCTGAATGCGCGCCAGCATGCCAGTCGTCAGGGGTGGGCGGCGATCATCGAGCAATTTGAAAAGCATTTGCGTGGGGCGTGTGTGCGGGAGCAGGTGGTGCCGAATGCGCAGACATTGCCCTGAATCCTGGCTGACTTTGAAGCCGCTATCGCTGGCAAGCCAGCTCCCACAAGGGGCTGCGGTGAACACATTTTTTGTGAACACCCGCAAAACCTGTGGGAGCTGGCTTGCCAGCGGTAGCGTCAGTGAGAGCGCCGCTTAAACCAGCGTCATCAACGCCTCACGGCTGAACGGCAGAATGTCCTGCTCACGCCCTTCGCGCACTTTCAGCGCCCAGTCCGGATCCACCAGCAGCGCACGGCCCACTGCCACCAGATCGAACTCGTCGTTGTTCAGACGCTCCAGCAGTTTCTCCAGGCTCGCCGGTTGCGCGACCTTGTCGGTGTTGACCATGAACTGCAGGAACTCGCCGTCCAGACCGACGCTGCCCACGGTGATGGTCGGTTTGCCGGTCAGCTTGCGGGTCCAGCCGGCCAGGTTCAGCTCGGAACCGTCGAACTCAGGCTCCCAGAAACGTCGCGTCGAGCAGTGGAAAATGTCCACACCGGCATCGGCCAGCGGCTTGAGGAATTCGCCCAGCGCTTCCGGGGTCTGCACCAGACGTGCGGTGTAATCCTGCTGCTTCCACTGCGAGAAACGGAAGATGATCGGAAAGCCTTCACCGACTGCCGCACGCACCGCTTGAATCAGCTCGATGGCGAAGCGCGAACGGTTGGCCAGGCTGCCGCCGTATTCGTCGCTGCGCTGGTTGCTGCCTTCCCAGAAGAACTGGTCGATCAGGTATCCGTGGGCACCGTGAATTTCCACGCCGTCCATGCCGATGCTTTTGGCATCTTTGGCCGCCTGGGCGAACGCGGCGATCACGTCCTGAATGTCCTGTTTGGTCATGCCGTGCACCACGACCTGACCATCCTTGAGTTTTTCCGTCGGACCGTAAGCCGGCACGCTGGCGTCCGGTTCAGTGCCGATGCGGCGCACGCTGCCGACATGCCACAGTTGCGGAACAATCTTGCCGCCCTCGGCATGCACCGCGTCGACGACTTTTTTCCAGCCAGCCAGTGGCGCTTCACCGAAAAACTGCGGCACGTTCGGGTAACCGTTGGAAGCCTTGTGACCGACCGTGGTGCCTTCGGTGATGATCAGGCCGACACCGGCCGCAGCACGGCGACGGTAGTACTCGATCACTTTGGAATTGGGTACGCCACCCGGGGAAAACGAGCGGGTCATCGGCGCCATGACCACGCGGGTCGGCAGTTCGAGGGCACCGAGGTGGAACGGTTTGAACAGGGCTTGCACCGGCATGGGAAGGCTCCACAGGGAATGACTTTATGACGGCGATAATATGGAGAGTTGCAAGCCTTGAACAGCATTATTGATTTGGGTGATCAAGGGTTAGAAACAAAAAGATCGCAGCGTCAGCAGTCCTCTGTAGGATCTGCCGCAGGCTGCGATCTTTTGATCTTGCCGTTTTAACCCAGCGCTTTTTCAATCGCGTGGACAATGGTCGGATCATCCGGCGGCGTACGTGGCGAGAATCGCGCCAGCACCCGGCCGTCCTTGCCCAGCAGAAACTTCTCGAAATTCCAGGTGATGTCACCGGGGAATTCCGCGCCCTCGCCCGCCAGCAAGCGGTACAGCTGATGGCGCTCATGGCCGTTGACTTCAAGCTTGCTCGACAACGGAAACGTCACGCCGTAGTTGAGGCTGCAGAACTCTTGAATTTCCTTCTCGGAGCCTGGTTCCTGGCCGGCAAACTGATTGCACGGCAGGCCCAGCACACTGAAACCTTTGTCTTTGAACTGCTGATAGAGGTTTTCCAGTGCCGCGTACTGTGGGGTCAAGCCGCATTTGGAGGCGACGTTGACCACCAGCACGACTTGGCCCTTGAAAGGCGCCAGCGGTAGCTCCTGACCATCCAGGGCTGTCAACTTAAGGTCGTGAAAAGCACTCATGACGGACTCCAGATTCCCGTGTTCTACTCGAAACAGCCACTTGGCGAGAGCGCCAAGGACAGCCGCGGACTAAAAAGGCGCCCGCAGGCGCCTCTCCAGTACTCGAAGCTTAGCGCAGAAAATCAGTGGTGATGGCCACCTTCGCCATGGACGTGGCCATGAGCGACTTCTTCCTGGCTGGCATCACGGATAGCAACGACCTTCACTTTGAAGTTCAGGCGCTGACCGGCCAGTGGGTGGTTGCCGTCGACGGTGACGTCGTCGCCGTCCAGGTCACGGATGGTCACGATCTGCATCTGGCCGTCCGGCGCCGAAGCGTGGAACTGCATGCCGACTTCCAGCTCGTCAACGCCTTCGAACATGCTGCGGCTCAGGGTGCTGACCAGTTCAGCGGCGTATTCGCCGTAAGCGTCTTCCGGCTCAACGGAAACTTCCAGCTCGTCACCAACAGCTTTGCCTTCCAGAGCTTTTTCCAGGCCCGGGATGATGTTGCCTGCGCCTTGCAGGTAGACCAGCGGAGCGCCGCCGGCGGAGCTGTCGATGACCTCACCAGCGTCGTTGGTCAGGGTATAGTCGATGGAGACAGCCTTATTGGCGGCGATCAGCATGGGGCGAGACCTTTTGCAGAAGAATATAGAAAGGCCAAGTTTAGCGAAGCAATCGCGCGAAAGCGAACACAACCCGGACAAACGGGATTCGACGATCACCGGCTTCCATCAGGATGAAGACGGTCACTGGGTGGCCGAGCTTTCCTGTGGCCACACCCAGCACCTGCGTCATCAGCCGCCGTGGCAATCGCGGGCGTGGGTCCTTGATCCGGCGCAACGTATTGAAAAAATAGGCCAACCCTTTACCTGCGGTTGGTGCGCACAAGGCTCGGTTAGCGATAACCTTGGCGACTGAATTTCGGTAGGCGATCACGTATGGATCGCCACCATTGCCATGCAACTTTAGAGAATTCGCATGCAAACTTTTTTTATCGCGCCCACCGATTTTGGCGTGGGCCTGACCTCCATCAGCCTCGGGCTGGTGCGCACCCTGGAGCGGGCCGGACTGAAAGTCGGCTTCTTCAAACCGATTGCCCAGCCGCATCCGGGTGACACCGGGCCTGAGCGCTCCACCGAACTGGTGGCGCGCACCCACGGCCTGAAACCGCCGCAACCACTGGGTCTGGCCCATGTCGAGCGGATGCTCGGCGACGGCCAGCTCGATGAGTTGCTCGAAGAAATCATCGCCCTTTATCAGCAAGCCGCCATCGGCAAAGACGTGCTGGTGGTCGAAGGCATGGTGCCGACCCGTAGCGCCAGCTACGCCGCGCGGGTCAATCTGCACCTGGCGAAAAGCCTGGATGCCGAGGTGATTCTGGTCTCGGCGCCGGAAAACGAAGTGCTCGCCGAACTCTCCGGCCGCGTGGAATTGCAGGCGCAATTGTTCGGCGGCCCGAAAGACCCGAAAGTCCTCGGTGTGATCCTCAACAAGGTCAAGACCGACGAGAGCATGGAGGCCTTCGCCACGCGTCTCAAGGAGCATTCGCCATTACTGCGCAGCGGTGATTTTCGCCTGCTCGGCTGCATTCCGTTCCAGCCCGAACTCAATGCACCGCGTACCCGCGACGTCGCCGACCTGATGGGCGCGCAGGTGCTCAACGCCGGCGATTACGAAACCCGGCGCATGACCAAAATCATCATCTGCGCGCGCACCATGCGCAACACTGTGGAGCTGCTCAAGCCCGGCGTGCTGGTGGTGACCCCGGGCGACCGCGACGACATCATTCTTGCGGTCAGCCTCGCGGCGTTGAACGGCGTGCCGCTGGCCGGGCTGTTGCTGACCAGCGATACCCTGCCCGATCCACGCATCATGGATTTGTGCCGAGGCGCGTTGCAGGCCGGCCTGCCGGTGTTGTCGGTGAGCACCGGCTCCTACGACACCGCCAACCTGCTCAATGGCCTGAACAAGGAAATCCCCATCGATGACCGCGAGCGTGCGGAGATCATCACTGACTTCGTCGCCAGCCATCTCGACGCCAAATGGCTGCATCAACGCTGCGGCACCCCGCGGGAAATGCGTCTGTCGCCAGCGGTGTTCCGCTATCAACTGATTCAAAGGGCGCAGTCGGCGAACAAACGCATCGTCCTGCCCGAAGGCAGCGAGCCGCTCACCGTGCAAGCGGCGGCGATCTGTCAGGAGCGCGGCATCGCCCGTTGTGTGTTGCTGGCCAAACCCGAAGACGTCGAAGCGGTAGCCCGCGCTCAGGGCATCGAGTTGCCGCCGGGACTGGAGATCCTCGATCCGGACCTGATCCGCGAGCGCTATATCGAGCCGATGGTCGCCCTGCGCAAGAGCAAGAGCCTCAACGCGCCGATGGCCGAACAGCAGCTGGAAGACACCGTGGTGATCGGCACCATGATGCTCGCGCTGGATGAAGTCGACGGCCTGGTCTCGGGCGTGATCAACACCACCGCCAACACCATCCGCCCGGCCCTGCAACTGATCAAGACCGCACCGGGGTGCACGCTGGTGTCGTCGGTGTTCTTCATGCTGTTCCCCGAAGAAGTGCTGGTCTACGGCGACTGCGTGATGAACCCGCACCCGAGCGCCGCGGAACTGGCGGAGATCGCCCTGCAAAGCGCGGACTCCGCAGCGGCCTTCGGCATCACTCCGCGCGTGGCGATGATCAGTTACTCCAGCGGCGAATCGGCCACGGGTGAAGAGGTCGAGAAAGTCCGCGAAGCCACCCTGCTCGCCCACGAGCAACAGCATTCGCTGCTGATCGACGGCCCGCTGCAATACGACGCCGCCGCCAACGCAGACGTCGCCCGGCAACTGGCGCCGAACAGCCAGGTAGCCGGTCGCGCCACGGTGTTCGTATTCCCTGACCTCAACACCGGCAACACCACCCACAAAGCCGTGCAACGCAGCGCCGACTGCGTCAGCCTCGGCCCGATGCTGCAAGGCTTGCGCAAACCGGTGAACGATCTGCCGCGCGGCGCGCAGGTCGACGACATCGTCTACACCATCGCCCTGACCGCGATTCAAGCCGCCAACCGACCTATGGATGTGTAAATGCTGGACTTCCTGCCCGCCCCGATTCGCGGCGTGATCGCCGCGCTACTGTTGGCGCTCAATACGATTCTGCTGTGCTCGTTCCTGTTCTGCGTGGCGCTGATCAAAGTGCTGCCGTTCGACCTCGCCCGCCGCGCCTCACTGTGGCTGATGCGCCACACCCACGAAGCCTGGATCAGCAACAACAAAGCCTGGATGAACCTGGTGCGCCGCACCCGCTGGCACATCAGCGGCCTGCAAGGCCTGGACTACCAACACTCGTACCTGATCACCAGCAACCACCAGAGCTGGGTCGACATTCTGGTGCTGCAATACGTGCTCAACCGCCGGATCCAGCCACTGAAATTCTTCCTCAAGCAAGAGCTGATCTGGGTCCCGGTGATCGGTCTGGCCTGGTGGGCGCTGGGCTTCCCGTTCATGAAGCGCTACTCCAAGGCGTACCTGGAAAAGCATCCAGAGAAGAAAGGCAAAGACCTCGAAACCACGCGCAAGACCTGCGCGAAATTCCGCAACAACCCGGTGGGGATTTTCAACTTCGTCGAAGGCACACGCTTCACCGAAGGCAAACATGCCCAGCAGCAATCGCCGTTCAAATACCTGCTCAAACCCAAGGCGGGTGGTATCGCCTTCGTGCTCGATGCGATGGGTGAGCAACTCGAGTCGATCGTCAACGTGACCATCCACTATCCGGGCGGGCGTCCGGGTTTCTGGGATCTGCTGTGCGGCAACGTGCGCGACGTGGTGGTGCACTTTGAAGAGCTGCAGATCCCGCCAGCGTTCATTGGCAAGAACTACGACCAGGACGGCGAATATCGCCTGCAATTCCAGGGCTGGATCAACCAGCTGTGGCAGGACAAGGATGCGCTGCTGGAACAGATGCACCGCGAATTCGCAGACAAACGCTAATCCCCTGTAGGAGTGAGCCTGCTCGCGATAGCGGTGGATCAGCCACTTCCAATGTTGAATGACACACCGCTATCGCGAGCAGGCTCGCTCCTACAGTTGGGTTGGGTGCGTTCAGTTGGAGATTGGTCGGTTCGCAGGCCACCATCGCTGGCAAGCCAGCTCCCACAAGATCAAGATCAAGATCAAGATCAAGATCCAAAGATCGCAGCCTGCGGCAGCTCCTACAGGGAAAATAAGTACAACCCGCACGCGGCGCATGCCGCCCCACTCCAGGATGAGCGTTAGCTCGGCTGCAGCTCTTGATCTTGATCTTGATCCACGGGCGACGTCGGAAGGCTGAGCGGAGGGATTGATCCGGGGGTGGGAGCGCAGCGACCGTTTGGCGCAGCCAAACACAGCGAGAGGAGGTGCAGCGAAGCAAACCGTAGGCGCTGCCCCCCCGGATCAATCCCGCAGCGAAGGAACCCCGAGCCCCAGCGAGCGGGCCGAACGCAGGAGCAAGCGTTTTTTTGCTTACTTTTTTTAGGCGTTTGTAAAAAAAGTGAGTCGCCGTAAGGGCGAAACCGCCAGCCGCAGCACCCGAAGAAACGGATATTCACTCAGCCAGACAGAGCATGGTCGCCTATAAGGGCGCCATCGCTGGCAAGCCAGCTCCCACAGTGGAATGAGCTCGCGCAAAAATCGCAGCCAACAAAAAACCCGCCGATGATCACTCACCCGCGGGCCTTTCATTTCCGGCTAACGCTTAGATCGCGCCACGCTGACGCAGCAGATCCAACACCTGCTTCACGCTCTCTTCCACCGACAACGACTGCGTATCGATCACCAGATCGGCATTCAGCGGCACATCATACGGGAACGACTCACCCGGAATATTATCGCCACCCGCAGCATACAAGCCCTGCGGATCACGCTCGGCACACACCGCCGGCGAAGCCTGCACATAAACCGTCAGCAGACGCTCCTTGCCGATCAGATCCTTGGCTTGCTCACGACCTTCAGCACTCGGCGCCACAAACGCCGCCAGGGTCAACAGACCGGCCTCGTTGAACTGACGCGCCACATGCGCCGCACGCCGCCAGTTCTCGGTACGCCCGGCACGATCCTGCGGCAGGCCTTTGTTCAGATCCTGACGCAGATTCTGACCATCGAGCACAAACACCGCACGGCCCATGTCGAACAGCTTGCGCTCGACTGCATAGGCCAGCGTGCTCTTGCCCGCGCCCGACAGGCCGCTGAACAACACGGTGGCTGGCTGCTGACCGAAGCGCTGGGCACGCTCCTCAGTGGCAACATGAGCCAGTTTGCCGTGGTGCGAGGCAGTCCCATGAGCCACTGGCTGAGCGACGATCATGCCGGCGCCGACGGTGCCATTGGTCAAACGATCGATAACGATGAACGCGCCGGTGGTGCGGTTGCTGTCGTAACCGTCGAGGGCGATCGGCGCGTCGAGCGCGATCTTCACCTTGCCGATTTCGTTGAGCTGCAACGCGCTCGCCGGGCCTTCTTCAAGGGTGTTGACGTCGACCTTGTTGACGATGCTGGCAATCGAGCCCGGCACGTAACTGGTGGCGCGTTTGATGTCGTATTTCTTGCCCGGCAGCATCGGCTCTTCGGCCATCCACACCAGCATCGCTTCGAAGCTGTCGGTGACTGGCGGCACGTTGTCGGCATGCACCAGCAAGTCGCCGCGAGAAATGTCGATCTCGTCTTCCATGGTCAGCGTCACCGCCTGACCCGGGCCTGCGTGCTCCAGTTCACCTTCGAAGGTGACGATGGATTTGACGCGGCTGCTCTTGCCGGATGGCAGAACCACGACTTCGTCGCCCTTGTGCACGATGCCGCTGGCCAGCGTGCCGGCGAAACCACGGAAGTTCAGGTTCGGACGGTTGACGTACTGCACCGGGAAACGCAGATCGGTGAAGTTGCGGTCGCCCGCCACTTCCACGGTCTCGAGAATCTCCATCAGCGACTGGCCTTTGTACCAAGGCGAGCGCTCGGACTTGTTCACCACGTTGTCGCCCTTGAGCGCCGACATCGGCACGAAGTGCATGCTGGTCGGCTTCATCTTCAAGCCTTCGGCGAACTTCAGGTAGTCGGCCTTGATCGACTCGAACACGCCTTCATCGAAGTCTTTGAGGTCCATCTTGTTGATGGCGACAACGATGTGCTTGATACCCAGCAAGGAGGCGATGAAGCTGTGGCGACGGGTCTGGGTCTGTACGCCGTAACGCGCATCGACCAGGATGATCGCCAGGTCACAGGTGGAGGCACCGGTGGCCATGTTGCGGGTGTACTGCTCATGGCCAGGGGTGTCGGCGATGATGAATTTGCGTTTGGCGGTGGAGAAATAGCGGTAGGC
>Ga0153923_100038_pt1 | contig 77420 bp, 61 predicted proteins | sample TSNJ007MetaG_FD_104682 | JGI IMG/M metagenome (GOLD analysis project Ga0153923, IMG submission 104682) | Attine ant fungus gardens microbial communities from New Jersey, USA - TSNJ007 MetaG | ecosystem: Host-associated > Fungi > Mycelium > Unclassified | place: USA: New Jersey, Brendon T. Byrne...
ATGCAAATTTTTAAGATCTTTGTGTAAGAAAAAATCATAAAAAAAACCGGACCTCGCAAAATCTGCGAACGCCCGGTTTTCATCCCATTACGAACTTTTTAAACCTCAAGAATACCAGCTTTTGGAGTTACTCCAAACGCCTTAGCTAAATCCCACAGTTGCTGATCCGTGATCTTTTGCTTAATTTCTCTTCCGCCAATCAAGTTGTAGATCGTAGCAGCCTTTTCTACAGTCTCAACTAGACCAAAGGTGGCATCCATAGTGGAGCCAGTGCCAAAAATCCCGTGCTGCGGCCAGATGACCAGGCGGTGATCCTTCATTTTCTTCGCGGTTTCGCGGCCGATTTCACTGCTGCCAGGAACAATCCATGGAATGACACTAACGCCATCCGGGAAAACAACAAGGCACTCTGTGCACATTTCCCAAAGCGTCTTCGTGAACTTCAATTCATCCAGATCATGCGTGAAGGTCATCGCGATAACATTCGTAGCATGTGTATGCAGTACGATACGGTGCGTAGGGTCCACCTTCAGTCGCTCAATATGGCTCATGAAATGGGAAGCCAATTCACTAGTAGGTACAGCGCCGTTCCGTAATCCCCATAACACTTCCACGCTTTCACCATTCGCACTTACACGAAGCACACCAAGATTGGCTTCCGGGTCTTTGATCACATTTCTGAAATACTTGCCAGAACCTGTCACGATGAAGTATTTGCCGGCTAATTCTTTTACAGGGAAGGTAAGTTTAATGGTGCGTAGTGGTTCTAGAACGTTAATATATTTAGCAACCTCATTCTCATCCAGCAGATAGCTGACATTACCGCCATTCAGCTCATCCCAGCCAAGCTCCCACATATGACGGGTAATCTCTGACATTTCCTGAATAAATGGAGCCTCACTACTGGCAATATACCCTTTGGATTCTAATACAGATGTACTCATTGTCAATCTCTCCTTTGTATATCTTGCTCTCCACGTCCACTCTAGCACTCTATCTTGCAGACAGAACTTCCTGTTCATAACGCTTCACTTCAGCCAGCCATTGCTCCCGAACGGGTGTATCTTGCGAAGCACAATAGTAATCCCACACGGCTCCAAACGGATACGATTTGAATTCTTCCACCAACGCTAGTCGTGAAGTGTAATCTCCAGACAGCTCGATTCGTTTCAGTTCTTCCACCGGTTCGAGCATTGCGCGAAGTAACGCCTTAATGGTATTGCGTGTACCAATCACCCAAGCAGCGATATGATTAATACTGCCATCAAAGAAATCAAGTCCGATATTCGTTCGGGAGAGTAAATCCCCACGTACCAATTCACGGGCGATTTCCAGCAGCTCGTCGTCCATAGTTACAACGTGGTCACTGTCCCAACGGACGGGTCTGCTTACATGCAGCAGCAGCTGCTCACTAAACATAAGAATCGAAGATAGCTTATTTGAGATCATCTCAGTAGGATGGAAATGTCCGGCATCCAAACAGATGGCTTTGCCGCGAGTTAAACCATAGCCCATATAGAACTCATGCGAACCAACCACATAACTCTCAGAACCGATTCCGAACAATTTACTTTCTACAGCATCAATATTATAGAGAGGATTTATTTCCACACTAAAAATCTCATCCAGTGACTCCTTTAACCGCACTCTTGGAGCTAAACGATCGACTGGTGTATCTTTATATCCGTCTGGTACCCAAAAGTTAGTCACGCACGGTTGACCCAGTTCTTTACCAAAATACTCGGCAATCGTCCGAGAAGCCTTACAATGCTTAATCCAGAAGTTACGAACTTCATCGTCCGAGTGACTTAGCGTAAAACCGTCCGCAGCTTTAGGATGTGAGAAACAAGTAGGGTTAAAATCAAGTCCCAGCCTCTGCTCCTTCGCCCAGTCTACCCAAGATTGGAAATGGCGCGGCTCCAATTCATCTAAATCAACTTTTTCATCTGTATCCGCATAGATCGCATGTAAATTTACTTTGTGCTTGCCTGGAATCAGGGATAATGCCTTTTCTAAATCTTGGCGCAATTGATCTGGCGTGCCAGCTCGACCGGGATAACTTCCTGTTACTGCTATTCCCCCGCTTAGTTCTTTATCTTTAAAAAGAAACCCTTGTACATCATCGCCCTGCCAGCAATGGATGGAAATCTTAATTTGCGCGAGCCGCTCCAGCACTTTCTCCACATCAATCCCATGGGCTGCGTATAATTTTTTGGCTTCATTATAGCTAGTGATAATACTCTGATCCATGCTGTAGTTCCTCCTAAAATCATATAGCGTAAGTTTAATTAGATTTGATGTTGTATTTTGGACAACTGAAGCTCTTTCCAGCGAATTAGAATGTCTTCAAGATGGGCGGTCGGGCGCGGTGTATACGCCTTTATCTCAAATGATTCAGCAATAATATCTCTTGCTTCATTAATATCAGTTATGCTTCCCGTGCTAATCATCTGCACCACTATATTACCAAGTGCTGTGGATTCCGTTGGGCCAGCCTTGACTTCTCTGCCTATAACATCAGCGGTCAGTTGGCATAACAGGCTGTTGTTAGCACCTCCACCCACAATTTGCAGAACCTCGATTCGGCTTTCTAATAGTTCTTCTAGTTCTTCCAAGTAAGTAAGGTACGATAATGCTAAGCTGTCAAAAATACAGCGAGCCAACTGACCTGGCGTCTCAGGAACAGGCTGCCCGCTCTCTGCGCAGGCATTACGAATCTCTTCTATCATATTTGAAGGATTGAGAAATCTTGGATCATTACAGGAGATCAGGCTCCGGAAGCCTTCTTCTCCATGTGCAAGCTCGGCTAGCTCCGCAAAGCTATATCGTTCGTTCATCAACCTGCGAACCTCTTGGATGAGCCATAGGCCCATAATATTTTTGAGGAATCTGTAGGTTCCGTATGCGCCCCACTCATTGGTATAGTTGGCCTCCATGGCTTTCATAGAATTAAGAGGCTGAGTTCGTTCCACACCGAGTAAAGACCATGTTCCGCTGCTAATATACGCTGAGTTCTTTTGGAGAGGAGCACCCAGCACTGCAGAAGCTGTATCATGTGTGGCTACACAAATCAGTTGGCAATCCGGAAGATCATATTCCTGAATTAGTGCTTCATCGAGGGGGCCAATAATTACTCCCGGTTCAGTCAATGTAGCGAACTGCTCTCTTTTAATATCCAGAAAATCCAACAGGTCATGGTCGAAATCTCGACTCTCTAGATTCAATAGCTGAGTAGAAGATGCGTTAGTAACCTCATTGATTTTGCGACCCGTTAATCTGTAATACAGATAATCAGGCACGAGTAAGATTTGATCCGCTTTGGCTATTTCTTCTTCACAGTGAACATAAAGCTGATACAACGTATTAAAAGATAACTGTTGAATACCCGTCTTTTCATATATAGTTTGAGGAGAAATATGCTTAGCTACCTCATCCATAGCCTTATCAGTCCTACGATCACGATAAGCGTAAACCTCTTGAATACGGGTTCCCTCTGCATCCACAAGAACATAATCTACAGCCCATGTATCTATCCCCAGCGTACACGCTGTAATGCCTTGCTTCTTGGCTTTCTGAAGCCCTATAATAATCTGCTCGAATAAATAATCTATGTCCCAGAAACAAGAATCCTCTTGTTCTATAAAACGATTGCTAAACCGATGAAGCTCCTCTAAGGTGAGGACGCCCTCTTGCAGTATTCCGCGTACTAACCGCCCACTAGAGGCACCAATATCAACGGCGATATGATTATTCATAAAGAATCTCCTAAAGAAAGGGATGAGTTATAGTATTTTTTTGAATAGTGCAATGACTTCTTCTTTCGTAGGAATAAAAGGATTACCCGGTGCACAAGCGTCCTTCATGGAGTTCTCTGCTAAAAGATCAAGATCGACCTCATCTACTCCAAGCTCGGATAGTTTAGATGGAATGCCAACTTCTTTAGACAACGCCTTGATCGACTCAATTACGAAGTCCGCGCATTCCTTATCAGTTTGACTCTCAACGTTTAACCCTATCGCTTTAGCAATAGCCCTGAATTTCTCAGGCACATATTTGGCATTCTCTTCTTCCACATATGGGAGTAGCATTGCGTTACATACGCCATGTGGCAGATCATAGACACCGCCAAGCTGATGCGCCATCGCGTGCACATAACCAAGCCCTGCATTATTGAAGGCAAGTCCGCCTAGGAAAATCGCATACACCATTTGCTCACGAGCCTCAATATCATGGCCATTCTTCACGGTACGGGCCAAGTTAGCGAAAATAATCTCCACTGCGGCTAGTGCCGTAGCGTCAGTTACCGGATATGCTCCTGGCGTTACTAGTGCCTCAATTGCATGCGTCAAAGCGTCCATTCCTGTTGCTGCCGTAAGTGCAGCGGGTTTATCTACCATAAGCTCTGGATCGTTAACTGAGATTGTAGCAATACTGTTCTTATCCACCATTACCATCTTCACTTTGCGTTCTTCGTCTGTGATTACATAGTTAATAGTGACCTCAGCTGAAGTCCCTGCGGTGGTATTCACAGCAACGATCGGCAGCGATTTATGTTTCGACTTGTGTACGCCCTCATATTCTTTGATGTGACCGCCATTTGTGGCAAGGATACCAATGGCTTTAGCAGTATCCTGTGGCGACCCACCGCCAATGGAAATCAGAGAATCACAATTCTGCGCTTTGAGATAATCTACGCCATCGTGGACATTTTTACAGGTCGGATTGGGCTTCACTTCATCATAAATGGCATATTCAATTCCCGCATCGTCCAATACCGCCAACAATTTACCAGCAATACCGCTCTTCATAAGAAATTTGTCTGTAACTACAAGTGCCTTCTTCAAATTAAGTTCTTGAATGTAAGGACCAATCTCCTGTAAGCATCCCTTGCCCATAATATTGATCGATGGAACATAATACACATGCGTGCTCATTGTTCGACCAGCCTCCTAATGAGTTCAATAATCGTTGTATTCCGTCTGCTGCGCCTCAGGCTGGCCTCTGAATAGCAGCTGGGCCGGCCTTGCATCACACTAACTCGATTAATCTCTAAGGGAATTATTTCCTTCTTCATCGTATGCCCCTAAATCTTTATTGTCAACTTTTTAAATATTATTTATGTTGTTTTTGTTTGTTTTATATCTGTTTTGTGAATATTATTGGAAAGTACAGATGTTTTTAAGTTGTTTTTATTGCAAAACACAGATATTAAGCGCTATGATTGTAAAATATAGATTTGGAAAGGTGATTCCTATGCTTGCAGCCGAAAGACGCAAAAAAATAATAGATCTCGTCCATCAAGATAAACGCGTTCTAGTCTCCGATCTAAGTAAAATGTTTGAGGTCACTGAAGAAACGATACGCAGAGATTTGGAGAAGCTAGAGAAGGATGGCATCCTTAGTCGTACCTATGGCGGTGCTATGCTGAATCGCCATACGAATGAGGATCTGCCTTTTGTTACACGTAATGCCTTGAATACAGATATTAAACGGGGAATCGCTTTGAAGGCGCTCGATTTAATCAATGATGGAGATACATTAATGGTAGATCCAAGCTCTACAGCCTTTGAGTTTCTAAAATTGCTGGGAAACAAAAACAATCTAACCATCATCACAAATTCTATTAATATTTTGCATGAGTTCTCGAATTCAGGGATGGATATCATCTCTACTGGCGGTTCACTTCGTTACCGATCGTTGTCGCTGGTGGGACCGGTAGCCCATGACACCATTCAAAGATACAATGTGGATACAGCAGTAATCAGTTGCAAAGGAATGGATATGGAACGAGGCATCACAGATTCCAACGAACCAGAGTGTGAGCTCAAGAAGTACATGCTACGACAAGCCAATAAGGTCATACTCCTGGCGGATCACACCAAATTCGATAAAACTGCTTTTACAAAGCTGGTTGAGCTTGCCCATATTGATTTCTTGATTACTGACCGTAAGCCTTCTGAAGCTTGGCTAAAACGTCTGAACGAGGACAATATTGAAGTTCTTTATTAACAGAGGGTATGAACATACTAAGCCGAATTTAAAAAATACCGTTCCCCAGTGAGCTATGGGTGACGGCATTTGTTGTATTTTTCATCCTCATCTTTCCGTAGAAACCTGCGAAATTGATATTACATCTAATGAAGAATGAATATGATCTGCCTGCTTTACTTGTGTAAAAGCCTTCTTCCTACAAATATAAACAAGCGCTGGCGGGAAATTTAACAGCACCCATTTAACACTCACAATATCAAAATGCTGTATTAATTCCTTCTTCATTTGAGGAAAATATTCAAAAGTGATGAACCAGCCGCCCTCTTTTAAAGAAGATATGATTTGCTCAATGTAAAGCGTCCGATCTGAGGCTGAGAAATTCCTAAAAGACAAACTGCTCACAATGCAATCTAACTTCTCCAAACTTCTATTATGAAGCGCAAGCCGTAGCCGCAGGCAATCGTTAAAAAAAATACGGTCAGGGAATTTAAGTCTTAGTTGATGTCGAAAATCAGGATCCTTCTCAAACAGGAGCACATTCATCCCGGTCTCTTCCCCGCTTGGAATAAATCTTGTGATGGCTCCAGTACCAGCACCCAGCTCAGCTATATTATGCATTTGTTGCCACGGAATGATGTCGAGCATCGTTTTTGCCAGCCAGCGCGAACTGGGAGTAACGCTTCCTAGTTGTCGGGGCGCATGCAGAAATTTATACAGAAAATGAAGTCTTTCTCGAATTCCGCTTCGCATGTCAACTCCCCCTTATCGTAATTTCCCCATCTAACTCTAAAATATGTTAAAAAGATTAAAGTCGTACTCGATCTATTCTCTCCATTTATTAATTTTTGCAAAACAAAAGCCCAAATTTCACCGCAGAATGAATTGCGAGGAAATTCGGGCTAATGATTAACATTATTTACTTCGTTTCAACGGCATGTCCACCAAATTCATTACGAAGTGCAGCCACTACTTTACCAGTGAAGGTATCGGTCTCTAGTGAACGGTAGCGCATTAATAACGCCATCGCGATCACTGGTGTTGCAGCTTGCAGATCAAATGCAGTTTCGAGCGTCCATCTGCCTTCTCCGGAGGAGTGCATAATCCCTTTGATCTCATCCAATTTAGCATCTTTCGAGAACGCACGTTCAACCAGTTCCATCAGCCAAGAACGGATGACAGAACCATGATTCCACACCCGGGCGACTTCCTCAAAGTTATAATCAAACTCACTCTTTTCCAGCACCTCAAAGCCTTCACCGATGGCAGCCATCATGCCGTATTCGATACCGTTATGAACCATTTTTAGAAAATGGCCACTACCAGCTTTGCCGGCATATAAAAAGCCGCTTTCCACAGCCGTATCACGGAAGATGGGCTCCACAACCTCCCAAGCTTCAGGATCTCCACCAACCATGTAACAAGCGCCGTTACGCGCTCCTTCCATCCCACCGGACGTACCTGCGTCCATGAAGCTGATTCCATGTTCCTTCAATTGCTCATATCTGCGAATCGATTCCTTATAGTGCGAATTCCCCGCTTCAATGACGATATCTCCTTTTGATAACAAAGGTGTGATCTCAGCAATGACAGAGTCCACAACCTGATGTGGAACCATAATCCAAATGATTCTAGGCGTTTCCAATTGTTGTACCAACTCAGGGAGCGTTACTGCTCCACTGGCACCTTTAGCTTTCATTTCCTCTACAGCAGGTGCATTCAAATCAAATGCAACAACCTCATGTCCATGATCCAGCAAATTCTGGCCCAAATTGAAGCCCATTTTTCCTAATCCAACTAATCCTACTTTCATGTAATTCCCCTCCGATATATAGATTCTTATGATGTATTTTCTCCAAAATTGGTAAAAAAAACAGGCAGGGGCTTACGCCCCTGGCCGTATAGATTCCTGCGTTGCTGCAACTTCTGCCTGAGCAGAGAGAACTTCTGACTCCTGATCTGCCTCATCGAACCACCAGCGATCTTCACCCAATAGCTCCATAGCCGCATCTGGACCATATGAACCAGAAGCATAAGTGTGAAGTGGCATAAGCCCCTCTTCCATTGCTTCCTGAATAGGTGTAACCCACTGCCAAGACAGTTCTACTTCTCTCCAGTGAGCGAAGAAGGTAGCATCTCCACGAAGTGCATCGAAGATTAGATTCTCGTAGGCTTCCGGAACATCTGAGGTACCCGCTTCATAAGTAGCGCGGACAGGCTCAAGCTTTCCTTTTTGCAGCTGATCTTTCGTGTTAAGTTGTAGCGTTATGGCTTCATTCGGTCCAATCTCGATAATCAGTAAATTCGGTACGTCATTTCCTTTGTTCAAGTTATTACTATCATTAAACGGTTCTTTAAACTCAATAACAATACGTGTGGACTTCTCCTTCATTCTCTTACCTGTACGAACATAGAAAGGTACATCATTCCAGAGCGGATCATCTATAAATAAACGCGCTGCGATAAACGTCTCATTTTGCGAGGATTGGTTAATTCCCGGCTCATTTAAATAACCTGCAACAGGGTTACCTTTGATTTCACCTTCTGTATATTGTCCACGGACAACATGTTTATTAACCTCATCTTTGCTAATTGGAATGAGATGCTCCATGACGTATATTTTCTTCCCACGGATTTCTTCAGGTGTACTGCCTTTAGGAAGCTGCATCGCCATCATCATCATCAACTGCAGCATATGGTTCTGGAACATATCACGAAGTGCGCCAGCTTTATCGTAATAGCCTGCCCGTTCTTCAACGCCCACAGTCTCACTCGCTGTAATTTGAACATTCGCGATATATCTATTTTTCCACAGCGCTCTTAGCACTGGATTAGAATACTTCAGAACTTCCAAATTCTGCACCATCGGTTTACCTAGGAAATGGTCAATCCGGAAGATTTCTTCTTCAGTAAATACGGCATTCAAGCTATCATTCAGCTCTCTTGCAGATTTCAAATCTGTGCCAAAAGGCTTCTCAATAATCAGACGCTTCCAGCCTTTCGTGGAACCCAGACCGCTTGAGTGAATATTAGCTGCGATTTCCTTGAAGAACTCAGGACCCACAGACAAATAGAACATCCGATTCTCCGGAATATTGAAAAATTGCTCGCGACGTTTAACATGCTCCAGCAGCTTGGAGTAATCTTCGGTATTCCCTACGTCTAGTACGCTATATTCAAAAGCCTCCAAGAACACCTGCAATTGCGGTGAGTCAACGGCTGGTTGTCTAGAAAAAGTCTGTAAGGATTGCAGTACTTGCTTACGGAAGGCTTCGTTCGAAACTTCTCTTCTTCCTAATCCAATCACAGAAAGAGGACCTGAAATTTGACCATCTAAAAAGAGGTTATATAGTGCAGGATAGATTTTACGTTTTGCCAAATCTCCTGTAGCGCCGAATAGCACAAATGTTGATGATTCCACTTTCATTCCTCCTGTTGTTATACATTATTTATATACTTACTTTTAATTACTAACATACTCAGTAGAATCAATCATACGACTGATATTTTCATACGTCAACCTCATTTCGACATTTACGAAAAGTTATTATTTTCACAAAGCTATGAATTGGTAATTATGATTAATGTCACAAAGAAAATAGTATTGGATCATTCGCATTAAATTACTCGGATATTCATGTTGATTAAAGAAAAATTTCAATCCCAGTGCGGCTTTAGCCAAATTCAATACACCCCCTCCGATTAGAAAATCATCACACCAGCCACTTTGTAACAAGAATAAAATTTCCAGTCGCCACCTTTACTCGTGTTCGCTCGTATCTGTAAACAACTTCAAGTAATTGATCATTTTGAAATGGACGACGTCCATAAAATATTACAAATCGATCTTGCTTTTAATCTCAACTTAGATTTTTAAGCATAAAAAAGGTCATCTTCGAGGAAGATTATCAGAGTACGCTTCGGAGAGATGATAAGAGCTATTACAGTCCGATTTCTCTCAAAAATGCGCCAACTAAACAAATAGCTGCAATGCAGTCCTTTACGTCAACTCGCGCTGATCTCCTTGGTTGATTCGGACTAAGAAGTCCTTAATTCTTTGGTTGCTACCAACTCATGTTGGACGGTTACCTCCTTGTTCACCCTGCCTCTTGTTTAAGGCCAGTATTTTAAGTGTTATAATTAAAGAACGCATGAATTTCCATTCAGTTTACGAAAGGAAGGAGATTTTTTCATGAATATGAAGCAATGGGATCGAATTCGGACGGGACAGGGATTTATAGCTGCCTTGGACCAAAGTGGTGGAAGTACACCTAAAGCGCTGCTGCAATATGGCATTAAAGAGGACAGCTACTCCAATGAAGATCAAATGTATGCAATGGTTCACGAGATGCGAACGCGCATTATCAAAAGCCCTGCATTTGATTCGAAGAATATACTGGGTGCAATCTTATTTGAGAACACAATGGACCGTCTCATCGACGGAAAATATACTGCTGATTATCTGTGGGAGGAAAAAGGCATTGTCCCATTTTTGAAAATCGATAAAGGACTTGCCGAGCCAGAAAACGGGGTACAGCTCATGAAGCCAATTCCCGGCTTAAGTGATCTTCTGAAGCGGGCCAACGAACGGAATATCTTTGGAACGAAAATGCGCTCGGTGATTAAAGAAGCCAATCCTTCCGGCATCAAAAAAGTAGTTGAACAGCAGTTTGAAGTCGGCAAGCAAATTTTAGAAGCGGGACTGGTTCCGATTATCGAGCCTGAGGTTGATATCCATTCTGCTGATAAAACAGCGTCGGAAAAGCTGTTAAAAGAAGAACTTTCAGCTCAATTGTCTAAGCTGGGCCAAGACGTAAAGGTCATGCTTAAGCTCTCCATACCCACGGAGAATAACTTCTACCGCGAGTTAATGGACGATCCTCACGTTTTAAGAATTGTCGCTTTGTCCGGCGGTTACACTCAAGCTGAGGCCAACGATAAGCTCGCCCATAATCAAGGATTAATCGCCAGCTTCTCACGTGCTTTATCGCAAGGATTAAGTTCCGAACAGTCAGACGAAGAGTTTAACGCGCTCCTCTCCAAATCTGTCGAAGCGATTTATGCTGCCTCTATTCAATAAGTAGCTCTTCCCCTCGTGAAGACGTAAGACATAAAAAGGGCTGTTTCCCTGACAGGTAATTACCTGCCGGGAAACAGCTTTTTTTTATTTTAGATTTACTTTTCAACACTAGTACTTGCAAAATGGTAGTTGCCGCTTCACCACGCCTACACCCGAGGTAAAACCCTAAATTCACTAACTTTTAGGTTATCTTAGTCGAAACTACTAGTATTAAAGCGATGAAAGCTGGAAGGCCTTGCATAAACAAAATAGATTTTTTCACCGTCAGTGCACCATAAATCGCCGCCACTATAACAGTGCAGAGGAAAAAGATTACAACTTGGTGGCCGAAATTCACATTCGGATGAACCAGTCCCCAAATTAAACCAGCAGCTAAAAATCCATTATACAACCCTTGATTCGCTGCTAGAGTTTTAGAAGCATCCGCAACTTCCTGCGTCATTCCAAAAACTCGAAGCCCTTTGGGCTTTGACCAAGCGAACATTTCCAAATAGACAATATAAATATGTATTAACGCAACAAGACCGACCATGATATTACCTGCTATGATCATTTGATTAACTCCCCTTATTTTAATTTGTGTACAATTTAATTGTATCACATATTAATTAAAAGATGTACATTCCATCATCATTTTCATATTAAAGCCACTCAAAATCCCCTTCTTATTAATCAACAAAAGAATGCGGAAATCAAGCTACTGATTTATGAAGTTTTAAAGTCCTATTCGTCTGGTCAACTAATAGAATCTTAACTATAATTAAATGTACGAGACGAAGAACGTCCCGATTCATTCCTTTTTGAATGATCGGGACGTTCTTTTGTTGAATTCGAAGTGCTCGATTGGCGGGTTAATCCTATTTCTGTGACTTTGCATACATCACTCGGTATGTGAAGCTAGTCATCGAAATCAAAGGTTTTGGTCCACATGTCAGTTAGTCTGGAGAGTGTGGCGGAACGGGAAATCATCCGACTTGCCTATACGCTTGCTCGCCCATTACGCCCAATTGATGTAGAGATTCATTTAAATATCAATCATCTGTTGTAAAGTATGAACTCCAGCCCAACGCGATGAACCGCTTGTAGAAATCCTGCAATTTTACATCTTTTAAGTCCTTTATTCATCCACGGAGGAGTTTTCCTGCATAGATACAGTTTTTCACTAATTTTAAGATAACCAAGGTTAGTTTAGAGTCATATTCGTGTATATTTGCAGCAATATCCTTAACCAACACCTAATTAACTGATAAAAACTGCACTTTTGCAGTTTTCAAGTCGAGTTCAGCTTTAAGATTTTGAATTCTGGATTCTGGGCTTCTGTTTATGTAATCTAACATGGCGGCCTGTCTCCCGATAGAATTGCTCATTTCATTTTTATTGTATCGGTTTCATAACCCTTAAAGTTATAATGGAATAAAAAAATGTTTGTATTTTGTCATCTTGGAGGGCCTATGAAGCAGCTATTCGAACCCGTTGTTTTTGAAGAACATAAGACCTTAGTTTGGGATTACAAAATATATACAGATGACTATTACAAAGGTTATTATCACTGGCATCAATGCTGTGAAATCATGTTCGTGCATGGCGGTCAGGGAAATGTTGTTGTCAATCAGCAGATGTACGATATCCGCAGGGGGATGTTATTCTTTTTCCAGCCCTATCAGCTGCACCGGATCTATTCTGAGGTCTCTCCCGCTTGTCCTTTTGAAAGATCCATCTTCTATATTGATCCACATGTTGCGGAGAACCTGCTAGTGGGCTTTTCGAAAAGAAAAGCTTTATTCACAACACTTTGGCGAGGGGGAAATACGTATTGCGCCATTGATCTTGAAAATCGTGTTGAAATTGTGGAGTGGATTCTGGAGCAATATGATCACAATAAAAAAAGCAATCCAAGCGAAAATACCGAAGACATTTCGATGTTAATCCTTCAATTATTGAGCAGTATCAAGACTGGAGATCAGCAGATATTCCAATCAGGAGAACGGCGGACCTTGCGCTATTCTGAAAAAATCATGAGCTTTATCGAAGAGCATTATCATGAGGAGGTTAATCTGGATCAGCTGGCTGAGGAAATTCATTTGTCCAAATCCTATATCTCTAGAATCTTTCATCAAGAGACCGGCGGACGGCTCGTGGATTATTTGACAGCCCGGAGAATCAAACAAGCCTGCCGCTTGTTAGGAACAACAGACCTGCCTATCGAGCAAATAGGAATCATTGTCGGTTTCCCGAATGCCTCCTATTTCAATCAATTATTCAAAAGAGCCCTCGGAACAACGCCATTAAAATATAGAAAGAATAATTAACACCAACATTTTCACTATCCTCCAACCCTACATCATGACAATATTCAAACATTTCATTGTATCAAAACAAAACTTTTCAGCCACTAGGAAAGCTATACTCATAATATCTTAACCACCACACTGGAGGCAGTAATTATGACATCATCCTATTGGCAAGAGCTTATGTGCAGACTCGACACAAAAGTAGAACAGATGGTAGAGCAGATTGGTGACAAATGCCCACATTTTGCAGGGAAAGATGGAAAATTTGATGATATTGGTTCAGACTGGTGGACCACTGGCTTCTGGCCTGGGCTACTCTGGATCATGCATGATATGACTGGAAAAGACTTATACAAGAAAGCCGCTTGGCATTGGGACGGAACCTTGGAGGAATGGTTTATCAAACCAACGGTTGAGATGCATCACGATGTAGGATTTCAATTCCTTCCGACAGCTGTAATCAAACATACGATTACGGGTGACGAAGATGCCCTGCGTAGGGGGATTGAAGCGGCGAATTTCCTCGCTGCCCGCTATAATCCTGTAGGCAAATTCATCCGCGCATGGAATGAAGATAAATATGGCTGGGCAATTATCGACTGCATGTTGAATATCTCTCTACTATTCTGGGCGAGCAAAGTAACTGGTGATCCACGGTATAAGCATATTGCTATTAGCCATGCAGAGACGACGATGCAATATGGTATTCGCGAGGATGGATCAACCAAACATATTCTATCTTTCGATGCGGAGACTGGGGCATATATTGAGAATTTTGGCGGTCAAGGTTTTTCAGCTGAATCCTCATGGAGCCGTGGAACGGCTTGGGGGCTGTACGGCTTCATCAATACCTATCGCCACAGTGGAGATGAACGGTTCTTGAACACCGCAAAGCGGATTGCACATTATTTTATCTCTGCTTTACCTGAGGATCAAATTCCTTATTGGGATTTCCGTCTAGGGGATGATGAGCGGATGTTCAGAGATAGCTCCGCTGCTTCTATTGCCGCTTCAGGTTTGTTAGAGCTTGCAGAGATCGTACCTTTAGGCGAAAAAAGTCTCTACGCTAATGCAGCGGAGCGAATTCTCCGCTCACTGACCGAAAATTATGCGACATGGGATCAGCCAGAGCATGAAGCAATTTTATTGCATGGAACAGGCAGTGGCACTTCCTTTATCGATGTATCACTGATCTATGGAGACTACTATTATATTGAAGCTGTCGCTAAATTGAATGGCTGGAAGCACCGGATCTTCTAATCGGTAAACTGTTACTTTTATTTTAAAATAACAAAAAAGAAGCCTCTCTTTATTAAATGGAAGATCAATTCACCATTTAAAAAGAGAAGCTTCTTTATAAATTACGGTTTACTCCCTCATGAGTACCGCCGCTCCCTCCAGCAACATCAAGCCACTGAGTTGAATGCTCAGTTGAACCGGAAGCTCCGGTTTCAATTCCCACGATGGACCACAAAGACCCAGCTGTTTATCCAAACCTTTTTCCCATAACTGCTGAGCATTGGCCATGATTACCTCACGAATCCTGCTAGCCTCAGGAACCTCTCCACAAAGTTGAACCAGATAACGAATCAGAATCCCTTTGAATAATCCAGTATCATCGATGCCTTCATCAGGCAACATCATATTCATCGGATCGCATAGACGATCAATACATGTATTAGCAGTTCGATTCGCATCTTCTAAGTAATGGACATCCCCCGTATTCTTATACAGCTCTAAGCCCGCACCTAGAAACACTCCCTGACAATAAGTAAATTCCCAATCGAAATCGATCTGACCATCCCCGAGTCTGTTCATTCCATCCCACACAAAACCAGTCGCAGGATCCACTAAATATGTTTTGTTCCATTCATAGATACGGAGTGCCCACTCCAGATCCTCCTGCTTTTGAAAAAGTTCATATAACCTAGCTGCTAGAATGACGGCTGGTGCATTGGCAGGTGTGTTTTTATAATCAAGCTGATCCTTCTTCCAGGCCAAACCGCCTCCAAAATGTTCATTCCAAGCTGATTTTATATCCTCCCATAGATCTAGCACAGCACCTAAGTAGGATTCATATCCAGTTGCCCGATAAGCTCGTAGCAGCGCCAATGCTGTCCATTCCATATCATCATAGTAATTATGCCTGAAAGTCCCACCGTTATAAGCTTGGAGATGTTCACTCAATTCCTTGATTCTCAGTGAATATGCAGGATCTCCGCTACGCTCGTAGCCATCCACTAGAATATCAATGACTTGAGCCTGCCACCAGTAATAAAAATTCTCACCTGCAACGTTATACTCTCTGGGATACCATTGATTCATGATCCCCGTCTCCGCATTATAATAATTACGTTCTAGACATTGTTGGAACCACTCCGACCTTTCCTGCCAGTTAAGCGCTTTTAGGGCTTCTTTTGCTTGTGTCATTAAAAGTTCACCTCAAATCTGATCCTTAGTTAATTCAGCCATCTTCTCCAATAACTTCATTGCACTAAGCTGGAAGCTGAGCTGAATTACACCAGTAGATGACAAAGTCCAATCCGTGCCAAACAAAGCTGCGTCCTCTGACTTTCCTTGCTTCCAGAGAGATTCAGCATTCCTACGCAGAAAATCGACAGCTTCAACAGCTGCGGCATCAGCTTTGACCCATTCTGCCGTATACCGAATCAGGATTCCTTTGAACAATCCAGCATCTCCATTTCCTTCGTCTGGAAGTACACCCGCCTTAGCCTCAGCAAGCTCATGAGCAGCAGCGGAAAAAGTTAATCGGGCATCCTCCAAATAGGATGGGTCCTTAGTGATACGATAGAGTTCTACAGCTGCGCCAATATAGATACCTTGGTTATAGGAGTATCTCCAATCCTTATCGATCTGGCCATTGCCCGTGCGATTCATGCCATCCCATACAAAACCCGTCGTCGGGTCTACCAGATGCTTTTTTTGCCATCTATAAATTTTTAGCGCCCATTCTAGATTCTCAGCTTCACCGAAGGCTTGATACAAACGAGCCGCCAGTATAGCTGCCGGTGCATTAGCAGGTGTATTTTTATAATCCAACTGTGACTTCTGCCAAGCGATCCCACCACCCATATGCTCGTTCCAGCCTGTCTGAATGTCTTCCCATAAAAGAAGGGCTGTATCTTTATAAACTTCCTCTCCTGTTGCTTGATAGGCACGGAGCCACGCGAGAGCCATCCATTCCATATCATCATACAACTCGTTGGGCCACACTCCCCCATTTCGTCGCAAAAGACCTTCATGAAGCGCGGAAAGCCGTTCGGCATACCATTCCTCTCTAGTTCGCTGCAATCCATCTACCAATACATCCACAGCATGAGCCATCCACCAATAATGAAAAATGGTATTACATTCTCCGTTTGGACAAGGTGTTTCTATATTGTACATTTTGATCGCTTCATTCCAGAATAATGAATCCAGCGCAGCTTGTGCTTGATTCGCCCGTTCCTCCCAAATCCCGATCTCCAATTGGTTCATATAAACTCTCTCCCTGATTCGATTTTTATAGAATTAACCTTTTATGCCACTGAATGCAATCCCCTGCACAAAATAACGCTGAAGTGCCAGAAAGAGCACCAATATCGGCAGAATCGCAACAAGCGCACCAGCCATCATTGGACCGTAATCCGTTTGGAAGTTATAGGAGAAAGCTTGAAGTCCCATCTGGATCGTTGCTTTATCCGGGTCATTCAGTACAATCATCGGCCATAGGAAGCTGTTCCAGCCCGCTTGAAAAGTAAAGATGCTTAAAGTCGCCAGCGCTGGTTTGGTCAGCGGCAAATAAATGCGCCAAAATATCTTAAACTCTCCACAGCCTTCGATGCGGGCCATTTCCATCATGTCACTAGGCAGGGTAAGAAAGAATTGCCGCATAAAGAACACAGCAAAAGTTCCAGAAGCTCCCGGAAGAATAATCCCCCAGAAGGAGTTCATCAACCCGTTCCCCCCACTGCCAAAAATATCGTTACCTCCGAAAAATGGAATATGACGCATGACATAAACTGTAGGGATCATCGTCACTATGCCCGGTATCATCATCGCCGCTAGCAGCACGCGGAATATTGGCTTATTGAGCTTAAAATTCAACTTTGCGAATGCGTAGCCGCTGATCGAACCAAAAAACAGATTCGCCAGTACACCCGCTACAGCAAGCATAAGTGAATTCCAGATAAAGAGGGCAAATGGAACCGTTGTAAACGCCTTACGATAATGCTCTAAGGTCAAATGTGAAGGAAACCACCGAATGGGCATGGCGAATATCTCTTCGTCAGGCTTCAAAGATGTAAGAACACTCCAATAGAAAGGTAGAAACATTACGATTGCAATAACAATGCACACTATATAATAAATAGATTTACTTAAGCTTCTTTTTAATAACGAACTTCCGCTAGTATCCATACCTCTATCCCCTTTCTGCATGACAAGCCCGGCTTATACAATGGACTCCTCCGCCTTTGTGATCCGCATGTTTATAAGTGAGAATATGAGAATCGCCACAGCAAGCACAAAAGCTTGTGCAGACGCATACCCCATTTGTAATTGATTAAAGCCCTGTTGATAGATCAGATAAACCGGAGTCTTCGTCATATTCGCTGGACCACCCTGCGTCAGCACAAAAGCTTGGTCGAACAACTGTAACGCACCAATGATTGCCATCGTGCTGACTAGAAAGGTCGTAGGACGTAGCTGCGGCCAAGTAATATACCGGAAACAATCCAGTTTATTGGCACCGTCCAGCCTTGCGGATTCATACAAATAGTCAGGCACACCTTGCAGACCTGCCAAGTAGATAATCATATTAGAACCTACCGACTGCCAGAGTGTAAGCATAATAATGGACAACATCGCCGTTCGGGTCTCGGATAACCAAGCTGGACCTGTAATCCCAACATAGGACAACAATCCGTTAACCAAACCAAATTCAGGATGCAAAAGCCAGATCCAAACGGTAGCAGCAGCAACGGCGGATGTAAGTGTTGGCAGATAATTCAGAGTGCGGAACAGCTTCACCCCACGCCAGCTTCGACTAAGTAGAATCGCGAGGAGCAGCGAAATCAGGATATTTAGCGGAACGAAAATGATCGAATAAAAAAATACATTTCGGAATGTTTTCCATAACAAACTATCTTCTATCAAACGGCGATAGTTATCAAAACCGATCCAATCATTTCTACTAAGTACATCGTAATTGGTAAAGCTTAAATACAACGCCATTACCACAGGGATGACCGTGAATACTGTAAACAACAATATCGTGGGTGTAATAAACAAATAAGCCGTCCGCGCCTGATGTTTCTCTAGCTTTCTGATGGAAGCCATTTCAGCTACCCCCTCCTAAGCAAAAGGGAGGCAAGACCTCCCCTTACTTCAAATGTCTTACTTATTACTTCACTACCTCATTATCCTTTAGCATTTTGTCGCCTTCTTCTTGTGATTTCTTCAAGGTTTCGTCAATACTCAGCTTGTTCTGCTGGTTTAGCTGCAAATTAGGTGCCAACGCGTCGGTTTCCATCACGGAATAACCAGGGTGGTTTGGACGAACCTTAGCGAACTCCAGTGTTTCTAGAAACGGCTGCCACTTGGGATCATCTTTGAAGAATGGATCTTCCATAGACGGCTTATAGCCAGGCAGATTCAGACTGGTCTTGGCCCAGAGCAATGCGTTATCCTTGTTCGCTGTCCACCATTTAATGAACTCCCACGCCTCTTCCTTATGTTTGGAGCCTTCTGGAATCACCAGACCAAATCCGCCCATAACACTGCCTTTATCCCCGTTTGGTCCAGCTGGAGGGGGAACGATTCCATAATCTAGATCTTTACCGTATTTGTTATAAGTGCTGAGCATCCACGGACCGGAATACAACATAGCAACTTTGCCTGTGACAAAAGCATCTTGCCCTTCCCCAAGTCCAAGCTCAAACCCTACTTTATACACCTTATCTTTGTTCATCAGGCGATCCCAGAACTCTAGCACCTGTTTGCCTTTATCATTATTAAAATTGGTCTTTCCATCCTCCGTAAGCATGGTGCCGCCAGCCTGTTGAAGATACATATTAAAAAGCCCCAAATCCCCCATTGAAAAACCTGCAATTTCCAATTTATTGCCGTTCCATTTGGTGAGCTTCGCAGCAGCCGTCTCTAGCTCATCCCATGTTGTTGGAGGCTGAAGTCCTGCATCTGCGAGCAGCTTCTTATTATAGAAAAGAGCACGAGCATCTACGGTAAGCGGCAGCCCATATAATTTGTCATCGTATGAAAGCTCACGAAGGGATTCGCTGTAGAAGTCATCTTTGGAAATACCGTCACGCGTTAAGTATTCGTCAACCGGATGCAGGACGTTTTTTGGAGCATACAATGAAGTTCTCCAGCGATCCCAAAACAGCACATCAGGAGTGCCGCCATTGGTTGCGGAAGTCAGGAACTTCGTGATCATATCCTGCTGCAGCACATACTTTACATGAATCTTATCCTGCGATTTATTAAAGGCATCGACCATAGTCTCAAATTGTTTCTGTCCCTCACCGCCCCAATCCCCCCAGAAGGTAAGCTCCGTCTTTTTTCCATCACTGCTCCCTGATTTACTTGCAGTTCCGGACTCTTTACCGGTGGACCCATTACTGCCACCGCAGCCCGTAGCAAGTGAAGCTGTCATAACCAAAGCAAGTGTGGTAACCAGCCATTTTTTCATGTTCTCTATCCCCTTTAGAGTCGATTGAAAAACTTGTAGACATTAACCCCGCTTAACTTGTAACCCGCAGCGCATAAGCACCAGCTCGCAGAACATCATATTTGCCCATGAGAACCATGGACGTGTAAATTCGTCAGGATTATCCACATGAAACCCTTCATGCATAAATCCGGTGCCCGCATCCGTCTTCTCCAGCAGATTAAGCAAGGATTCCTGTTCCTCATCGCTGGTAGATGTCATTCCCTGAATCGCTAAAGCTATAGGCCAGATATAACGACTAGGCGTATGTGGACTTCCAATACCAGAAGCCTCCTTTCCTGCGAAGAAATAAGGATTATTGCTACTTAAAATAAACTTTCGGGTATTTTGGTAGATAGGATCCTCGGCACTCACATAACCCAAATAAGGGATAGAGAGCAGACTTGGCACATTTGCATCATCCATCAAATTCACCTGTCCACGGCCATCTACTTCATATGCATAGACTGACCCAAACTCTGGGTGGTCTACGATTCCATACTGGCGTATTCCCTCATTAATCTGTTCAGAAAGTTTTCTAGCTTTCAATTCCAGTTCCTGATCCCTTAGCATCTCTCGGGCAATTTCACACACATACTCTAAAACAACCACAGCGAACATATTGGCAGGAACCAAATACCCGTATTCACAGGCATCATCGCTAGGACGAAATCCGGACCAAGTCATTCCTGTATATGCTGTCAACGTTCCTTTGCCTTCACGCGCTAATGTATCCGTAGGTGGACAGTTCATCCGTTGAAAAAGATAATTGGAATCGCTCTCATGTTTCTGTTCAGTAGTCCATAATGCAATAATTCTTTCTACACCCTTAACAAATGAATCATTAAACTGACTAGTTCGGCCCGAATTCTTCCAGAGCAGATAACCCAGTTGGATCGGATAGCATAATGAATCAAGCTCATATTTTCTTTCCCATACTCCTGGGCTCATCTCTGTAAGATCCTCCTGATGGCCATTTCCATTAACTTCTTCATTGAACGCATTGGCATAAGGGTCAAGCTGAATACATGCGAATTGTCTTTGTACAAGTCCCTCAATCATGTCCGCAATTTCTTCATCCTCGGAGGCAAGGTTCAGAAAGGGTCTAACCTGAGCGGCCGAGTCCCGCAGCCACATCGCTGGAATATCTCCGGTAATGACAAAAGTGGTGCCATTCGCCATTCTTTTTAAGGTTGTATTCCAGGTGTTATCCATACATTTCTCGAACATTTCGGCTAATTTTGGACGATCACTCAGCTGCGCTTTTACATTAGATGCCAGTTTCTTCATCGACTCAGGGATTTCTCTGGTTGCTTTCAGTTATAATACCCCCTTTTTCTTTCTCCTTTGAAGCGCTTTCACAAATTAGTATATTGTCATGCTGTTAGTATGTCAATATGTTTATTTATTGATAATGATATATCAATACTTCTATAATGATAAACATCTATCTAAAACAAACAAAAAAACCCATCCAAAAAGATAGGTTTTTATAACAACTAATTTATGGATAATCGCATAAAATTAATTAGAATTAGATGGTTTAGCAGGTCCCGTAGATTCACCAGAAATCAACTCAGCTTCCAGCATTATCTTATTCGATACAGTTTGACCGTTCATAATTCGCAGGACATTTTCAACTGCCAGTCGCCCCATTTCTTCTTCATTCTGCCGCAAATGAGTGAACGCATAACCCGATCCGAGTGGAGTTGGTGGACTATCAAAGCAAATGATCGAAATATCCTCTGGAATCCGCAGCCCAAGTCGTTCAACCGCAGTTCTAGCCAGCAGGGCAATATTATATTCCACAGCAAAAAGCGCCGTTATTGTTGGATTCTCTTGTAAATGAGAAACTAGCCGTGAGATATCATGTTCAATATTCTCTTCATTAAAGGAATTTGGTAATGTTGAGGTTAAATCACTAACCCACAATCCCTTATCTACAGCTATCCCCCGCTCCGCATGTGCTTGTATAAATCCCTCCACCCGCTCCTCAAGAGCCGTCGTATCCGCTGGAGGTGGAGAGAGGAAAGAGATATGAGTATGCCCAAGATCAAATAAGTACTCCGTCCCTTTAAGTGCAGCCTTTACGTTATCCGTGCCGATCGAAGCAGCCGCTACTCCTTTCAGATGGCGATCTACCAGAACTAAAGGGAAACGGCCGATCACCAATTTTAAAATCTCAGCATTAAAAAATTCGCCTTGAGCCGGAAAAACAATCAGACCATCTACACCCAAGCTAAGCAACTTCTGAATAGACTGTTCTTCGTTCTCTGGTACGCCAAATGTTCTTCGTAGAACGAGGAAGCAATCATTATCACGGGAAGCCTGTTCCATCCCATAAATCAAGCCTGTTCCATAACTGTTGCCAAAGTCGGTAATAATCAGACCAATCGTCTTTTCCTCATGGTTAAAGGAATTAAAAACCGTCCCGTCGGAGGTCGTCTCAGGAGACATAACTGAATCTATGTAGTCAACTGCCGGATCAGCCACAAACGAACCTCTTCCCGGTTTTCTCACAATCAAATGCTCGGCCGCTAGCATTTCCAGAGCTTTTTTACTCGTAATCCGACTTACATTATAGGTTTCGGCCAGTTCTTTTTCTGAAGGAACTCGCTCCCCTTGTCCATAGGATTTATTAACAATAAGCTGCTTCACTTCATCAAATATTTTTTCATACATCGGTTTGGATGACGTTGTCTCATTCATAACTTTCGTTATCTCCTGACTCTAATTTTTTCATCTTTATACATAATAATATATCATGATATATTAAGTTTGTCGACATTTGTACTGAAGCAGTTGAAAAAAGAGGGAGAAAGGGTTCAGAGTGTAAAGTGAAAAAATTCGTATAGAAACAGAGATAAACCGTATTCTGAGAATACGGTTTAAGAGAGGCTAAGTAACAAAGCTCTGAATAGACTCCTTTAATTCTCGAGCTCCCATTCCGGATTCCATGCTACTTCCCACAAATGCCCATCGGGGTCCATAAAGTGACCGGAATATCCTCCCCAAAAGGTATCATGTAAAGGGTCAACGATCTTCGCACCAGCCTTTTGAGCTAGCTCCATAACCTGATCTGCTTCCTTTTTACTTCCTACATTGTGGCCAATCGTTATTTCTGTTGAACTGGCTGGGGATAATGGAACCTTTGCCTCATAGGCCATATCTTTCCGATTCCAAAGTGCCAGCTTCAAGCCTGCCTGCAAATCAAAAAAGGCAACCGCTCCATGTTCAAATTCTTTGCCAATGATCCCTTCGGTCGGGAATCCTAATCCATCCCTGTAAAAAACCAAAGCTCTCTCCAAATCATCCACGCCTAGTGTTATTACTGTAATTCGGGGTTTCATCTATATCGAGCCTCCTATTTTCGCTTCGTTAAATTGTACGAGTGCGCTCATTAATTGTGTTCAGTACTTCTTCCCAATGCATCTTCATCTGCTCTCGCATAACTGGATGGACCATTTTTTCTTGATAAGATCTACTATATTCATAGATAATATCAAACCACATTCCACTTAACAAGTTTTTACACTTTTGTACATTTGTTCTTTTTCCGACCATAAAAAGCTTACACAGGTCTATCGTAAATGGCTGTTCAGATTATATAATAGAGACTATCTGGTATAGAAAGGAAGTTGATTTTTTTATGAAATTTGATGATTACCGCTATGAGCGACCGGATGTAGAGAAATTCAAGCAAGACTTTAACGCCCTGCTGAAAGATCTCAACGACACATCACCACTAGAGGTGCAAAAAGCTTCCGTCACTGCCATTAACAAGCTTCGCAATGAGTTTGACACGATGCAGACATTGGTTAGCGTTCGTCATTCTATCAACACGACAGATGAATTTTACAAAGCCGAACAAGAATTCATGGACGAAATCGGGCCTGTCGTTCAGGAATACATAACTGACTACTACAAAGCACTCGTACATTCCAAATATAGAGCCGAGTTTGAAAAGGAATGGGGTGCGCAGTTACTCCAGCTTGCTGAAGTATCGCTGCGGACGTTTAGTCCGGAAATCATTGAAGATTTACAATTGGAGAACAAACTATCAACTGAATACTCCCAGCTTATCGCATCTGCCAAGATTCTTTTTGAAGGTGAAGAGCGTACACTGCCTCAACTCGCACCTTTCGAATTGTCTACAGACCGTGATATGCGTAAAAGCGCTTCTGAAGCTCGGTTTGGTTTTATGTCCGAACACGAGGCTGAATTTGACCGCATCTATGACGAGCTCGTCAAGGTCCGTGACCGCATAGCTAAAAAGCTTGGGTACAGCAACTTTGTTCAGCTAGGTTATGACCGTATGATGCGTACCGACTATAATGCTGAAATGGTTGCTAATTTCCGCAAACAAGTTCTTGAATATATCGTACCTGTCTCCCAGCAGTTAAAGAAACGTCAGACTGAACGACTGGGTCTAGATGAATTGAAATATTACGACGAGAACTTTAGCTTTAAGACCGGGAACGCTACCCCTAAAGGGGATCCAGACTGGATTGTAGCTAACGGTAAGAAGATGTACAAAGAGCTCTCCCCTGAAACGGATGAATTTTTCAGCTTCATGCTGGACAATAATCTGGTGGATTTAGTAAGCAAAAAAGGAAAACAAGGCGGCGGATATTGCACCTATTTCAGCCAATACCAAGCCCCTTTTATTTTCTCAAATTTCAACGGAACCTCTGGGGATATTGATGTCTTAACTCACGAAGTGGGTCATGCGTTCCAGGTTTATGAAAGCCGCAATATTAATGTGCCAGAATATGCTTTTCCAACCTATGAAGCATGTGAGATTCATTCCATGAGTATGGAATTTTTCGCTTGGCCTTGGATGAATTTGTTCTTTGAAGAAGATGCAGATAAATACCGCTTTAATCACTTATCTGATAGCCTTCAGTTTATTCCTTACGGAGTATCTGTCGATGAATTCCAACATTTTGTTTATAGCAACCCTGAAGCAACTCCTGCTGAACGCAAGCAAGCTTGGAGAGACATCGAGAAGAAATACTTACCACATCGTAATTATGAAGGTAACACTTATCTGGAACAAGGGGGCTTCTGGCATAAACAAGGCCACATCTTTGCCTCACCGTTCTACTACATTGACTACACACTAGCACAGCTATGTGCCTTCCAATTCTGGAAACGTTCGAACGAAGATTTCAAATCTGCTTGGAGCGATTATTTGGAGCTATGCCAAGCTGGTGGAAGCAAGTCTTTTATTAAACTGGTTGAACTAGCGGGTCTGACTTCACCATTTGAAGATGGCTGCATTAGCTCCGTTATTGGGGATATTGAAGGTTGGCTGAACAGCATTAATGATAAAGAGCTTTAATCCATTCTCTGGTAAGCTCAACACAAAAAAAAGCAATCCTTGCCTTATGGCTTGGATTGCTTTTTAAAATTGAATGATCCAACTTCACCCATGTATGTTATCGATAACGAATCAATAAATCTATAGGGTAACGACCCGCATTGCGACCATATAAGGCTAAGCCTCCACCCTCTGCTTGAAGCTCCAAACGGAAAGTACGATTGCGATCTAGTTTAGCTGCTAACTGCCCCGGTACACTTACTTTACACAGATAGCCGTAAGAGCCCGCCTCATCCAACTTATTCGCTAATGGCTGATAATGCCAAGATAATACACCTCGGCTGTCGGCCGGATCATCTGGCAAATAGAAGGAGCCAATCCGTTGGCCTTCTATCAGAACATTCACACGTGAAGGATGACGTTCTTCGTCGGTCATATAATACGTATTCGGATTATACTCCACCCTAGCATCTGCACCATGCATGAGATCAAGTCCCATTTCATTTTGCTTTGCGCCTTCAACATTTCGAGCCAATACTCGCTTTGCGCTGGCTTCGAACATGATTTCGATCTCGCCAATCATCTTTTTCTCCATACCATCTGGAAGAGTTACATCATATGCATAACGGCCTTGCCCAGCCCCATTGATTTTTGCGCATTGAATAGCTTCCCATTGTTGTTCAAAGTTGTGTTCTTTATAAGCAGCAACAGGGATACTAATACAATCTCCCTCCCCTTCAAACCTTATACCCTGATTACCGCTTCTTACATCAAACGTAATGAAGTTGCGTGTGATTACCTCTTCCCTATTATTTATCAAGGAAACTGCCAGCACTGCAACTGCGTCCTGATCAGGCATAAGGACATAAAGAGGAGATAAATCTGCTACTCCATATCCGTCCCACATCACTGACATATGCTCACTTTGTGTAACAACTCGTGTTCCTAAATTGTCGTACCAAAGTTCCCACTTCACCTGTAAATGCTGTCCATGATATTTATCTGAGAAGCTGGAACGAAGGAGCGGAACTTTAACTTCATCCTTTGCGTTTACTGTCTGGCATGGCGGTGCATCGATCACGATGAAGTCCGGAGAATGCAGATCAGAAATCATCATCCCGGGAACAAAGGCATCATAACCAAAATCTTTATCGCTGCCGTCTAACCGATAATAACCATTGAACTCGTTCGTAACATCGCGAAATTCGGTAAATACGAAACCACATAGCTTATCATGCCGCCGGAATTCATTCATCATATAGCGGTAATGCCATGCTAAATCACTATCCCCTGCCCCGCCTTCGATACCCCATACGTTTCCACATTCACTGTTCATCAGCGGGGCATCAGATTGTACATTACCTCCGATACAGTTAAAGTCTGAACCTGGGAAAGTTTTGTCTACAACCTCATTCAAATGTGATCTAAGCTGATCATAACCATTAATGTAGAAATGCCAAGTATTGATATCAGATTCCACATGATCATAGTTACAAGGTGAGTTATCTTCAACGATTCTAGATGGATCTAGTCGTTTTGCCCAGCGATATTGTTCCCGAACCCATTCCTGTGTTACTTTGAGATAACTGTACTGCTGTTGTACATCACTCGTCAGACTAGTGTCCTGAGCGTTCGTCTTCAAGCCCCAAGTCTCGTTAAACATTACCCATGAGAAAATGGATGGATGATTATAGTCTCGTTCAATAACCTCGAGTGCTTCACGTTCATACGCGTTACGTGCTTTTTCATCGGGATTTCCCCAAAAGCAAGGCATGTCTTCCATCACCAAAATACCCAGTTTATCCGCCCAATATAGTTTTCGTGGTTCTTCTGGCTTGATATGAATACGCACAAAGTTCAGTCCCAAACGTTTCATTAGATAGATTTCATCCCGCATATCTTCATCAGACGGATAAGTGAAATATCCCGTTTTGTGATAAGACTGGTCAAGGGTACCGTTTAAATAAATCGGCTTGCCATTGAGGGTAATCCAGCGATAACCACGCTCATCAAAACGCACAGTTTGGATTTCTCGAACTCCGAAATAGGTACTGACTGTGTCTGTGCCAAAAGATCCGCTAAGTTGTAGTTCGCCTTCGTACAAATAAGGTGTATCTGGACTCCACAAAATTGGATCTGTTATATGAATAGAGAGCTTAAATTCATTTTCCCCTGCGATAAGATCTATTTTCACAGTATGCAATATAGAATTCTCTGCGAACTGCAGCGTGAAATCTGCCGATCCATTTTCTTGTGCAAAGATTCTTGTGGTCACGTTCACTTGCCCATCAATAGTGGTCACAAACTTAGCATCTTTCATATAAGTCTGAGGCCGAGATTCTAGCCATACGGGCTGCCAGATTCCGCGAATTTCTCCATAACCCTGTTTGCCACGCGTTTGGTAATCATGATCGAAGTCCTCTACTCTAACGACAATTGTATTGTCTAAATCTTCAACCCAGTACTGAGTAACTTCGAACTCAAATGAACCATATCCACCTTGGTGTGAACCAACATGCACTCCGTTAATCCAAACGTCACATGAATAATCCACTGCCCCGAATCGCAAAAATAGTCGTGTCTGTGAGTCGGTAGTCTGCCATTTCAAAGTCCGCCGATACCATCCTATCCCTTTATGATCACTGCCAATACCTGATAATGGACTTACCCAAGAAAAAGGAACAGTAATCATCGAACTGTAAGCGATTTCGGAATTGGAATACCAATGTTCGCTAATTCCTTCATTGCTCGGATCAAAGCTAAATGACCATTCCCCATTCAAATTCATCCATTCGTTGCGCTGCCAATGTGGATGCGGATGTTCGGGACGAGGAATCGGAAGACTCTCAACATTCAGTACGGAAGTTGTCATGATATGAGCACAGCCTTTCAAAATAAGAAGTTGAGCTCATTTTAGCACCAGTATATAAAATTCGCAATGTATATTATAATTTTACAATATAGAATCTTCAGTGTACAATATCCTCAACCAATCCTAACGAAAAGGAATACAACCAATGAATGATATTTCGCAAGAAACGATACGGTTCCCCGCATCACGCATCTTAGATGTTGCTAAAGCACTTTCTGGAGATGTCAGAGTCCGCATTCTTGAAGCCCTTGGTGACAAGCCCATGAGTGTCAGTCAATTGGCCGAGACACTTGGCGTAGCTCAACCTACAATTTCAATCAATGTACAGACCCTTGAGCAAGTTAACTTAATCTCATCTACACAGGGTGCAAATCGCGAGAAAATATGTGCGGTCACCTGCCGATCCATCCATCTCGATCTTCCTTCGAAGCTAGGCGATGGTCTGCATCAAACGGAAGAAATACATATGCCCATCGGAATGTTCTCCCACTGTTCTATTCAACCCTCTTGTGGTATGGCTGGAAAAGACGGCGGAGTCATCGGTTCTCAGGATGATCCACGGGTATTCTACATGCCGGAACGAGTTGATGCATCTCTCTTATGGTTCGCTGACTCTGGCTATGTCGAATACTATTTTGCCAATCCACTACCCCCTGGTGTCGAGCTTGATGAGATTCGGATTTCGGCTGAGGTTTGTTCTGAAGCACCTGCATTTCGTGAAGATTGGGCAAGTGACATCACATTAACTATAAATGACCTACATGTCGGTACTTGGACTTGTCCATCAGATTTCGGTAACCGGAAAGGAAAGTTAACACCCGAACGATGGAAGGGTGGTACAGAATATGGAATGCTGACAGAGTGGAGTATCTCAGAACAGGGTAGCAAAATAAATGGAACTGCTTCTTCCCCTACTACAATTAGCTCACTGAAGCTGGCATTTAATGAGCCCATTCGAGTACGATTTGAGATTCGCGAGGATGCCCTCAATAGACGAGGACTTAATCTATTCGGAAGTGGTTTCGGAGACTACTCACAGGATATTATCCTGTCGTTTGTGCGTCGTTCAGTATCGGGTACATGATAACACGTAAGAATTGCACACCTGAAACCAGAGTAGATCGAAAGCTTCAGATGTGCCAGTGGACAATGTTTTCTTTACACACCAATTACTTACGCTTATCTTCAGCTTTTTTGATATTCTCAGCCACTCTAAATTTCACGATCTTACTAATTAATTCATAGGGCATCGGCTGATTAAGAGGGAATTGAATGGATCCTTTTGCTCCTTTATAGACTGATAATTCTTCTTTGAAAGCGTCAATACCATTAGGCGTTGGATAAAATCCAATATGGTTTTTGAAAGCCGCAAAATGCACCAGATTTCCGTGTAGTGTAAAAGTAGGCATCTGATAGCTAATCTTTTCAATCGCATCAGGTGCCGTTTCTTTTATTACTTTTCTTATTGTACTAAGGATTTCCTGAATCTCAGATGGAAACTTGGAAATATAGTCATCGATCGATTCATACGTGATTTTAGCCTCCACAATAAGTCCCCTCTCTGTTTCAAGTTCACATTTAACTTTGATGAAATGCTGCCAATGCCTCGTCTTCTGTACTCTTGAACAATATTTTATTCCCCTGATTACATTCGTAAATAAAATCATTCAGACTTTTACTATTATAGTCAGTAAATTCTCCCACAATAGCAACTCGCATCTGATAGTTTGTATACTTTTGAAGAATCTCTCCAGCAAGGCCCGTCTTTAACTCAAAAAAATCATCTGTGATTTGCTCTTTTCTTAGAATCATTTTATCGCATTCTTGATATCTAACGTTTGCCATTAGATCCAATGCATCATTCACATTATTAATTACAATACCCTCGCTGGAAATCAAAGCTACTGTTGAATTGTCTTTACGGTTTAATGTGATTTGCATTCTAAATTGCTCCTTTTTCAATAAGAAATTCTTTAACATTGTGGTTTCCTTGTTGGATAGCTATAGCTAATACTGATTCACCACCTTCAATTTTAGCATGGGTGTCAGCTCCGTGTTCGATTAACAAGCGTATCAGCTCCACATTATCCGAATGAAAAGCTGCAGAATGCAAGGCAGTGTGCCCATCGCTATCAAAAATATGTGTCTGAGCACCCTTGTTCAATAGCAGTTGGATAACACCCATATTCCGCTCCCCAGCAATTGCAGCATGAAGTGCAGTATTAGAAGGAATGAAATTTATCTTGGAATGAGATACTGCATCAACCTCAGCACCATGGTCTATCAATACCTGCACCGCTGCTTCTTTACCGAAATGTGCTGCATATCCCAAAGGTGTAAGGCCCTCGTCATTTTCCGTATTTGCAAGAGCCGGATGGAATTCTAAAATTTCTGTTAGCCGTGCAGCATCGCCATGTTGTGCCGACTGAAAAACTTCATTAATACTTTGCCGTAGTTCCATTAGATTTCGCCTCTTTTCAATTGATGAAGAAATGATTTAGCTTATTTTTTCTGGATAGTTAAGCCATTCTCCTGCTAACAAGAAGAAAAGACGTTGTAGTCTTTTAAAGACGATAACCATTTCTCGTAAAATAACAAACATAAAAAACAATACAAATTTATTGTAAATCAATAAATTAAATGCTAAAATCATGAAGTCATTAAATAAGTGAGGTGTTTTAAATGAATGTTAAACAAGGTTCAACCACTTTCTTAAAAGTAATTATTTTTCTGGTTGGAATTGCAGTGCTTGCTTTGTGTATCTGGTTGCCTGAGATAGCGGTAAGAGATGCAAGAGTACATCCAGATACGGCTTACTTCCTGATTCCCTTTTTAGTTTGTGCTTACGGATTTTGTATTGCGTTTTCTGTTGCGCTGTACCAAGCATATAAACTATTAAACAACATCGAAAAGAACAATGCTTTCTCTGAATTATCCCTTAACTCTTTGAAGATCATAAAGAAATGTGCTTTTGCAGTCATTTTCCTCATTTTGTTAGGACTAGTAAGCTTAAGGGTGCTTGCTAAAGTTACAGATAGTGATGATCCAGCGGGTCCTACATCATTATGTCTAATGGGTCTTTTAGCAACAAGTATCATCGCAGCCATTGTGGACGCACTTCAAAAGCCATTAAAAAATGCCCCAGATATAAAGCCAAAAAATGTATGATTAACAGTCAAATATCAACATTAGAATTTAATATAGCCAAAAGAAAAGAGTATTCATTCGAAGGTTATCGAATGAATACTCTTTCTTTTCAATGTATATTGTGAGCTAATTTTTAAATTAAATCAGACTTTTGAAGAAGCCGCTTAACGATCGCTGCAACCTCAGCTCTGGTCATATCATCCTTGGGAGCAAGTACATTGCTGCTTCGTCCCATGATTACGCCTGCCTGCAAGCAGTCAGCAATTGCGCTAATCGCCCAGTCAGATGCTTTGCCGGCATCGGTATATGGGTTCAAGAATCCTTCAGCGGATTGATTAGGAAGGTTAGCCTTTAGCGCTGTAATTTTCATCGCTTTGGCGATAATTAGCATCGCTTGTTCACGGGTAATTTGGTCATCAGGGCGGAACATGCCATCTTCAAAACCATTGATTAATTGATATGCATATGCAGTATTGATCGCACTGTTATACCAATCCGAAATTTTAACATCCGAAAATGGTGTTGCTGTTTGACTCAATCCTAGTCCGAGACCGCGAACGACAATCGCCGCAAACTCTGCGCGGGTAATCGCTTGATCAGGTGTAAATTGACCATTGCCAGTCCCTTCGATAACTAAACGGGAACCCATATCATTCACTGCATCTTTTGCCCAGTGATTAGCAACATCACTGAATTCAAGCGGATGCCAGATTACAGAGTAAGTGCCGCCACTAAGGCTGTTGATTGTAGCAAAATATTTGCCTTCAATGACTATCACTTTAGTAGGTACATGACGCACTGAGCCATCAGCATCAATATACACACCGGTTGTAATCTTATTCGGGTCCATCCCATCCGGAATAGCAATCGTACGTTTCACATACGTATTGAATTGGGATAGTTCAATACTCTTATCTCCGTAAATACCTCTAGCTGTAAAGTTTACTGGTGCGCCGACTAATGAAAATGATCCGTTTTGCGCAGCAGCTCCTAATGCTTTAACTTGATCGGCAGTTGGTGCGCTGATTTCAATCTGTATTTTAATATCTTGTAAAGCTACAGACTTGCCAATCTGCGCGGATAAGGCGTCAATATCAATCTGCCCAGAAGGCAGTGTAAATGTCGCATTTCCCGTTCTGATTTCAAGTATTGCTTGATTTCCCTGCATATTTTTAACCATTTGTCCGTTTAGTTCGCCAACGATAACATCAGATTTACTAGTGGCAGTGATAGAAACCACCGCACCTTTACCTTCAGTAGCGAGCTTGTCTTCCAGCTTCTTCTGGTCTAAAGCAATGGTGGTTAGCGTTTGATCATTCCGTTTACCATTCGTCGCAGTTCCCACGGTTTCCGCTTTACCATTGATTAAAATGGAAGCATCATTTACCACAGGTGCCGGCGTTGCTGATGGAGTTGGTTGAGAAGGAACATCAACACTGGATGGAGCGCTCGGGATGACTGAATTGGATTCAGCAGATGATTCGCTAAAGCCAGCCTTATTGATGGCCTGTACCGTGAAGATGTAGCTTGTACCATTCGTCAGACCACTGATTGTAAGCGGACTTCCATTACCCGTAACCGTCAGCCCTCCCGGATGAGCCGTTACAATATATCCTGTGATTTCGCTTCCTCCATCGTTGGTTGGTGGCGTAAAGGTGATGATCGCTTGACCATTTTCTGCAGTTGCAGTTACGGATGTTGGAATACCCGGTGCTGTAATTGGCTTAGCAGGAGCCTTCACAGTTACGGTTGTTGAAGCTTTATAACTTCCATCTTTCGTTGTAACTGTAATGATGGCTGTTCCCTCACCAACTGGAGTAACCACTCCATTCACGACTTTTGCGATAGTTTCATCGCTGGAGCTCCAGATCAGGTCCTTAATGGTCGCATCGGCAGGCGCTACTGTTGCTGTTAACGTCTCCCCATCTTCACCCACGGTTAAACTAAGTGCTGTCTGGTCTAACGTTACTCCCGTTACAATAACGGTAGGTGGCGTTGCTGCTTTCACATTCACTGTTGTTGAAGCAGTAAAACTGCCATCTTTAGTCGTAACCGTAATGGTGGCTGTTCCAACACCAACCGGGGTTACTACTCCGTAAACAACCTTAGCTACTGTTTCATCACTGGAGCTCCAGATTACCCCCTTATTGGTTGCATCGGCAGGTGCGACTGTCGCTTGAAGCGTTTTATCACCTTCTCCAACTGTTAAATCAAGTGTTGGCTGGTCTAAGGTTACTCCGGTTACTATAACAATTGGTGGCTTAGGTGCTGCCACATTCACAGTTGATGAAGCCTTAAAACTTCCATCCTTAGTCGTTACAGTAATAATTGCTATACCCTCACCAACTGGTGTCACCACTCCATCCACGACTGTTGCAACAGTTTCATCGCTGGAGCTCCAGATCACATCTGTATCTGTCGCATTTGCAGGTTCTATTGTCGCCTTTAGTAAGGCATCTGCTTCACCAGCAGTTAAGTCGAGCGTCTCCTGATCAAGCTTCACTCCGGTTACGTCCACAACTGGAGCACTCACAGTTACGGTGGATGTCGCAGTATAACTTCCGTCCGTAGTTGTTGCTGTGATCGTTGCGGTTCCAACGCCAACTGGTGTTACCACTCCATTAACAACTGTCGCGACAGTTTCATCACTGGAGCTCCAAGTCACTGTTTTGTTCGTCGCATTAGCAGGTTCTATTACAGCATTTAGTGTATCTCCTGCTTCTCCCTCTGTTAAACTAAGTGATGTTTTATTCAAAGTCACTCCAGTTACGAGGACATCTCCCACATCGTTTACCTGCACATTGAAGGTGTATAAACTACTTATAGTTCCATCATTTACAGTAACAGTAATCACACTGTTTCCGTAGGCATTCTTCGCTGGTGTTATTTCTAACGTCCGCACATCCCCACTTCCACTTACTTTCAGTCCATTATTCGGAATTAGGGAAGTATTAGAAGATGTAGCTGATACATTAAGGTCATCCCCATCCACATCAATAACCTTAAAGGAGCGTAATACAGATTTATTTTTTTCCGTTGTAGTACTTCCCATGAAGCCTGTGTCCTGCTTCCAGCTAGCACCAGTGATTGAACCGTTCTTAGCTGAACCAGCCGGTGTATTGACAGCAATAATACCATCATTTCTATTCGAAAATTTATAGTTCAAAGCCAGATTTGGCTCTGATCCATTCAAATCGACGTTCATTTCGCGAACAATTTCGCTCTGGGTTTTAGCTTTACTCCAAAACCTTACGTCTCTCATCCCACCGCTGTAATCTCCGTCCTGTCTCCAGGTGCTTTTACCAAGCCAGTTGTTCGGACGTGCCATATTTCCAACTGTACTTAAATCCATAGCCCCTTCTGCCTTAAGAACCCCATCCCAATAAATTCGTCCCTTTTTCTGACTGTGATCATAAACAATTGCGACATGAACCCATTTAGAAGTCGGGAAATCTTCAGTGACGTTAATCTCACCTTTATTGGTATACGCTATGAAGCTCATTTTTTTTCCGTTAAAACCCACAAATATATTGTGGTTTGCCTCACCGATTGAAGATTCGAAGAATCTCATCCAGGTATTAAAACCATTGACTTTTAAATTACCTTCAATTGTAAAAGAATTCTTGTATAACAGTTGATCTGGGAACGTCACATAATCCCCATTGCCGTCAAAACTAAGATAGTCCCCACCATTCAGTTCTGTCAGATAAGGTGCATCGTTCACTGGATTTACAGTAATTGTAGCAGTGCCTAGATCTGGGTTGAATGCTGCAGAAACAGTGGTATTCGCATTTTTTTGATAATTTTGATACCCTGTTGCTGTAGTGTCCCATAGCTTAAATTCAATGGAAGCTGTTCCGTTCCAGTCTTTAGCGGGGACAAAACGAATTTTCTCCGATTTCAGCAGCAGAAAAGCTTTAGTGTCAGACACTGGCTCGATATTATACCAGATGTTTCCCAATGTGTTGTAATATTGCCAGGCCCCATTTGTATTATCAAATGAAACCACAGCAATCCCTGTTGTCGCTGGATCGGTTACCTTTCCTGACAAAAGACTGGAAACAACAACGCCTGCGTTGGAAGAATCGTCTTCATTGATGGACGGTATCACAGCTGGGCTATTCACGATCCAACCAAAGTCCGATTTTGCACTCACTATTTGAGTGTGGATCGGCCCCACACCTTGCACCACAACTCCAGTGGCTAACGAAATACTAATGCCTATTTTCATAAATGATGGCTTCAAACTCTTTTTCCCCCTCTAGCTTAAATCATGTCATCATTTCGACAATAATCGAGAGTATTATACAAAATTATGATAAACGAAAAATAAACAAAAAAAGAACCTTCGAATTCTAATCGATTCGTCGGTTCTCTTTTTCTTTATACTAGTTCATCATCTTCTTAATCAGAGCTTTGAGCTTAGGATCAGGTGAAGTTCCAAGCTCCTGTTGAAGGGTCTCTTCCAATTGCCCATATCGCCGATAAGCTTCATTCATACGCCCTAGTTCAATATACAAATGAATGATTTCCTGATGGATATCTTCTCTCAAGGGATCCAATTTCAAGATTCTCTCAAAGTAATGCAGCGATTGTTGACGCTCGTTCTGCTCCATATGAAATCTAGCAGCTAGTTCCAGCAGTCCAATAAAATCCTGTTCAAGTCGGCGTGTCTTCCCACTAGCCCAATCGTATGCTTTACCTTTGAGAAAGGACCCCGTATACAATGTTTCTACTTGATTGAACCATTCAGAATCTTTTTTCGAGACCTGCCTAATTTGCTTCAGCTGTCGCTTAAACTCATACAAATCACAATAAATACTGCGTTCCTCTATACTAATTTCGGTTCTGCTGGCTTTAATAAAGCTAGTTCCGATTGCTTTTCGAATATAGTATAGGGTTGAGTTCAGATTCTTCAACGCTTTATCAGGCTCCAGCCCGCTCCATAAGATATCGATAATTTCATCTCGGCTAACCGTCCCTTTACTAATCAAAAAGGCAAACAATTCTTCGGTTTTTGGGCTCCTTAGCTTGATGGGCTCTCTGTCTTGCGTACGGCGGTATATCTTTAGTCCATTAAATAAGAGAACTTCTATGACGGGCTGAACCGTCACACCTCTATTCATTTTTTTGATCTTATCCAAAGTTTTAGTTAAACGCTGTGCAGTTACAGGCTTCAGCAAATAATCCACAGCACTCAGTTCGAAGGCTTGCAGTGCGTATTCGTCATACCCTGTAACAAAAACCACATTAATCGATTCATCTAGTTCATGCAAAAGGGTGGAAAGCTTCATTCCATTTGTGTCAGGCATAGAAATGTCCAAAAAAGCTACATCAATCGAATTCCCCTTCACAAATTCATAGGCTTCCGTCGGATCCAGAAAAGTATCGTATACTTCAATCTCTCCACTCTGAGATAATATCCTTTTTAAGCGCTTTACTGATAATTCTTCATCATCCACGATAATGGCCCGCAGCATACTTCAACCTCCTATCCGCTTCATGTGTTGTTTGGGGATATCAAATGAAACCCGTGTGCCCTTTCCTTCAACACTTTGAATACGAATGTTCTTTCCATAGAGAAGTTTGATGCGTTGACTAATATTCCAAAGCCCTACGCCTCTTTTATCTACATCTGATTTCATGATTTCCTCCAGCTTGTGCTCACTCATTCCGCGTCCATTATCTTCTACAACAAAGCTGACTACGGAAGGATCCGACTCTTTCACAGATATAGTTACCTTTCCTCCCCGTAAATTGGACATCAGTCCATGTCTTATAGCATTTTCTACTAATGGTTGTAGGATAAGTGGGGGAATCCGGCTATCCGTATTTGCGGTTATATCATATTCCACTTGTAATCTAGCACCAAAGCGCACTTTTTCAATATTAATATATGCTTTAACTAGCTCTAGCTCACCCTCCAAGGTAGTTAACGAATCCAACTGTTTGAAATCAAAGCTGCTTCTCAAATACTGTGACAGCTCCAGCGTTAATTCTTCCGCCTGCTCAGGTTCTTCCACACATAATGCAGCAATTGAATTCAGGGCATTGTACAAGAAATGCGGTTTGATCTGAGAACGTAAAAAGGCAATTTCGGCATCTTTAGCTTTCTTTACAGAAGCTCTCAATCGGGTCAGACTTTTCACACGCGCCATTAATTCTTCCGCTTCAAACGGCTTCCCTACATAATCATTTGCCCCATTATCCATGGACATTTTCATATCGCTAACTCTATTCTTCGCCGTTAGCATTAACACAGGCAGCTCAAAGGGTGTGAATCTCTCTCTAATCTTTTGCAGAACCTCATAGCCAGAAATATCCGGCATTGTAATGTCCAGTACAACGAGAAAGAAGTCTGAATTCTTCGATAACTCATCAAGTGCCAGCTGCCCGCGGTTCACAACAACAATGGAATATCCCTCAAGCTTGAACAAGTTGATCATAGATTGCAGGTTGGCAAAATCATCGTCCACGACCAAAATCGGCTCATTGATTTTACCTTTGATATATATAGGATACTCCTGGCGCGGAAAGAAAACTTCTCTATAAGGAAGAGTCTTATCCACGATTGGACCCGTGACTTGATTAGATGTTCGATCCCATCGTGGAAGAGTAAATATAAAGACCGATCCTGTACCAGCAACAGAGTCCACTCTAATGTTCCCGCCATGTAACTCAACCAGCTTCTTGGTAATGCTTAGTCCGAGACCTGTTCCAGCATGACTATGAATTTCAGCTTCGTCCACTTGCTCAAAGGCCATAAAAATACGTTTCTGCATATCCGGTGCAATTCCGATTCCCGAGTCTGCCACACAGACCTCAACCCATTCATGTGTAAATCTGGCACTAATATTTATTTCACCCTGCTCCGTGAATTTAATCGCATTATCTACCAAGTTGTGCAAAATCTGAATTAATCGGTTGGCATCTGCATGTACAGGTGGAAATTCTGAAGCAACATTGTTTACGAGAAAGATCGACTTTTCTCCGAGCAGAAACGAATGTATACCGATAACAGAATCTACAACAGCTTTCAGATCTAGGGTGCTTTTATATAAGGTGATATCTCCATGCTTCATTTTGGAATAATCGAGCAATTCGTTTACCATATAAGTTAATCTTCTTCCACTTCCCATTACGATCGCTAGATTCTGCGCTTGCCTTTCGGTAACTGGACCTTCAACCCCATTAAGTAGTGTAGCAGTAATGTTGACTATGGCATTCAGTGGTGTCTTCAGCTCATGAGAGGTATTGGAGAGAAACTCGTCCTTAATTTTGTCCAGACTGATCAGCTGGTTTTTCATTTCATCTATCGTATGATAAGCCTCGAAAAAACGGAGAACAATCAGAACGATCATAATGATATTAAAGGCTACAATGTAAAACTGTCCTAGCCAAAGGTTTTCTTTCATCGAAAGAGCAAACAGAATGATGTCTATCGAGTACAGATTGATAGCAAGAATCGCCAAGAACAGCAACAACGATTTGATCCGATTTACTTCAGGGCTCCTGATGTACAAGATAGCCACTCTAAACAACATCCAAATTAACATCAATTCATATACAATGATCACATAGGTAGAGAAAAGAGTGTAAGTACGAATAGGCAGGATTGCTACCAATATTATAAAGCTGCCTAGTATAATCGTTACGACTTGCGTAAGTTTTAAAGAGATTATGCTTTTGTGCATTTGGTAGAAAAATATAGCCAGAACAATAAAACACGATATGGAGCTAATATCCTTCACTTTGTATAACACAATGAACGAAAGGTTTGGGAAAAACAGTAACAGCGAACGTTCTCCAATCAAGCCATGATAGATCGCAAGCAGTAAACAAATAATAGCAAATACAAGTAAGGAGTAATCCTTCTTACGGTATAAAGCAGCCGCCACAAAGCAGATGACAAAAATAAGTGATAATGTTCCCAATATTGCAACTGTACTAAATTCACGAGCCGTACTCTTCTGCTGGTTCTCCAGCATAGCGGCTTCCTCGCCAAACGTAAGAGATACCGGAATACCTGCATTTACATATTCATAGTTAGAAACTTGAATGATAATCTCTACATCACCTTTTTCAGACGAAAAAAGCCCAATCTGCGGAATATTCCCCGACTGGTAATCGGCAGTACTCATAGTGGGGTTTCCATCCTTAATGAGTAAATGCCCATTCACATAAATCGCACTCGAAAAGCGGATATTCGTTTTTTTCAAAGCGAATACACCGTTTACAGGTAAGTTTTTCAACACCATCCGATAAGTAGCAGAACCGAATGCAGGTAAAGGTTGTCCATCAACCACTTTGCCATTCCATCGTGAAGGGACCTCCATTAATGCTGTAGGAGCAGGTTTGTCTGTGCTTGATTCTTTAAAATGCTCAGGCATTAGCAGCTGATTCCAATAAAATTCCCACTCACCATCTAACTTGATGACCTTTTGTTGCCCATAATCCCAAGTTGAAAGATCCATGCTCCCCTTCTGAACTTGCAGATAATTCTCATGTTGATCATTGTCTATAAAAATGGATAGTGGGATTGTTGCTAACGAGATGAAAGCAATTAAATAAATAAGTAACGTCCTTTTGAGCATCGTAGGCCCCTTTTCTATGGTGATGTTAAGCTGCGCAAACGCTTGGGGCATCGTGCAACACTTGGATTAAATAGGATAGATAACGATAGATAATTCTATAAAATTTTCTGTTTTCCTTCATGTTTCGACAAATTAATGGAATGGTGATTAGTGATTACATGAAACTGAGATCCACGCTTGACCTTAGGTCAGACCTAAGGTTTATAGTTAAATCAACAAATACCAATATAGTTAGGGGCACCTCCATTGAATCATTACATTACGATTGGTGAACTTTCAAAACTTATGAATGTATCCGTACATCAAATCCGATATTTTGAAGAGAAAGAGATTTTATTTCCAGCCTATACCGATAGCAATCAATACCGGATGTACGGAATTAATGAGATTTATCAGTTGGCCCAGATCCTATTACTCCGCAAATTGAACGTGCCTGTCAGTACGATTAACAAAAGCATGAATAACTTCACCAAAAATGACTACCATCAACTTTTGGAGCAGTCTCTAAGTAAAATAAACTCTGAAATAAACCAGCTAATGTTGTTGCAGCAGTTTTTACAAAAGGTACTTAAAGAATACGAGCACTCTGACATTCTAGAAGACAAATATCACATTAAACAATTGGATACTCGTCATTTAAAAAAATGGATGGAAATAGAGCAAGATGAGCCACTCACCGCTCGAAGTCTGTATGAAAAAAAGCCGCAACCAGCTCATTTATTTGAAACAGATCTGCATTATTTATACGATACTGAACAAGTAACCTTATGTTTTGAAAGCACTCACTTACCAGACATCATCCTAGAAAAAGGCAGCTACTTATATAAAGCATTTTTCGTGACGGATAACCAGGATATTGAACGTGAGATTGCTCAATTGGAACACTATTTAACACAACATCACTATACAATTCAGGGACCATTGATCCTTTTGGAAAAATCATATCTATCCCTATTCAACAATGACAAGCTTCATTATGAAATCCAAATTAATATCAAGCATGACCCTGACGGTGTAGCATGATAAGTCCGAACAAGATAACAATCGCTCACTACCAAGAACAAGATCATAGAGCAGTCTGCAGTCTTTTAGTGGATGCGTTCCACGGTAAATTCCACTCCCTCATCTCACTAGAGGACGATGATATTGCTGAACTACTTTTTGGGCTCTGGGAGCATGATCAACCGTCCGCATCATCACAACAAATCGTAGCTAAAGAAAATGGAGAGGTTGTCGGTACGCTCAGCATTAAGTGGAAGGACAGCCGAGCCTCAGACAGAAGTAAATTTATATCACCTCACCATAGTTCCTTTTCACAATTATTTAAGAAATTTGGATATTTAAATGTATGTAAGTTAATGGTTGGGTTACATTTTTTGAATTATCAGCCTCGCGCAAAAGAATGTTATGTCGATCATTTGGCCGTTCGATCTAGCCACCGTAATAAAGGAATCGGTAAGCAGTTGCTTAGTTGGGCAATAGATTCTGTAAACAGTCACTCCGAAGTGGACAAATTAACGCTACATGTTGCTAAAAATAATAAACGAGCTATTCATATGTACCAACAGATGGACTTTGCTATCGATCAATCAAACTATAGCGGGATTAGACACCTTCTTTTTAAAGAGGCTAATTGGCATTACATGACGAGGCGTTTACCACTACATCCTAGGAGCTCAATAAATGAAAAAAAATATTAAATTAACCGCATGCTTGATCATTGGCTTAATGGCAGCTTCAGTCTTATTCGTATTAAATCAGCATTCATATGCAATGAATGAGCAAAAGATAGAAATCGAAACCCCTCAGGGTAAACTAACAGGAACTTTAATTCTACCCCAGCACTATTCTGGAAACGTAGGGCTAATAGTTTTTGTTCATGGTGATGGTCCCATAAATGACACATACGATGACGGATATAAACCTTTATGGGAGAAATTCGCATCTGCCGGATATGCTTCTTTGTCTCTTAACAAGCCTGGTATTGGTGGTTCCTCTGGTAACTGGTTGGAGCAAAGCATGGAAGATCGTGCTCAGGAAACGATATCTGCGATTAACTGGGCGAAGAACTTACCAATGATTGATAAGAAGTCTATTGGTTTGTGGGGAGCAAGTCAGGCCGGTTGGGTGATTCCCAAGATTGTAAAAGAAGTTCCTGATCTCGCGTTCAGTATTCTTGTATCGCCTGCGGTGAACTGGATTTCTCAAGGTAAATACAATACAAGATTAGAAATGAAACAAGAAGGCTTCTCGGAAAATGAGATCCAAGCGAAAGAACATTATAATGCTCAAGTATTACAATTACTTAACGAACGAGCATCTTACGAGGATTACTTGCGTATTGCACATTCCGAGAACTTGATTTCTAAGGAACGCTGGGAATTTATCGCCAAAAACTATCAGTCTGATGCCACCGAAGAACTTAGTTACTTCAATGCTCCTGTCCATTTAGTACTCGGCGGTCAAGATATCAATGTAGATATTGAGGAAACCGAACGTATTTATCGTGAAAAAATACCTGCCAGCTTGCTCTCAGTCTCTTATTTTCCCAACGCTGACCACTCTATGCTTTCAAAGAAGAATGCCGCATCCCCCTTAAGGACTTATTTAACCGCTGTTTTCTTTCCACGACAATTGGTGGAAGATCAATATTTAGATGATCTAAGCCGATTTGTGAAGACACAACATTAAACCTATTTCCAGATAAGAAGTCTGGCTATTGACTTTACCCTTAGGGGAAGGTGCATAGTGGAATTGAACAAACCATCGAAATTCAAAGTTTATATATCATTAAATATCGAAGAAATGGAGATGAGATTGTTGCTGTCCATAGGAGAATTCTCGAAGATATGCGAAGTGTCAACCAAAACGCTGCGGTATTATGATGAAATTGGATTAATTCATCCCAATGAGATTAATCCCGAGAACGGTTATAGGTATTATTCCATCAAACAACTAACAAAAATGCTCTTTATCAATCGTTTGAAATCTTATCATTTCTCACTTGAAGAAATCAAAGATATTCTGGAATGGGAGCAGGATCATTTTGAAGAGAAGCTTAGTACAGCCCTAAATCTCAAAAAAAGAAAACTACAAGAGAAACTACGAACTTACGAATATACGTTAAAGCAAATTAATAGTGATGTTCTAAATTTAGAGAAAGGAATATCTATGATGTCCTACCTAAATAAGATAGAAGTGCAAATTGTTGAAACCAAACCAATGCATATTCTTTTTACGCGTCAAATGTTGAGCAGTGATGATTATGCGCTTGGATATGGTAAGTATTTTAGCAAACTGTATGAAACTATTGCCACTGAAAAGCTGACCTTGCTGGGCACGCCAATAACAATTTATCACAGTGAGGAATATAATCCTGCCGGGAATGATACAGAGTTTGCCCTACCTATTGAGGAGATCGTAAACGGAACGAGGGAATTACTTGAAGGGCTGTGTGCGAAGTCTGTTTATAAGGGCCCTTATTCAGAATTAACATCGGTTTATGCGAAGCTCACAGAATGGATAGAAAATGAAGGTTATGAAATGGTGAACTCACCCTATGAAAAATATATAACAGACCCCACGCAAACTTCTGATCCTGAGGATCTTGTTACTGAGGTGTATTTTCCAGTTAAAAAAAGAGCGTAGCCACACTCATATTCACACCAAAATTTGATTAAAGGAGTTATCGATATGCACAGAAACTACTGGCCTACAAAAGACTGGCAAACTTCAGATCCGGCTGCTACCTTAGGAATGGATACTGAACAACTTTCAGAACTAGAAGCTAAGATTAAATCCGACTATAGTAATATAAACGGAATTGTAGTGGTGAGAAATGGATATATTGCCTATGAACAATACTTCAATGGCTATGGTCCGAATGATCTGCATCATGTGGCTTCTGTAACGAAAAGCATCTTATCCGCCCTCATTGGTATTGCCATTGATGCCGGCTTTATCAAGCATGTTGATCAGGAGGTGCTGGATTTTTTCCCCGACTATGTTCCCGACGATGCTGCTGCCAATCTACAAAAACGAGAAATCACTATACGCCATTTGCTCACCATGACAGCTCCCTATGCTTTTGAAGACTGGCACGAGCCACTGGAGCAACTCTGTAAATCGTCCGACTGGGTCAAATACACACTTGATATCCTTGGCCACCAAGGGAATGTCGGTGATTTTAAATATTCCAGCGCAGGGGCGCACTTACTGTCAGCTGTCATCACTCGTTCCACAGGAAAAAGTGCCCGTGAGTTTGCTAACGAGCGATTATTCAAACCTATCGGCATGAAGGAAATCCCGGATTATATGATGAAATCATTTGGATTTGATGATTTATTTGGGGTAAATGTGAAGGGGTGGGTGGAAGACCCCAATCGTATCACCACAGGAGGATGGGGACTTACGTTGTCTCCACGTGATATGGCGCGTTTTGGTTTATTATATTTGAACCGTGGAAAATGGGAGAATAATCAGATCATTTCGGAGACATGGATTGAGGAATCAACAGCGATGAACCCTAATCATTACGGTTATATGTGGTGGGTACGCGAAGAAGACGGGGTTTACACCTATTCAGCGTTAGGTGATGGTGGTAATGTCATTTGCTGCATTCCAGAAAAAAAACTTGTCGTAGCCATCGCCTCAGAATTCACACTTCAGCCTCGTGACCGGTGGCCTCTGATTAAGGATTGTATTATTCCGTCTGTAGTAGAGTAAAGAAGATAGAAAACATGCTGGTTGCAACTTCATTAACATTTAAGAAGAGCAACCAGCTGTCTACACTCTAAATCATTTTGCTTCAAGGAAAAATAATATCGCCTTCGTTGCTGCTTACATCAAAAAATCCTACTTTGTGTTTTATAGCTAACTCCCGCATCGCCGTGTAAGCTTCGTCAGCTACGGAATACGCGAACGCCGCATAGATGACGGATGTGCCAAGCGAGTAGTCAGTCAACCGGTTATCTGTTCCGGCTTCCTCCATCGCCTCAAAAATCTCATCCTCTACATTCATATTAGGAAATTGCTCAGACAACTCACTATAAAAGCGTTGCAGCGCCTCCGATAAAACTGATGGATCATTATAGGCATGGTCTTCCGACCACTGCACTTGCTGCTCATACCACTTCATAAACGCTGCTCTCTCTTGCGGTGCTTTAGACGTCTCGAACGCCATCAAATCATAACTCATTAGCAATCCTCCTCTAAACCACCCTAATCGTGCATTTCAGTTCCTATAGAGTGTTGGGCTGTCTTGATTATATATTAAAAATCATCAGATCAATACTATAGAATCATGATTCTTACTCACCCGTTAAATATCATGTGAGCTCTGGTGTATCGACAAAAGTAACCACTGGCTCCATTACGCCATGTAATTCAAACAAGATTAATTCGTTCCCGCCTTGACGCAAAAGCGGTGCCGGTATGTAAAGCGTTTTTGTCGGCCCCTCCTCCCAGTAACGACCTAGATTAAAGCCGTTTATAAAAACTTGACCTTTACTCCATCCGTCCAGCCGCAAAAAAGTATCCTCAGGCTTACTGACTTGAAAGCTCCCCCGGTAGAAAGTGGGCTGCTGACGTTGCTCGAAATCTATCGGTGTGAATGATAATCCTTTAAGATCTGTTAATGGCAAGGAACGAATGGTCCAATCATGCAAAAATTGATAGCCGAGTCTAACGCCACAGGTTATGCCCTTCGGATCACGAAGCAGAGGGCCATAATTTACGCGTCCCATGTTCTCCACAAGAATGTCGATTTGCAGTCCCTCAATCGGGATCTCTAATGAAATTCCTCGCGGATCCCAGCGTTCAACTGTACCGACAAAGGCCCCATTCGCGAATACAAGCGCACGATCGCGAACTTCTTGAAGAACGAGCTCCGTACTGCTGCGGGGTCCACTGATCTTCGTTGAATACAAGATAAATCCATAATCCTGACCCAGTTTCTCCATTGGCTCGGGACATGCTCTACGTTCTGGACGAGACAAAACGTCTAACTGAGTGAACAGTGGTGCTGCTTCTGTCATCAACACTTTACCATAAGCTTGTGACTTTATTAACGGCGGTAATTCCAGTGGCGGCAACGTTACGTATTTCTCAATAATTTTTCGAGCTTCATAAAATTTTGCAGTTGGCTTACCCGATTCGTCCAGCAGTGTATCATAATCGTAGCTGGTTACGATGGGCTCATATTTGTCAAAAAGATTTGCCCCATTCATAAATCCAAAATTCGTCCCCCCATGAAACATGTAGAAGTTAACAGAGGCTCCTAGAGCCAGCATTTCATCCAAAGTCTCCGCTACTTCGGATTCGGGGCGGGTATTATGCGGTTTCATCCAGTGGTCAAACCATCCATTCCAGAATTCCATGCACATCAACGGCCCCATAGGCTGATATTCACGTAATTTAGCAAAGGCTTCCTTTGCCCGTGAACCAAAATTTACGGTGGCGAACACTCCGTCGATCATACCGCCTTGAAGCATATGATCTTCAGCTCCATCTGAAGTAAACAGCAGAACGTCCATGCCGCGGGCGATCATTCCTGCTTTTAGATCATGCAGGTAAGTCTTATCACTCCCAAAGCTTCCATATTCGTTCTCTACCTGAAGGGCAAGCACAGGCCCACCGTTAGTGCTTAACAAAGGCCGCAGACGTGGAAGCAACTCATCGAAATAGGCATCCACCTTAGACAAGTAGACGTTATCATTACAACGCAGCTGGATGTTATCGTCCGCAAGTAACCAAGCTGGCAATCCACCAAATTCCCATTCCGCACAAATGTAAGGACTTGGCCGCAAAATCACGTGCAAACCAAGCGCTCCGGCAAGTCTAACGAAAGCCTCGATATCAGCAAAGCCGGCAAAATTGAAGCTACCCTCCTCAGGTTCATGTAAGTTCCAAGGAATATAGGTTTCAACAGTATTTAATCCGCAAGCCTTCAGCTTCAGCAAACGATCCTGCCAATATTCCGGAACGATCCGGAAATAATGAAGCGCACCAGAAAGTAACCGGATGGGTTGTTCGTCTAATATAAAATGATCCCCTGATATGGATAACTTCCGCATATAATTTCTCCTCCAACATTGAGATAGACTATTCAATTATAGGTAATAAAAATATCAACCCATATGGACAATTCTAATGAAATATATGGAGAATTCATTGGTTGCTAGAGGCTTTTGTGATGCTATAAACTATATTCATAGGAGGTTTTTCGGATGTCAAAAAGAACTCATATTTGGTTAATTACCACAGATCAAATGCGTGCGGATGCACTAGGTATCGAGAACGCTTCCGTACTGACACCTGAGCTTGACAAGCTTGCTTCAGAAGGCACGCTCTTCACTGGAGCTTACTGCGCTAGTCCCGTTTGCACGCCCTCACGCTCCTCCATCTTTACTGGAAGGTACCCGCATGTTCATGGTGCTTGGAACATCGGTACTGCGCTTAGAGAAGACGAACTTACCTTATGCGATCATTTAAAGACAGTGGATTATAAAACCATCGGTATAGGAAAGATGCACTTCCGTCCACAAATGAAGGGGGACTTTTCACAAGAATATGAAGAACCTGCTTATCGAGATCGCGGAAGAGCTTCCGATGGAACGTACTACGGATTTGATGAGCATCATATTACTGAAGACAATTGTATCGGGGAATATATGGAGTGGCTTAAGGAACGCAACCCGGAAGTAGCAGAACGATTCAGTAAAGACCGTTTCAGAGCCTCCGATGCTCAACACGATGTGTGGGAGAGCGAAATTCCTCCGGAGCTGCATCAGACTTACTGGATTGCTGAACGGAGTATCGATGCTATCCTCGACCACAAAACCGAGCAACCGTTATTCTTATGGTCCAGTTTCGTTGATCCGCATCATCCCTTTGACCCTCCAGAAGTTTATACGGATATGTACGCGGACATTGACATTCCGTCTCCAACCAGAAAAGCTGACGACGTTCATCTTCGTCCTCCACATTTGCTGCGTCAGAGTCAGGGAGGATATTGGCCTGGTGGCGGTGAGGAGCATTCTCTTGATGAAGCGCATATGAAACGGCTCACTCGAAATTATTATGCGATGATTACCTTCATTGATGAGCAGATCGGACGTATTATAAAAGCTTGGCGTCAAAAAGAAATGTACGATGATGTTGTCATCCTCTTTACCAGCGATCATGGAGAACTGCTCGGTGACCATGGACTAATTTACAAGGGACCGTGGTTTTATGAAGGGTTAACACGGATCCCGATGATCGTACGTGGTCCTGGGATTGCTTCCGGGCAACGGGTCTCTGCTTTGATGGAACATGTTGATATTGTCCCCACACTGCTTGCAGCCGCAGGTCTCAAATTCCCCTACGGAATTCAAGGCGTGTCACAGATGGAAGTGCTAGCTGGCAGGGAGTCCCATGTACGTAATTCTGCCCTAACCGCTTATATTGCTCATGATCGAGGCATAAACGCTAAGTGTTTGCGAACTACACGTTATAAGCTAGTTATCTTTGCAGGAGAGACCTACGGTGAATTATATGATCTGAAAGAGGATCCTCATGAAAACTACAATCGTTTTGAAGATCCCGATTATAGTGAAATTCGCAGTTCGATGGTAGAATTGCTCGTCCATCGAATGATTCAAGATCAGGACCCATTGCCTCAGCGCCGGAGTAGCTGGTAAATCAAAACACATGCTAAACTCCTTAATCTTTCCGTAACAGACGAAGGACAACCTGAATGTTCAGGTTGTCCTTCGTTAAGATCATTTCCCCAATTCGGATGCCTTTAGAATATTAGAAATTGGACGTCCGGCAATCAATTCGCCGTTGTTTACAAACCCTTCCTCTCGTCCCTCCAGCTCGTGAATAAGACGCTCTCTCCATTCACGTATACGCTCTAAATTATCGGTATATCCGATTGCATTAACCTTCTCTAAGGGATCGGTCACTAGGTTAAAGTACTGCTCTTCGCCTGTCTGAGAATACCATATGAATTTCTCTCTTCCATCCGTTAAAAAGTGGTGAGACTTTTCTCCATAGGCTTGCTCCCCATGAATATAAGACCGCCACACTATCTGATCTCCCTTACACAGCGGCAACACACTTTGCCCTTCTACTGTAACTGGTATTTGGACGCCAGCAGCTTCAAGAAACGTCGGCATAATATCGCGAAGCTCTACAATGGAATCAAGCCGGGAGCCTGCAAGAAGTCCAAGCGTTTCTCCCGGATCAAACACTATGAAAGGAATCTTAGCACTTCCTTCATAAGGAAGAGATTTGCGGAAGTAATGATGATCCCCCATCATTTCACCATGATCAGAAGTAAATAGAATCAAAGTTTCATTTAAAACTCCATATTCCTGCAGCCCATTGATCAACCTCCCAATTTGGTCGTCAAGATGCGTTATTAGTGCATAATATGCGGCACGGGCACGATCCAATCTGCGCTTTGGCAAATGAGTGAACGAAGATGTTGGATCCTTAGCACTGTTTAAAGCTGCATTCTCGTCCACCCAATCTCCGACTGGAGGATCAGGAATTTCCAAATCCATGTACATATCTAGATAACATTGCGGCGGATCCAAGGGGGAATGTGGGCGAACGAAGGAGGACCATAGGAAAAATGGTTTTCCAGGGTCTCTTCTTCGTAAGAAGTCTAGCGATTCGGTTACGCACCAATTCGTTGGATGCATCGATTCCGGCAAATGCCAGGGGCGGGCAACCGTTGAGGCATTGCAATCAAGTCCTAAGTCAGTGATATCCGAATTGGCATTGGTTTGTCTTCGCAGCCACTGTAAATAATCATCTACTTGATCATAGTGTTCATCATATATGGCTTCGCTCTTGTCCCGATTGTAGTGAAGATATCCATCATGAAGCACTACATTATGAAATCCACATAGATTACGTGCAGGATACACATGCATCTTGCCAACACACTGCGTATGATAACCAGCTTGAGCAAGCTCTCCGGCAATCGTATGGGCGTAATTCCATTCAACCTTATCCTGATACCCCACCCGCCCATGTGATCGTTGGCCCATTCCTGTCATGATAGCAGCCCTCGCGGGAATACAACTCGGGGTAGCTGAGTAAGCGTGTTCAAATAATATCCCTCTTGATGCAAGAGAATCCAGGTTGGGTGTCTCAACAACGGGATGTCCCATGATGCTCAGGCAATCAAAACGCATCTGATCCACTGTGATAAGCATAAGGTTGGGCCGCTTTGAGCCATTTTGATGGTCCAGATTTGTGTCAATCATAACCTCACTCCCTTCTTATACTCCTGCGATGACGGACGGTGTTGCGATCGTGTGCCACAAATTCGCACTTATCGCCCTTGGGCCGTCATCGTCAACGAGACCGTCGAACGTCAGTAGCTCCTCTTCTAATTCAGCTATCTGTTCCACTTTCCCTTCGACATAACTATTGATTCGATGGATAGCCGTCCTAATCCTCTGAAGCATACCTCCCATACGAAGATCAAAAACATCAAGACCAAACACCTTATTTTCCAGCTCCCATTGCACCCGATAGTCATCCATAAATCGAACGGCTAAATCTGATAGTTCTGGCAAAGTCACCTTGGTAAAATGAGCCAATTCCTCAACATTCCCTCGATGATAAGCATCACGTATGGAAATCCCGATTTCGCTCTTTATCGCAAGCAAGCGACACAAGCTGGCTTGTACAGAGAATAAGGATTGCCAAGGCGAATTCCGAGTAATCGCCTGTTCAAGCATTTTCGCACTTTGCTGATAATGCTTCGAATACACGCTAGGAATAACATGTCGATCGAACAAACCACACAAAATATCTTGATAAAGCAAGTATTTAGCCGGATTGATGGAACATCCCCCCGGTGCCGAATTACCTGGAACCAGGTTAGCCGCATCGAGTGCCATAAAGTCATCATAATGGCCTTTCACGCAGCTACTGAATCTTTCTTTGACATGATTCTCCACGAAACATCCCGTGTAGCACAGCTCCGCCCAAAGTTGAAGGGTAGGAAGAACCGAGAAGACGGAAGCTTCAGCACCATTATCTCCCCATGCGGTAATCAGCACTTCTTGAATTCCATGCTTAACACAGCTATCATGAGCCAGCAGACTGACTTTGCGGCTGAATTCATTGTTTGGAGCGAAGCCCATCCATTTCCAAGCACCACCTGCAAATCCAATATGATCATTCAGCTGCTTATGTTTGCGTAACATTCCGTCGTATTTCTCCTGCGTTTCCGAATAGTAATCCCAATAGATCAAGGTAACATCTTCAGGAATCAGCTTAACAATATCGGGGCTGATTGGACTTTCAGTATCGTAATATTCTCCGGAACTGGCCAGACGGAAAAACATGTCGCTCCACATCATCGTACGGAAACCATATTTCCTGGCGATTTCCATAACAGTACTAAAGTGTTTTAACATCAAGGAGGATCGATCTTGATACCCATGCTTGTCTAGATATTTACCAAGTCCCATCATATGCGCTTCGTCCATCCCAATATTTATACGGCGACTGCTTACATGGGTCGCCATGAAAGCGAACATTCGATCAATTAACTCGTAAGTTCTCGGATCATCAATGAGGAGAATGTCTTGGAAATCCACTAGCGGTGCATGTGCTTGCCATTTCAATGCTTGGCCCAGATGAGCCAGCGTCTGGATACAAGGAACTAATTCTATACCAAATAACGCTGCATACTGGTCCATCTCCCGAATTTGCTCCCCTGTATATCGACCTCTTAAATAACCGAAATAAGGATACCCCTCAAGTTCGTAGGTGTCTTCCGTATACAGTTGAACCGTTGAATATCCCATAAGCGCTAAGCGCCGAATCAATTCCTTATATCCTTCATGGTTAAGAACAGCATTTCTTGAGCAGTCTACCATGAAACCTAGCTGTTCATAAACCGGCATTTCATTAATTTCAACTCTCTCACTACGACGTAAATTCTCTAGCAATCGGCTGAGTGCCCGGATCAACTGATGTTCCTGTTCATACTCAATAGTGGCCTGAATCTCATCGTAAGATATTCGAATGCCCTTCCCTTGTTTCTTACAATTTACTGGAATCCCTGACCGTTCTATTCGAATACTCAATATTCCCGCTACTTCTGAAACAGCTGCTAACTGTTTCTCGGTTAACCCTGTCAAGTGAATGCTATGTATCATAGACTTTCCCCTCCTAATCTTATTATAAGTATGCGATCAGTAGCGCCGCACATTCTTGGTTCTTCTTCAAATCATTAAACGGAAGATCCGGGCTGCTTCAGCCCGGATCTTCTCTATCCATCAATTATTCAATACCTTGTTCTTTGGCCTTCGCATTTACTTCTTCTATCATTTTATCAAGACCTTTAGCCTTATAATCGTTCACAATGTTATTCCAGTAACTCTCAACGGGTTCTTTGGAAAGCATGATCTTAAGCAGATCATCATGGTCCAGCACAGTAAATTTATCCTTTGTTGGGGTGGACAAATACGTTAACCGAATGTCGTATTCTGGAACCTTCGTATTGTTCTGAATCCAATCGATATAATCGACAGCTTCTTTGCGGATCTCTTCGTTAGCGATCGTCGGGTTATCCATGTTATAGCTATCTGAAGTTTCATAAGCCACCAAATTTTTTAGAAATCTACTAGCAGGATACTTCTCATTTAATGAACCCTTTTCAATGACAACCTTCTGCCCATTTTCGATCTTGTAATCGACACCTTCAATGCCATAAGTCAACAGGTCCTTACCTTCAGGAGACAACACATAATCATAGAGTGCCATGATGCGATCCATCTTTTTATCGTCAACCTTATTGCTGAAATAACTTTCCGACCAGTACGTTTTAAAAATAGCATGTGAGCGTTCACCATCAGGTCCAATAAGTGGCTTGAGTGCCTTTACGCTCTCCATGATATCCTTATCCGGATAAGCTGTTTTCCAGCGTTTTTCATACATATCGCTATTTAAATTTATAAAACCGCCACCGCTTAGAAGAGCAGCTGCTTTACCTGCTACGAAATTGTCATAAGACTCTGCAGGCTTTACAAGCGCGATGTCTGGATCGATCAAACCTTTTTCGTACATATTCTTCATATTTTGTAACGCCGGAAGCGCATTTTTCGAAAATACAGCAGGTATAAACTTACCGTCCTCTTTGATCCATTTAAAGTCACTGCCGCTTCCATCACTCGTGGCGACCGGGTTACCGTACAACCAGAAGAATCCGCCCAGCATCTTGGTAGTTGTCGTCGTAAGACCGGTAATATGCTTCCCTTCCGGATCCGACTTCACGATTGCATCAAGCATAGCTTCAAACTCTTCCCAGGTCTCGGGTTCTTTTGTGATTCCAGCTTTTTGAGCAAGATCCCATCGATAGAACACCATACGATCCAGTGCGCTCCAATCGACACTCGGGAACATCCGGCGAGGAACGGTATAATACTTTCCGTCTACACCTAAACCTTTAATGTCCGGCGATTCGAAGTATTTTGCAAGGTTAGGATACTTAGAAAGATCCGGAAGTGCTTTGACAACACCTTGTTCAACCCATTTACGCTGATATTGCGTACCGACAGCGTCGATCGCGAAAATATCAGGCAATTGACCGGAAGCAGCCCACATTTGAATCTTCTGGGTATAGTCATCCCAGGTCATATTGACAGGTTTTAATGTAATGTTGAATTTTTCTAATACTTGTTTGGCGATCGGGTCTTTTTCGATGTTAGCAATTTCAGCATCCGCGTCCCAGAAACCAAGAGAAATGGTCATTGGATCCTTGTAAGGGTTGTCCGTGGAATTAGAAGAATCCGGAGATACTTCACCGTTTGATGCCGTCTGCCCTTTGTCGTTATTGCCTCCACCGCAAGCCGTGAGCACCGAAGCCAATAAAGTTATGCATAATGCCAGTGTCATCATTTTCTTTCTAAGCATGCTTGAAACCTCCCTTTATACTATTTTAGGATAGAATCAATCTATTTAAAATCTTTCTTATCCTTTTATCGAACCAACCATAATGCCTTTATTAAAATGCTTCTGCAGGAACGGATAAACAACAATAATCGGAATACTCGAAACTACAATTGCTGCCATTTGAAGTGCAGGTGTGTAGACCTTCCCCGTCTGCTCCTGCTCGGCCATCGTCTGTGCCATTTGACTTAGCAAGGAATTCGAAGTAATGAGTGTCTCACGTAAATAAATCTGAAGCGGGGCCTTTGAAGCGTCACTGATAAAGATCAACGCGTACCACCATTCATTCCATCTTTCCACGGCATAGAACAAAGCAAAGGTCGCCATGAATGGGGCAGAGATCGGAATAATGATTTTGTAAAGGATGTACAGATCATTTGCCCCATCCAGCTTAGCTGACTCTTCCAGACTTTCTGGAATCGTGTTGAAATAGTTTTTCATAATGATCAGGTAAAACGTATTGAGACCGGCGGGTATGATCATGACGAGTATATTGTTTACGAATCCTAGATCTTTAACGACTAGATAAAAGGGAATTAAACCGCCATTGAAAAACATAGTGAACAAGATCAAACTAAGCATTATGTTTCTTCCCGGCATGCCCCGCTTGGATAATGCGTATGCTCCCGCTACAGAGATTGTCATGCTGAACAACACGCCAACCGCCGTTACGATGACAGAATTTAAAATCGAAGTCCAAAACTTCATATCCTGAAGCAACAGCTTGTATGCCGACAGGTCAAACGAAAGCGGAAAAATATAAAAGTCACTTTTACTAATCGCTTCGAACTTTGCAACTGAGATAATAAGAACATTATAGAAGGGAAAAAATGTTACTAGTGCTAGAAGCCCCAGAACCACGAATGCGACGATATCGAAGACACTCCATTTTTTTCTCTTTTTAACCGTTGTGTCGGTCACTTGCTTCACCCCTTTTCCTGCAAATTAATACAGTCCTTCCTCACCCATTTTCTTAGCGAACGAATTGGCCGCCCATAAAAGGATTAGGCTGATAATGGACTTGACGACACCCACGGCGGTCATATATCCAAAGTCGCCCCCAATCGTGAATGAAGTCCGATAAATGTATGTATCGATCGTGTCGGCAACCGAATATACCGGTGAACTATACAGATTGAATATTTGCTCGAAGCTCGAACCTTGCGTCAATAATTGTCCAACTTGAAGAATTAACAAAACTGCGACGGTACTCTTCAAGCCCGGCCATGCGATGTTTAGCAGGCGGCGAAACCGGTTCGCTCCGTCCACTTCCGCCGCTTCAAACAGCTCAGGATTGATCCCTGCAAGCGCTGCTAAGTAAATGATTGAATCCCAACCGATCTCTCGCCACACATGTGTGATATACAGAACAGGTCTAAATGCACTTTCATCTACAAGCGGAGAATTTGGATCCCCGCCAAACAACATGATGATCTGGTTATAAATCCCGTCCTTGCTTAAAATATTGATGATAATCCCTGACAGCACAACCCACGAAATAAAATGTGGAAACGTCAGGATCGTCTGAAAAAACCGCTTCATTTTTGTCCTGGAAAACTCATATAAAACAATCGCCAGGATAATGGGCATCGGAAAATGAGTGATCAGCTTCATCAAGCTGATAATGACCGTATTCCAAAAGGCCCTACGAAAATCGGGGTCGGTCAACAGCGTTTGAAAATTCTCTAAGCCAATCCAGGGACTTCCCAGGATCCCCTTACTGTAATCAAAGGATTTGAATGCTAACGTTACACCGTACATGGGAGCATAGCTGAAGAGGGCGTACCAGATTAACACCGGTAGAACCATGAGGTAAAAATACTTGTACTGTAAAATCGTTTTTCCTAAGCTTTGCTTAGGAGCCCGAGTCTTTAAGCTTCGCTTAGGCGTACGCGCGGTTACAGAATCAGCCAATCTTCTCCCCACCTTTCTGTATGAGATTGTTTATGCTTGTAAGCGATTTATATGGTAAATTATATCGGGAGTGTAAATTCTCTTGTATAGAGGATACAACTCCGGTCATGTGGATTTTTCACACCTTTGTGGGTGACCTTCCTGTGACACGTAATATCGGACATAGTGAGCGTAAGATAGTCCATACCCCCCTTGATCCACAATCGCTAGGATAAATATAAGAGCTCCATATAGAAAGGGGGATTCACTTATGCGTTCAGTGATTATTGCAGATGATGAGAAGTGGATTGTAGAGGGAATTAAAGCAGGAGTAAATTGGAAGAAATACGGCTTTGAAGTGATCGACGATGCCGAAAACGGGCAAGAAGCCCTGCAATTAATCCAATCGCTTCGCCCCACCCTTGTTCTAACAGATATTAAAATGCCTGTAATGAATGGGCTAGAGCTCATTCAACGTGGTAAAGCCATCGCACCTGATACAATTTTCATCGTACTCAGCGGACATGCAGAGTTCGCTTATGCACAAAAAGCGATGAATTATGGTACGTTCGGATACTGCCTGAAACCATTTGAAATCGAAGAAATCGAAGCAATGCTTAACCGAATAGCCCAGCAACACGAATCGAAGGTGGTTAAAGAAAGCCCTGTCCACGACTTCGAACTATATGAAGCGGTTTGTTCCGGAGATCTTGAACGAATCAGCTTACGGTTGGACGAGAAGCGAATCCCCTTGTCGGAAGATCGCCCTCATATCCCCATTGTTATCCAAGGGTTAAGTTCGCCCGCAGATGTCGGGCAATTCTCTTCCTTGGTCTTCCCGATGAGCCGCCGACGTTATGGTTACTTATTGGAAGAGTGCCAATACGAAGTCTTCCTTCGGGGTCTTGAACATACAGAGGTTGTACAAGAATGCGGGGTCGGGATCGGTCCTCCTATTTCGGATATACATCAACTGGATGCGGCTTTAGAATCCGCTTCTCATGCTGCTTTCAGTATGTTCACAACGGGGATGCCTGGATGTTATCCGGTGAATCCACAACAGGAAATACCGATCGACGAGAAGCTCAAAGAGATCTCCCGGATTCTTCATAATAAAGACCGGCTCGGTTTTATAGCAGCCATGGAATCGATAAAGAAATTATTCAAAGAGGGAACGTTCACCATTAAAGAAGCCTATTTGCTCTACACATCGATCCTCTACTTATTTCCTCGGGAAGGGACTCGGGTTAACGGCCGTTTTTTTGAAGGATATGAACAGCTCTATTATCGATACGGTACGGCTGAAGCTATGATCGATGATTTGATTCTTATGACGCTTGATATTTTTATGAACAGAAACGAAACTGATATTTCACGAATTTCAAACCACAAAGTCAAAGAAATCATGTTGTACATCCGCAACCACTTCAATCAAGAAATCTCGATTCAACATTTAGCCAATCAGTTCTTCTTAAGTCCAAATTACTTATGCCAATTATTCAAGAAAGAAGTCGGCGAGACCATCATCGAACATATCAGTCGATTAAGAATTGAATACGCTTGTAAAATGCTGGTCGAGACCGACCTTTCCATTTACCAAATCGGTGAGAAATGCGGTTTTCAGGATTATTTCTACTTCACACGAATTTTTAAACGGCACCTCAAAATGACACCTACGCAATATAGGGAACAAAGCAATGAAGACATTTAAGAGATTATCCATCCGTACTCAGGTTCTGTTATTTGGTTTATTTATTGTTGCCATTATCCCAATCATCGTTTCACGAGTCTACCAACTATCAAGCGAGACCATCATTAATCAAAATACGCAATACAATACGGAGCTGGTCTCCCTCCTCAAGCAACGGATTTCTAACAACTATGCCAACGTTTCTTCCATGATGATGAATGTAGGATACGATTCGACCGTCCAAAAGTTCCTAGTCGAGAATGATAAGCTTCGAGGCTACGACCTATCCCAAAAGGTAGAGGGGCTATTGAGTATCGCGCGAAATATGAATACGGACATTTTAGATATTATTGTTATCGGTAGCTCTAACACACGTATTTCATTAGCGGGAAGAACCAAATATGCTGTCGATCTTATGAAGACGGCTGGGGATGATGGAATCGTTCATTATCGCGGATACAGTCCTCCAGACAAGGTCATCGACAAGAGAAAATTACTGTTCGGGATGAACATCTTTGCTTCAGGTGACACGTCCCTATATGGCGAAAAAATTGGCTACATCGCAGTTATTGTGGATATGAAGGCTATTCAAACTGAAATTTCAGAGTACCCTCGATTAGTCGGAACCAGCTTTTTTATGATGGATGATAAAGGGCTGATCTACTCAAATAGTGATGAGCCGGAGGACATGCTCCAGCAGTTTCAAACTCGGGCAACTGGAAGGGATGGAGAGTCAATCGTCGAAACAGTTAACGGAAAGAAATATGCAATTCAGTCCTTTATCTTACCGGAGATCTCTGGAAAAATTATAACCGCTGTTCCTGTCCATAATTTAATGAAAGAACTGGAGAAGTTAAAGAAGGTCAGCTATGCTCTTCTAGCATTAATCTTATTGGTCGTCTCTATTCCCTACTCTGTACTCATGATGAATCTCTTAAGACCGTTGTCTAGGCTTATGCGCTATATGAATCAATTAAAAGGCGGAAGTCTAGGAATATTGAACAACAAGGTCGATTTAAAAGGCTATGCTGAAATTGAAATCATCTCTCGACAGTTCAATGATATGACAACGCGGATTCACGATTTGACGGACCAATTAATCGATGCAAACACCCAGCTTTACCAGACAGATCTGGAAAAGCAACGTGCCGAATACTCGTATTTGCAAAGTCAAATTAATCCCCATTTCTTAAGCAATACTTTAGATACAATCAAAGGCGTTGCGATCGTAAAAGGAAATCGGGAAATCTACGAAATGACTACCGCCTTAAGCACAATGCTCAAGTACAGCATCAAAGGCAAGGAGGAGGTAACTCTTGGGGAAGAGCTGAAAATCGCAGAATCTTGTGTGAGGATTTACCAAGGCCGTTTCCCTGACAAATTCAGTTACAAGCTGTTCTGTCCACAGGAATGGTTACACATTCCCGTACCTAAAATGATTCTTCAACCTATTGTCGAAAATGCGCTTGGTCATGGACTTGAGGCTCAAGGTCAGGGAGTCTTGCTGATCACAGTAGAGAAAAGCGAAGCGGGACTGCTTGAAATCGCTGTAGAAGATAATGGTGTAGGCATCATTGCTGTGAGACTGGAACAGCTAACCGAGCTGCTGGCTGGTAAGAACATAGAATCCGGTGATCATATCGGGCTCCTAAACGTAAACAACCGTCTAAATCTTAAGTACGGTGATCCCTGCGGCGTTCTGCTATACAGTAAGGAAGGTAGCGGGACGAAAACCGTTTTGAGGCTTCCCGGGGCTTTAATTGATCAGCAAGAAGCCAGAGAATAAAAAAGGAGGTTGCCCTTTCAGGGGCAGCCGCCTTCTCAGTTGTCTTTCTTTCCTCATTCAAAGGGACAACGCTAAGCATCCTTTGAGGATGAGCTCGCATACTCTTTCGCATGATAGGGTCCACCTTCCATAAGTACCGTCCATAATGGATCGATATCACAGTCCATGGAGCTCATCATGTTGTCATGCCATTCATTCAACAGATAGACAGCCTTCATACAAATGTCTTTACGCACTTCGGCGAGATTATGTTGTTCGTAAGGATCATGCTTCATATCAAACAACATTTCTTTCGGAAATCCATGGTGTCCGTCATGATAGGTGCGTATATATAACCATTCCTCAAATCGGATGCTGCGTTGACACACATGCGCGCATTGTGAGATTACGAGATACTCACGCCCTCCTAAATGTCCCTCTAGAATGGTATCAGCATAACTTTCACCATCCCAAGAAGGAGCCCCTTTCAAATTCAGAAGGCTTGCTAATGTCGGTCCGAGATCAAGGTGATAATGTAGCCCATCCTCCACTATTCCCTTCTTGCCGCCTGGCCAGCGAATAATCATCGGAATACGGCAAGTCGCCTCGTCTGCCGTGCCGTGCTCGGAGTAAATCCCTAGCTCGCCCAGGCTCTCTCCGTGATCCGCTGAGATCAAGATAGCAGTATCTTCCATCACGCCAAGTTCTCTGAGCTTAGAAAATACTTTCCCGAGATGCTCGTCCAGATACTTAACTCCAGCATCATAGTTGTCAAAGATAACTCGCAGGTCATCACGATTCTCTATCTCCTGCTGATGCCTAAAATGCTGATGATAATGCGATTTCGCGAGTGCATTCATATCTTCAATACTATGCTGTCCCTTTTTACTCCGGTGAAGCTCAAACACGTCTTCCGTGATCCAATCGGGTAAAAGCTCCTTCTCGAACGGATTACCGTAGCTCTCGGGTGTACGATAAGGCGTATGAGGATCCCAGAAATTCAGGTGCAGAAACCAATTTTCGGACTCCCCATTATCCTCAAGCCATTTAAGTGCCACAGGAAGCACCTGCTCTGCCGTCTCATGCCCCCTTCCACCAACATTGAACACTTCTTGAAAACCGGCATTAAAGGTCCAGGCCGAGTGCCGTTCGGCGAAGGTGCTAATCGAAGCGGTTTTCATGGCAGCTTGCCTTAATATAGCGGGAAGACTCTCCATTCCCAGCCGGTCATTAAATTCGCGTTGCGCCCCTTCTCTACGCATATCAGCAGCGGTCCCGCCATGTCCTACAATCCCATTATGAATGCCAAATCGTCCCGACATTAAAGCAGAACGGGACGGTAGACACGGCGCATCTGAACAATAGTAGTTGGTAAAGGTGACACCTTCTTTAGCGATTGAATCGATATTCGGGGAGGTATTCCGATGATAGCCATAACATCCCAGATGGTCCGGGCGAAGCGAATCCAAATCCAAATACAAGATTCTCATGAGTTATACCCTGCCTTTCCTTTTAATCGAAATGGTTACGCATCGATTCGGGCAGTTCAGAATGATCTGCTCATGCTTATAGAGTAAATGAATATGGAAAGCTCCGCTATGGAGTAGCGATGTTTGTTTTTGTATATTCGATACTTTTTCGGTACTCTGCCGGACCCCTGCCGTATTCGCCACGAAATACCTTACTGAAATGTGAAGCATCATAATAACCACATCTCTGGGAGATATGCTCGATGGTATAATCCGTATACTCCAACATTTGTTTAGCTTGCTGCAGCCGCAATTTTCGTAGCATTTGCATAGGTGTCAATTTATATATTTTCTGAAACGCCCGGCTAAAATAAACAGGATTCATATGATAGAGCTTGGAAAGCTCCTCTCTACTAATCTCCTGATCAAGTCTCTCCTCCATATATTGCAACGCCTCGTTAAAGCGGTCTGTGACATAGGGATCTCGTGATGAGCGGCGCCCGCCAAGCTTGGTGCTCTCCATAATTTCATAAAGGAGGAGAAATGCCAATGAACCGACCTGAACATTTCTGAAATCATCCTCCTCCTGCAACCACAGGCTTCGCAGCTCGTCAAACCTTCGCTCATATTCGCTTTGATCCCGAATCCGAATCACCTTGCCTAGCGGGAATAACTTGAAGAAGTCATCTCCGTCTCGCACCTTTGCGTTAATATTAAACAGATAATGTACGCCTTCCATTTTGGAGATCACATTAAAAGGCTCGTTAGGACGGTGGATCATCACGTCTCCGGCAGAAGCAACATATTCTCCCTCGGAGGATGTCGTCAATACCTCACCTTTTTGGATATAAGAGACGGTATAACAAGACTGGACGTAATCGAATAAGACCCGCTTCTGATATTGAATTTTTATGACGTCCAGCACGGTGATATCAAACTGACTATGAATGATAGAGGACAAAGAAGTTCCTCCTTCTAATGTAGTAGTCTTTATGTATTCTCAACCGGTATAATCAGCCGCACATCGAAAGCCAATATTTCCTGCAGAGCTGTCTGGTGTATTTTTGCTCCTGGCCGCCACCCGATAACGGTTACAATAAGATTTATGGCACAAATACGATCCTCCGCGCATCGACCTTGCTACACCACTTACCGGGCCTCTCGGATTCACGGATTCGGAAGATATATGATAGGCCTTAGTAAACCAATCCTCGCACCATTCCCACACGTTTCCTGACATATTATAAAGACCATAGCCGTTAGGCAGATAGGACCTTACAGGTGCGGTACCTGCAAAACCATCGCTGGCATGATTTTTATCGGGAAACTTTCCCTGCCAAATATTGCAGCGATGCTCTCCGCCTGGTTTTAATTCGTCTCCCCAAGGATACCGTTTCTGAACCAGACCTCCTCGTGCGGCATACTCCCACTCCGCTTCCGTAGGCAGACGTTTGCCGGCCCAGCTGCAATATGCATCAGCATCATGCCAAGATATGTGGATCACCGGATGATCAAGGCGTTCGTCTATTTGAGAATCCTGACCTTCCGGATGACACCAATTTGCTCCCTCTACCACCCACCACCAGGGAGTTTGAGTAGCTACTTGGGTCACCTTTTTCCCTGTCTCCATGGAAACAAAAGAATGAAACACATAAGACCAACCGAAACGCTCCGCATCTGTAACGTAGTTTGTTTCCTTGATAAAAGCAGCAAACTGCTTATTCGTAACTGCCGTTGCATCAATCAAAAAGGGAGATAAGGTAACATTCCTAGCAGGCCCTTCTCCGTCTGCGGGAAACCCTTCTTTTTCATCCGTCCCCATAAGAAAAGTGCCTCCAGGAATAAGGATCATGCCCGAGAAATCTTTATCCCCTTCTGATCTTTGGAGAGTTGTGTTCTCCTTACAAACATCGATGGAACCTTGTTTCTCGACTTGATTTCGACTAGCTGAACAGCAAGCCCGTATATTCTCTGACATGTACTTACCTCCAATCTGGGATTGTCCCGGCTCTGTCTAAAAAAAGGCTACACCAAGAATGCCAGAGGCAACGATAATGGTGAGCGGATGCAGCTTATATTTTATTAAACCATAAAGTGCAGCGAATACAATGATCAATGTGCCAATGGTCTGCCAACTAATGAAAGCGTGTTCCATGCTATTTAATCCAAACCGAATCGCAGCATAGGCAATCAAGCCTGTAATCACTGGTCGCAACCCATAAAATAACGTTTTAATCCATTGACTGTCCCTCACCCGATAAAAAAAGATGGAAATAACAATGATGATCATTAATGAAGGCAGAACCATACCTAATGTCGACACAATCGCTCCTTCAATTCCAGCTACACGATATCCAATCAAGGTTGCACTGTTCGTTGCAACAGGGCCCGGTGACATCCCTGCGATGGAAACTACCTCTTGAAATTCCCTTTCAGATAACCAGCCACCAGCCATAGCTTCATGCTGAATCATCGGAATGATTGCGTACCCTCCTCCAAAGGAGAGCAGTCCAATTTTTATAAAGATAAAAAATAAATTCCAAATCACATCGCTTCCCCCTAGATGTAATACTCCGGATAATTCGATTCTTCATCAGAAGCTTTCAAGGAATCCTTCTCTGTCCGAACTTGGAGCCCTAAGAGCTGTTTGATTGGCATATATACAAAACCGATAATCAATCCAACTGCGATCACATATATGGGATTGATTCCGGAAACTAATAAAACAATTGGTATAACCAACGCCGTAACAGCCGTAGTCTTGTCAAAAATAGCGTTCTTAGCCATTCGATATGCTGCTACTAGGATCAAGGCAATAACAGCACCATGAATCCCCTTCATGGCGGCAATAACTTTTGGTTGGTCGGCCAGTTGTGAGTAAACGGCGCTAAGCAAACAAACAATGATAAAGGTTGGAATCGTAATCCCAGCGATTGCAGCAATCGCACCCTTCACTCCAGCAAGACGATAACCAATGAATGCCGCCGCATTTACACCTACCCCACCTGGTGCTGCGCCAGCTAAAGATAGAATTTCATCCATCTCCTCTTCAGCCAGCCATTTCCGTTTAGTGGAAATTTCCCGTTCGATCATAGGGATCATCGCATAACCTCCCCCGAAAGTTACGGGACCGATTCGAACAAATACCCAAAACAACTGGAACAATAGACTTATCCTTAGGTCTGTATTCGTCGTCGTATTTGTTTTCATAGTTGTTCTCATGGATTCCACCCTTATATTTTCTGTCGTAATTTCATTATATCACTTTTTCCCAAAATGGAATTAAGTTTTTGAACGGTAAAATACAATCTATGGTTTATGCGTTATACTATATTAATGATAATAAATACAAACTTTATAAAAAACGATCTTTCTAGTTCATCCTATATATAGCTTGGAGGTATATCGTGGAAAAGCGCTCGACACACATTCCATCCCCAAAGAAACTCCTATACGACCGAATCGCCGAACAAGGCACAGTTTCCAAGTTAGATCTTCTACAAACATTTTCACTTACCAAAAGCACAATGACCCGAATATTAGATGAAATGACGGAAGAAGGCTTGCTGATAGAATGCGGATTCGGGGAATCAAGCGGAGGCAGAAGACCTATTTTATACCAGATCAATCCTTCCTACGGCTACATCATCGGTTTAGAGATTTCCAGGCTGTATTCTTCCCTTGGTTTATTTGATATGCAAATGAACCCAAAATCAATTGTTCACTGGCGAATGGATCAGGCATTCACACCTGAAAGATTTATGGATCACATAAGTAATCAAATACGTGCCTTCCTTAGAGACCATCAGCTGAAGGACAGTCAAATTATTGGGATAGGAATAGGAGCCGTGGGACCGCTTGACCGGGAAAATGGTTTAATCTTAAAGCCGCTACATTTCCCTGCTTCAGGCTGGAACAATCTCCCGATTTGCACTCTGGTGGAGGAACGGACAGGCTTCAAAGCTTGGTTGGACAACGGAGCAAATTCCGCACTGCTTGGGGAACGCTGGTCCATCCGTCACGCTAACATTCAACATATGCTCTATGTACATGCTGGAGCAGGGATCCGCTATGCGATGATGTCGCATGGAAGTATTGTTCATGGGACGATGGATATGGAAGATGCCATTGGTCAAATGATCATCCATACAGACGGACCCCGATTAAATAATGATGGGAACTACGGTGCTCTGGAAGCATTCGTATCTGTGCAGGCGCTAGAACAAAGTGCACGCTCAGAGGCAAAAAATGACAACGACCTGATCCTCCAAAGATATAAAGTCTCGCCTGAGAAGCTAACTTATGATGTACTCGTGCAAGCCTTTAGAGATGGTAATCCACATGCGCGTGAATTATTTACTCAAGCCGCCATTCACTTCGGGATTGGCCTCGCCAACGTTATCAACCTGTTACATCCTGAGACTATCATTTTAGGTGGTGCGCTCATCCACTCTCACGAGTTGTTTTTCCAAACGGCGGTTGAAGTGGCACAGCGTAACACTTACCGTTATCCTGAATACCAACCTCACTTCTCCCTAGGTACATTAAAAGAAGAAGCTGTGGTGACTGGTGCGGCTATTATGGTGAGAAATCAAATGGTTCTTTAACATAATAAAAAGGTTGTCCCACAACCATTTGCATGATTGTTGGGACAGCCTTTTTTTAATTTGAGCTATAGTGGTTGACAGCAACTCTTAAATTTTTTCCCGCTTCCGCAGAGACATGGATCATTTCTACCTGGAAGTGGTTTGGCACTTTTCCTGAACTCCAGCATCTGCTCCGATTTAAGTCGGTTTGCTAGCAGTATCATCCGTTCATAGGCATATGAGTAGAACATTTTATAACTACGGCAGAAATAATCAACCTCAGTACGATCATGAACATCAAGCCAATTCCGGTTGCGCGGGCACCCCCCATTGCAAAAGCTAAGATACTCACACTTATAGCATGATTCATTCATATTGGGTTTCATTAACAAAAAGTCATCATATATGGGGCTGGTAAGCAATGCTTCAAGGTCGGTATGGCCGATATTTCCTAACTTGTGCTCTTCATCAATAAAGAAATCACAAGGATAGGCATCCCCGTTCGTTTCAAGCACCACCATCTTCGGGCAGCATGAGTTGTGGACGCATAACTCCGCCTCATGATGCATGAATACTAGAAGCATATTCTCAAAAATACGAATGGGAAGCTCCGGATACCCCTCGTTGTACCACAGATCAAATGTACGGCATAGAAACGCTCCGTATTGTTCAGGTGTAATTCGAAAGCGGCCAGGCATATCACTCTTCTGTGAGACAAAATCCATGCAAGGGATAAACTGAATATAAGGAAATTGTTGTTCCTGGTAGAATGCCATCAATTCGTCTGGTTTCATCACATTATCTTCATGAATCACCGTCAGAATACTATAGTCCACACCCTCGTTCTGTAGATGGCGAATCCCACGCATAACGAGATCATAACTACCTTTCCCCGAACCCGTTATACGATGTGCATCATGAATAGGCTCAGAACCGTCCACACTAATCCCAACCAAAAAGTTGTACCGTTTAAAAAATTTCGCCCATTTCTCATGAATTAGCGTTCCATTCGTCTGCAGTGCATTACTGATCATCGTATGAGGCGGAGCGTACTTAGCTTGGAATGAAATCACTTGTTCAAAATACGAAAGTCCGGCCAATAATGGCTCCCCACCCTGCCAAGAGAAAGTCGCTATCCCTGATGATCTTTTCATGTACTGAGCGATAAACCGCTCCAGAAGATCCGTATCCATTACTCGGATCGGATGATGAGGATGTCCCCCTGCTGTGCTGTAATAGCAATAATCACAGGTTAAATTACAATCCTCTGAGACGGTTTTCCACATGACATGAAGAGTCTCAGGCCTTGAGGTCTGTATGCAAGTTGTCATACGATTCTGCCCCTCCTATATAAATACAACCTTTATGAAACCTATTTCCTATTTCTTCAATTAAATCATAGGTATGTACATCAACGATGAGTAAAACATCATAGTTTGTCGAATATATAGAGATAAAAAAATACACTCCTCATTGTCTTTCGAGACAATGGGGAGTGTATTTTCTTTGAAGATAAATAGAGCATTACCAGACACTGTTTCTTTAATTACGGACGTATTCCTTATTCGCTGTTTCCAACATTGATTTCCAATCCGCAAATTTAGTCTCTCTAACTACATGACGATCAAAAAGTTCATCAGGTATGTCAGCAACATCTTCTTCTGTCTTTACTTGAAAGTTTCCTTTGGTTACAAACTCATCGAAACTTTTGTAATTGGAATACTTACTCATAAACGCTTCATTAAACAATTTCTCGAAAGAGATGTGATTGGGATCTTCTTGATACGTTTTCTGTCCTTGTAACTCATTCATCAATTCTTCCATGGTCATTGGTTTTTGTCTTCTCAAATTACCACTCCTAATTTTCTGTTATAGTTGTAGAATATCATGTTAATCCATAAATCACACGAATCCTAAGCTTACCATAATTTTCGCTATTTCACCTTTCAAATTTCACTTAATATGCAAATGATCCGCCTCTATACTTAAAATACAACAAAAAACCTCCCTTATTCATAAGGAAGGCTCTTTTTATTAGGACAATTTCACCAAACTGTAGTTTTTCTTACCCTTACGGATAATGATAAACCGGCCCCCGATAGCTTCGCTAGCTGTAACATCCAGAGCTACGTCGCTAACTTTCTCACCATTCATGGAGATTGCTCCTTTGGTGATATCCTCACGTGCTTGACGCTTGGACGGCTCGATACCGAGATCAACCAACCACTCTACGATATTTTTAGATTCCAGTGTAGTTTCGTAGGTCGGCATTTCCTTGAAGCCTTGCTCGATCTCATCAGCAGTTAGGGATTTGATATCTCCACTGAACAGAGCAGCAGTAATACGTTTAGCCTGCTCCAGCAATTCTTCACCATGCACGAATCTGGTCATTTCTTCAGCAAGTGTTTTTTGTGCTTCGCGTTTATGCGGTTCAGTCTGTACTTTTTCCGCAAGTGCATCAATTTGCTCTTTAGATAGGAATGTAAAGTACTTCAAGTATTTCACAACATCACGGTCATCAGTGTTCGCCCAGAACTGGTAGAACTCAAACGCAGTCGTTTTGTTTGGATCGAGCCAGATTGCCCCTCCAGCTGATTTACCGAATTTTGTTCCATCAGCTTTCAACATAAGCGGGATCGTTAGACCGAATGCTTTTGCTTCAGGTCCTTCTTTTCTACGGATCAGATCCAGACCGCTTGTAATGTTGCCCCATTGATCGGAGCCACCAATTTGCAGCTGCACATCTTCATGCTGGTACAGATGCAGGTAATCTAGGGATTGCAGGATTTGGTAGGAGAATTCAGTAAAGGAAATTCCGCTGTCCAATCTGCTCGCTACAACATCTTTGGCAAGCATCGAATTGATGCTGAAGTTCTTACCATAGTCACGCAAAAATTCGATCACATTGATTTTATGCGTCCAATCGTAGTTATTCACCATACGAATTTGATTGTCGCCATCAGTAACGAACAGTTTTTTCATTTGTGCGGTAAGCGCATCTACGTTAGCTTGGATTTGCTCCAGCGTCTGCAATGAACGCTCGGATTGTCGTCCACTTGGATCACCTATCGTACCTGTAGCACCGCCAATTAGCATAACCGGACGATGTCCTGCAAGCTGGAATCTTTTGAGTACCATGAACGGAATCAAGTGACCAATATGCATACTGTCACCCGTCGGGTCTACACCGCAGTACACCGAAACGGATTTCTGGTTGGTCAATTCTCTAAGCCCTTCGGCATCGGTTTGTTGATTGATGGCATCGCGCCATTCTAGTTCATCGATAATATTCATTGCCTAACACCCCTTAAATTAGTAGATATCCTATAACGAATCATCAGTCCGCCAAGCGAATATAAGGATAGTTGATGAAGAGAAACTTATAAATCCTTATATTTAAAAACAAAAAAATCGTCCCCTTGTCTATTGTAGACATAGGGACGATTGAATAACCGTGTTACCACCCAGATTGCACCAATGAAACGCTAATGCTAAAACACAGCATTGATGCCACTCGTGACGAGATATCGTTCGCCATTCCGCTCGGTGTTAGCCGAGATACTCCAAAGTGTAATTCGTACGCTTAGTGTGTACCGGGTTTCATCAACCCCCGGCTTTCTGGAACAGGGACTAAGCTACTACTGGGCTTCTTCAACGTATATCGTATATAAGATTACAGCCAGTATAGTGAAATAATTCTTCAATGTCAACATCTTAAGCTGAGAATGCCGAGACACACTCCTGCTGTGACGCACTACTAGAGGGCTAAGGTATTACTTCATTTTCAACGTAGATCAGTAATACTCCTTGTTGCCCGTGTTACAATCCGCTTCGTTTCCTTGGAATCCGAAGAAATTAACCACTTCTCACTAAGCTGTTGCACCCAGTCTGGATTGCTTTTACTCGCATCGTTCAACCAATTACTTACAGAATCCTGAACGTATTTTGCCGGATCTGACTTAAGTGGTTCTAATAATGGAAGTGCTATTGCTGGGTTTTCTTTTAGCGCAGTAATATGCTTCGCCCATACCCCATGTGGCCGCGTCAATTCGATTGCATATCTCCTTATGTTCGTATCTTGATCATGAACCCAGCTCTCTAAGAACTTAATGGATTCATCCAATTCTGCAATGACCGATTCCCTTAAAGCCATCCATGAAATCTCACGCACCCCAAAATGATCATCCGCTGCAAAAGGACGGATGTCCATTAGCTTTTGCGATAGACTTAAAGATTGATTTAGACCGATCATATAGGCAGCCCAACAGCGGACACTATCGGAACGATGCTGTGCTAATGCTGAGAATACTCGGACTTGTTCCACCTCTGATTTGCACTCCAATACCTGTTGCCACTCCCGCGCGATAGCCGGTATGAGCTTCATGATTTTCTTTTCCGATGAATCGCGAAGCCTTTGTAAAATTGGTTCGGATTCCTGTCCAAAACCTAGCTCGTCCAGTACATTTTCTATCAAGTCCATATGGTCCACAGCAAGCCATTCCGTTAGATTTACAGTCTGTAATTGTCCTCTATGCAATAGTCCAACAACATCAGCAGGAATATCGCTAACTTTTCGAGCTCCCTTCCTATGCTCCATATAAATCTTCCCTTCACCTATGATTTTAAAGGCTTGGATATCCTTCTTCTTATATCTAGGATACGGGTATTTCTAACCATAAAGATGTAATCTCATTTACAGCTCATAATCTTTATAAATTTCTTTCCAAAATCTTATCATGATGGATACGTATAGTTTTGAACCCAGTCTGAAGCACCTCAGCCTTTACCAATTCTTGCAATGCCACAGTAACCGCTTCTCTGCTCGCACCAATCAAATTGGCGATTTCTTGATGCGATAGTAGAACATTGATTTTATAATAATTATCCTCACTTTTAACGCCTAGTTGATCCGATAGCTTTAAAAGAACACACAATATTTTATCATGCAGATTTCCGATGGCTAGGTTTTGAGTTAACTGACTCATACTTTTTATACGATCGCTCAATACTTGCATTAACGACATCAAAAATCTAGGTCGAGTAGCTACGAAATCTTCAAATCTTACAGGATCAATTGTACAGATATGACACTCTTCCATGGCTTCAATGTAATGATCTTTGGTTCCAAACGAAATCACGTTCATTTCACCAAAAACATTACCCTCACTCAGAATATCCGAAGTAAACTGCTTCCCATCCGCATTCAATCGGTATAAACGCACCTTTCCTTTTTTCACAAAAAATAATCCTTCAGAGAAGGTTGTCGGTGTCTGGATATATGTATTTTTCGGGACTACTGTTATTCGAGTTAACTCTTCCACTTCCATTAGATCTTCCAGCGCTAACGATTGAAGCAAATTGAATTGAGATAAATAATGAATAGTCTCCATTGCTCCTCCCTTATATAACGTTATTCGTTATTTTAGTATACCGCACAAAAAAAGCCACGTCCTAAGGACGCAGCTTATTCGTTAAAGATTACTTGCTTCCCAGCGTGCTACTTCTTCACGAACACGAGGAGCTACTTCTGTTCCCAGCAGTCTAATCGCCTTCATAACATCCTCATGAGGCATTGTACCGTGGGGCATATGTAAAAAGAATCGTGTAATTCCAACATGCTTGCGAAGATGAATGATTTTGTTCGCAACGGTTTCTGGATCACCTACGTACAGAGCGCCATCAAAGCTGCATGCTGCATCATAATCGGAACGATGGTATGGGGGTGTCCCTTTTTCCTTCGCCCGCACATTGGTCCGAGCATGCGTTGAAGGGAAAAATTTCTCCAGTGCTAACTCATTAGTCTCAGCAATAAACCCGTGTGAGTGTGAGGCAATAGGCAGGCTTGAAAGATCATATCCGGCTTCAGCCGCTGCTTTTTTGTAGAGCTGCACATGCTTCGCATAATCAAGCGGTTGAACATTTCCAATAATAGCTAATACAAAGGGTAAACCTAATGCTCCAGTGCGGATCGCAGATTCTGGACTACCTGCACTCCCAATCCAAATCGGTAACGGATCTTGAACCGGACGCGGGTAAATCCCCAAATTGTTTATGGCCGCTCGGTGTTTGCCACTCCAGGTTACTTTTTCTGACTTTTGGATGGCTAATAACAATTCCAGCTTCTCATTAAAGAGTTCTTCATAATCTTTCAGATCATAGCCGAATAAAGGAAAAGACTCTGTAAACGAACCGCGGCCGATCATAATTTCTGCACGTCCATTCGAAATGCCATCTAGCGTTGCAAAATCTTGAAATACACGTACGGGATCTGCTGAAGACAGGATCATCACGGCACTGGTCAACCGAATCTTCGTAGTCAACGATGCAGCTGCCGCTAACACAACCGCAGGTGATGAAGCCGCATAATCATTACGATGATGCTCGCCCACTCCGTATACATCTAGTCCCACCTCTTCGGCAAGTACAATTTCCTCCACTACTTCACGTAGTCGTTCTGCATGACTTATTGTCTCACCCGTTTGGACATCGGGCGTTGTCTCGACAAAGGTACTTATTCCAAGTTCCACTCTCGTTTCCTCCTAAAGTTCTGCACGATGCATTATTCTCTGGATGTAAATGTTTGAATATTCATAATTACATTTAATCAAGAAACCCATTATAATAGGATTCACCGATAATTCCAACTATTTCAGATCCCCTCGATTATTGATCGGTCTGAGGAGCCCTTATTTTAATGGTTTTGGCCATTTTGCGAGATTATCGGACTCAGATGCTGCTTTTTGCTCAAAACCAATACCAAAATGTGTGTTTTTATGGAAATAAGAACTATACGGTCCGAAACTAGTGCGATGTAAGAGCCAAGACAATATTAAAAGACCACTAATCACCTGAAAAACGGAAGTTTAGTGGTCTATTTTTTAACTAGTTCATGTTCCCTATACTTGAGCTTATGGGCTTATCCAGCGGTTTCGGGGGTTTTCTCTGATTGATTCCAATCCCGACTCGACCGAACACAAAGGCTCCGCCTGGAATACGATTCGCTATGTTCATGATGATCGCCGATCCTACCACACATCCGACAAATTGGAGAAGCACACTGAATAGTCCAAGGTTTTGCAACCCGAACGAAGAAGGAAGTTTGACGAATAAAGCCAACAACAACGGGTGAAGCAAATATATGCCGAAGGAGTATCTACTGCTCCACTCCAGCACACGCGGCACTTTTTTCAATGCAGAAGCCACTGTGAAGAGTAGTAGAATCATGCTCATGGCGAAAAGTAACATATCAATTCTCTTGGAACTATGTGCCATTATCCAGCCTTGCTCATTCACGAATAGCACAAACGCGCCTGTTACAACTGGAAGCACGTAGACAGCTAAACGGAACTGTTTTAATTTTTCCCGGAACCAAGCCTCATTTCGCCCCAAGTAATAAGCCACAGTAAAGTAGAAAATCCACCCCGGAGAGAAAACCCAATACAATTTATCCCAAATATATTGAGCAGCTACCGTATCTACGGGTTTGGTGAAATTGAAAAAACCTAAGTAAGCCACATTAATAACGAATGACGCAATCAGTATAGAGCGTGGAGTGAATTTTTTGGCATGCTTTTGAAATAAGAGGAACAAGGCATAAAACTGAAAGATAATTAGGATAAAGTAGCCATGAAAATCGCCAAGTAACCAATGACGCCAGAGAAAGTACCAAAAAGCCTGAAGAAGCGGAATCCCCTCACTGCCCGCCATATCCAATCCTTTTAACCCTGCGTACAAAGCTCCGAAAAAAAAGTAAGGAAGCAAAATATACTTGATCCGTTTCTCCCAAAATTTCGCGGGAATTCCGTCCGGGTATGCAAAAGACAATACGAATTGCGAGATAAATACGAATACCGGTGTGCCAAATGTAAGCAGTAGACCCACTGACTCTACCCAAGGCGTGTTCCCATCGTCATAGACTCGATATAAAGCATGTAACAGCGCTATACTTAAGCAGGCTATACTTCGTAGAACAAACATTTCCGAATTTAATTTTCGTTCCATGGGGATAACCCCTTTCGATATTTGCGATTAATGGTCCACAGCACTGCCTACAGTCAATCGGGCTGCAATCGTCTTCTTGAGTCCCTGGTGAAGATCATGGTGAGGAGACCAGGACATCAACTCGTTTGCTTTACTATTGTTTAAGTAGCTGTGAAGAATATCTCCCGGTCGAGCCTGTTCATAGGTTGTCTGGGATTCCCGACCTGTAATACCGCCTATCATCTCTACAATCGTATTAATGGAGGTCGCCACCCCGCAGCTAATATTTATGATCTGATTATCCGCATTCTCATCTGTACAAGCCGCATTTACAAACGCCTGTGCAACATCCTCAACATAGACAAAATCCCTGGTCTGTTCTCCATCCCCATAAATCACAAGCTCCTTGCCTTGCTTTATGCGATCCAGAAAAATCGAAACGACACCAGCTTCACCATGCGAGCTTTGTCGAGGTCCATATACATTCGCAAGACGAAGAATGGTGTACTTCAGTCCATGCATGCTGGCAAACATCCGAATATAAGACTCAGGAACACTTTTTGATACCCCATAACAAGATTCAGGATTTAAGGGATGTTTCTCGTCAATGCTCAAATATTCAGGATTACCGTATACAGCGGCCGACGAGGCGTACACGATCTTTTCAACCTGATGCGCCTCACACATCCGCAGGACGTTAAGTGTGCCAACAATATTCACATTCGCATCAAACAATGGATTGCGCTGAGATTCTCTTACGTCAATCTGTGCAGCCAGATGAATAACCACATCCGGTTTCTCACGGATAAAGACTTCACCCAGTGTCTCGTCCCGAATGTCGTACGGATATAAAAGAGCGGAAGGATTTCTATAGAATGAGCCGGAAGCACCCGATAAATTATCTACAATTACAGTTTCGATCCCCTCTCTTATAAGCCGGTCAACAACATGTGACCCAATAAAACCAAGTCCCCCAGTTACTAATACCTTCAAATAAAAAACTCCTTTCGTCCTGTAAAGTGCTCTTTGTACCGTGCATCTGTAGAAAAGTTCACATAAAATACTTAAGAAGAAACGATGTTGTCATCCTTTATGGACGACAACCGTTACTCGTAGAAATATAAGGATGATTTATAACGTGAAACTTAGCCTTATATTTCAAATAAAAAAAAATAAAGGAGTGAAGTATATGGCAACTGCACCTATTCCAGATAATTCTGTAACAACGTCCGTTATTGCGGACGGAGCAGTCACTTCTATTAAATTAGATCCTGAAACTAACGGTTACGTGAATGTTCGATCTTATGGAGCTACAGGGAATGGTACCAAAGATGACACCGTCGCGATTCAAAATGCAATTAATGCTGGAAATGCCAAACGCAAGGTTGTTATTTTTCCGCCTGGTGTATATAAAGTCTCTTCCGGCCACATGCGTAACCCTTCAGTCCTAGATTGGTGGTGTCTTCGTATTCCAACCGGAACTAACCTAAGCTTTGAAGCCGGCTCAAAATTGGTGCTTGCCCCTAACCCACCTTCGGATACTCGAGTTCTTGTTATGTTAAATGCCGCAAACATCACGATATCCGGCAGCCTCGAAATAGACGGAAGTGCTTCGACTGTTAAAACAGCCGTCAACGATCAACTTCATGGCTTGTTCATTTCTTCTTCGCAAAATATAACGATCGAATCGGTGTACTCTCATGATTGCTATGGTGATAATATTTTCATTGGAGGGACAGAAGATATCCCATCCGTTAATGTGCATATCGGATATGCTTATTGTGAAACGGCTGGTCGAAAGAACTTTGTAGTTCATTTTGTAGACCAGCTCCATGTCAACAGAGCGGTATTAAATAACAGTCGCGGTGGTGCACCTGGGTTTAATGGCGCCAATTCACTCGATGTAGAACCAGACATCTTCAAGGGAACGCGTAGCTTTTATCAGCGATTCGACTCTTTGACAACAACTGGTTTCGGCAATGATATGACAACTGGGCTTTCAGATGAGATAACGAGACTCTGGACTCTCGACATCGGTTCACTAGATATGCGTGTAAGTGGATCAGTAAGTCCAGCATTGCTGTCCTATGGATTGACGCTAAAAATCAACCATTTATCTATTCGCTCGACGGATCATAAAGCTAATTACGGTCTACAAACGATCTATTCACAATTTATTGATATCGGAAGCGCAAAGTTCGATGGAATCGGCGGTCCTGCGATCTACGCTGCGTTTAATGCTGCTGGAGGAAAACCAAGATTGCATATCGGCTCGTTAGGGATGTACGGCTCGGGTTCCACCTTAGCAAGTGGAGTCCGAATCGACGGAGGAGATCTTTATGTGGGGACGATAGATGCACAGGACTTAACGGGCAGTACCTTACAATTATTCACAACAGAGTCTGACGCGATGGTTACTGTTGACAATATGATTGTCCGTAACAGCGGGACCAATCAAGTCGTGCTAGCGTCATCTTATGGTGCAGCTAAACCCTTCCTGCACCTGAACAATGTAGCAGTGTTTGATACCCGTTCTGTAAAGGTAAAACGCATTCTAGAATTCGAAACATTGGTTGCCATGCAGGGTACTTCTCTTGGTACCTTGTATAATCCGTATGCTTTAACTGAATGGTTCTCTACCTATGGCAACTTCAAACGGGCAGTCCGACTCGTTGGTGGAACATTACTTCCTGCAGTATTTATCGTGGAAGGATCGCCTGAGGGAACGATTACCGCTCCGATTGGCAGTCTGGCTATGCGAACAGATGGTGTAGCGAAAGCCACTTTTTATGTGAAGGAAAGCGGCACCGGTGCTAACGGATGGATTGCTAAGTAATTTTTCAGCGGTTCTGAATACAAGACTCTATCGCATCCATTACGCGTACCAGATCATCATCCGATAAAGAGCTACCAGAAGGTAGACATACACCTTTTGTGAACAATTGATCAGATACACTATGTCCCTCCATGTATGGATAATAGAAGGCGTTCTCGAACAGCGGTTGCAAATGTAGTGGTTTCCATACAGGTCTAGCTTCTATATTGTTGAATTCCAGGCACTTTAAGAGTTGATTAGCGGAGAAGCCTGCGATTTCTTCATCAATCGTTAACGCACTTAACCAGCGTGTACTGCGACAATTTGGCGCTTCCGGCATGAAATGAAGACCCGGAATGGATCCCAATCGATCTGAGTACACTTGAGAAATATATCTACGTCGTTCGACCTTTTCCTCAAGTAGCTCCAGTTGCCCTCGTCCTATGGCTGCCAACAGGTTACTTAGCCGGTAGTTATAACCCATTTCGGAATGCTGATAGTGTGGAGCAGTGTCACGTGCTTGGGTAGACCAGAAACGGGCTTGATCTAATGCATCGGTATCATCCGATACAAGCATACCTCCACCTGAGGTTGTAATAATTTTATTCCCGTTGAAAGAATAGATTCCGAAGCGGCCCCAAGTACCACTGGCCTTTCCGTGATAAAAGGCACCGAGGGATTCCGCAGCATCTTCTATTAAAACAATACCGTAATGATTCGCGATTTCTACAATTGGCTCCATGTCTGCGCTCTGCCCGTACAAATTGACAATAACAGCTGCTTTAGGCAGTATCCCTCTATCATTCAAATCCTGGCAGGCCCGCTGAAAGGCTAGTGGACACATATTCCATGTTTCTGGTTCTGAGTCTACGAATACAGGTGTAGCCCCCAAATATAAAATAGGATTGGCACTAGCTACGAACGTAAGCGTCGAACAAATCACGTAATCTCCTTGAGAAACGCCAGCTAGACGTAGTGCAAGATGAATTGCTGCTGTTCCAGAGCTTAATGCAAGTGCACCCTTTGAACCTGTATAGTCGGCCATCTCCCGCTCGAAAGCATCGACTTGTGGTCCGATGGGAGCGATCCAGCCAGAATGAATTGCATCCTCCAAATAAGCCTGTTCACGTCCACTTACATGCGGTGGGGATAACAAGATTCGTGGTAGAATGCGTGGTTGACGAATACTCATGCCTTGCTCCTTTCTCCATTTGGATGCTTTAATCCAGATGGAA
>Ga0153923_100039_pt1 | contig 77326 bp, 49 predicted proteins | sample TSNJ007MetaG_FD_104682 | JGI IMG/M metagenome (GOLD analysis project Ga0153923, IMG submission 104682) | Attine ant fungus gardens microbial communities from New Jersey, USA - TSNJ007 MetaG | ecosystem: Host-associated > Fungi > Mycelium > Unclassified | place: USA: New Jersey, Brendon T. Byrne...
ATAAAGGGTGTAAAACAAAAGTATTAATTTCTTATCCTCATGCAGTGGATTTCTATAATAAATTTGGCTTTAATACAGAGGATGGAGCTACACCAATGTTTATCTCAGAGTTGATATGATTGATGGTATAATTTTCGTATACAAATAATTACATAAATTAATTCCTTATAAAAAAGGGGATGAGCAATATGGCAAATATCGAGCACTTGCAGACCGTGAATGTTCCAGCTTCAAAGGTATATGAAGCATTAACCACTGCAAAAGGACTTTCAGAAATATGGACAAATGAACTAATAGTCAATGATCAGATCGGTTGTATAAATGAGTTTCGATTCGGCGGAAAAGGCTTAACAAAGATGCGAGTTGATGAGCTTGTTCCCGATAAAAAGATTTTGTGGCAGTGTGTTGATTCAGATCCAGAATGGATAGGTACGACAATTTCTTTTGATATGAGGGAAAAAAACGGGAAGACTTCAATCATTTTTCGTCAGATGAATTGGGAGGAAGTGACCTCATTTTATCGCGTATGTAATTATAACTGGGCTATTTTTTTGTACAGTCTTAAACAGTATTGCGAAGAAGGCGAGGGTCTTCCGTATCATAAACGGAAGTTTTAGAACCATTGAGAACACGGATGGGTGACTAAAGTACATGATCTCGAGAACTGATTTCGAAAGTAATGGGTAAGTACGAAGAAGTTGTCACCTAAGTTTTTACAATCATTCGGTTCAACTATTGGGAAACTATAGTTCAATAATGAGAGGGTTAACGAAAGGTAGTTCATGGTTAGGTGGCTATCACTATTAATATCTATGATGAAATCTGCGCTTTAATAATATGCTTATATCGAAGGAGGTATTGGAATGAAGCAGCTTTATATAAAGCAGAAGGTATTCAGTCTAAGTGGTAAATTTACGGTAAAGAATCAGCAGGAGCAGGATGTCTATTATGTAGAGGGCAGTTTTATGCAAATACCAAAGACGTTCTCCATTATGAATACAACAAGAGATGAAGTCGCACTTATTACGAAGAAGGTATTTAGTTTTTTACCGAAGTTTTTTGTTGAGGTCAATGGCCGAGAGGTGTTAACGATTAAGAAGGAGTTTTCTTTCTTTAAAGCACGCTATACGATTGATGCGGCTGACATTGAGGTACATGGTAACTGGTGGGACATGGATTTTCAGGTCTTGCAGCATGGTGTAGTCATAGGTAAAGTGAATAAGGAGTGGTTCACTTGGGGTGATAGCTACAAGGTTCAAATACTAAATGAGGAGATGGAGGCAATCATAATTGCGTTCGTTGTTGCAATTGATTGTGTAAAAGCTGACCAAGCAACTGCTTCCTCATCAGCGACGATTTAATTTAGGGACATACAAAATAATATATTTAAGGAATTAATATTTCATAAAATCATACTAGAATAGTTACGAAAGTATAGAGCCTAGTTCTATAAATAGCGGTAATTTAAGATTTTAATATGCCTTGAACAACTGATGAATGAAAACGATTGAACTTTGTATTTAAACTCTTAAATTTTTATGTTTTTAGCCTAAAAGATGCATTGACCCGGAAAAGGTTGGAGCCTATAATCATAAACAGGGAAAATTCATTAGATATGGAGCTATCTGTAACCTGAGGATTTCTCAATAGTTCTATTTGTAAACGCATACAATGAGGTTTTTCCATATTTTCTAAGAAGGAGGAGATTGGATAAGTTAGATTGTTTCTTTTTTTCTCATTTTTGCAAACGTTTGCACAACGTAATTTGCACTTAAAATTAATGAGGAGGTTATTTAATTGGTACGAAAACAATCTAGGCGGTTTGTTTCTTGGTTGATCATTTTTTCGCTAATCTTTAGTTTATTCGGTTTATCGGGCGGGGCTTCAGCCAGCAACACTGATTATACAGTCTCCTATACGAATACCACAGCATCTGCTGTGACGTTGCATTGGACCACGAATAATTGGACGAATACTACGGACACAGTCATGTCTAAAAGTGGGACCACGTTTACGGCCAACCTCAATGTTCAGGAGGGTGCAACACTCATTTATTGTTATCACATCACAGCCCCGACGGATAGCTGGGACAGCAACGGAGGGAAGAACTGGACGGTAGTTATTCCGGTTGCTGGGAAGTATGAAGCTGAGAGCGCAGCCTTGTCAGGTGGCGCAAAAATAAATACGAATCACAGCGGTTATACCGGTACTGGTTTTGTTGATGGATACACTACCACAGGAGCAACTACCACCTTCAATGTTCAATCTTCCGCTGCAGGCGCCTATAATGCCACGCTTCGCTACGCCAATGCGACTGGCAGTGCCAAACAAGTTTCCATTTATGTGAATGGAGCAAAGGTAAAGCAGACCACTTTAGCGAACTTGGCAAACTGGGATGCATGGGGTGACCAAACAGAAACGCTCTTCTTACAGGCAGGAAATAATACGATCGCTTACAAATATGACTCGGATGATACTGGGAATATCAATATCGACTATCTAACTATTTCAGCCACAGCAACGCCAACGCCTACCGCAACACCAACACCAACGCCAACAGTGACTCCTACGCCAACACCAACCGTAACACCAACGCCAACAGTGACGCCTACACAAACACCAACCGTAACGCCAACACCAATAGTGACTCCTACGCCAACACCAACCGTAACACCTACACCAACTCCAACTTCGGCTGGCTTAACGGTTCATTTTAAGAAACCAGCAAACTGGAGCTCAACGATCCGAATCCATTACTGGAATCTGAGTCCGACAACGGTTCCGACAAGCGGAGCTTGGCCAGGAATTCTGATGAAATCGGACGGAAACGACTGGTACAGCTATACTATTGCCAACGCCACCGGCACAAGCCTTATCTTTAATGATGGAAACGGCAAACAGACGGCCGATTTGTCCCGCAGTGTAAAAGAGGGCTGGTATTCCGCAGATAATGTGTGGTATGACGCTAATCCAGAAATTCCGAAGATCCCTGTGATTTCAGTCTCACCTACGCCTAAGACATATGATTCTGCTCAAACCGTGAAGCTTTCCAGTCTCAATAGCAGCGATAAAATCTACTATACGACAGACGGGTCGACACCTACGACATCTTCTACCTTGTACACGAATCCAATCCAAGTAGTCTCTACTACGACTATCAAGGCTTTTGGTGTTAACTCCTTAGGTCAAGCAGGCAGTGTAGGCACTTTTGCTTATGTCATTGACCTAAATCTCGACCTGCAAGCCCCAACGATAACCGCGAATTTACCTGTTGGGAATTCAAGCTCTGCGGTCACCGTCTCTTTTAATATAAAAGATAACAAAGCAGCAACGACCACCGCATATTACACAGATAATGGGACGGAACCAACTACCAGTTCAAATCTCTATATCTCGGGCAATGCTTTAACTGCTCTGGCTGGACCGTCCATTCTTATTAATAAGACGACGACACTGAAATTCCTGGTGGTTGATGGTGCCGGAAATGAAACGAAACAGAGCTTTGTCTATACGATTGGAAATAAAGGCGATTTCCGCGAAGACACCATTTATTTCGTAATTACTTCACGATTCTATGATGGTGATCCGAGTAACAATGTACATTCATGGGAGGATGCTAAAGCAGGAAATCCGGATTCAGACCCAGCTTGGAGAGGTGACTTTAAGGGACTGATTCAAAAGCTCGATTACATCAAAGCGCTCGGATTCAGTGCTATTTGGATTACGCCAGTGGTGCAGAATGCCAGCGGGTATGATTATCATGGCTACCATGCGATTAACTTTTCCAAAGTAGATCCAAGATATGAGTCAGCGGGAGCCTCTTATCAGGAATTGATTAATGCAGCTCATGCCAAAGGGATAAAGGTTATTCAGGATGTTGTTGTGAATCATACTGGTAATTTTGGGGAAGAGAATCTGTTGCCTATGTTCAAAAAAGATCCGACTGCAGCGGACACCGTAAATAACATGCTTAAAATTACGGACAAACTGCCAGCTAACTATGATACGATGACCCCTGATCAGCAATATCAGGCCAGACTCGCAATCATGAAAAATGCGGAAACCAACAATAACATGTACCATACCGAAAAAAGTCTTTCCTGGGAATCTTACACCGTACAGACAGGACAGATTGCAGGAGACGCTGTGGACTTGAATACGGAAAATCCTGTAGTGAATCAGTATCTAATTGACAGCTATAATCAGTATATTGATATGGGTGTTGATGCTTTCCGGGTCGATACTGTGAAGCATGTAAGTCGGTATATTTTTAACAAATACTTTGTTCCTGCTTGGAAAACAAGAGGGGGCTCAAACTTCTTTGTCTTTGGTGAAGTGGCTACTCGGTACAGAGATGTATGGAATAGTGGAATTCCGGCAATATCGACTCCATTCTATACATGGAAAAGCTCGAAAGCCTATCCGGGTGATGGACAAAATGACTACGCTTCCAACAAGCTGTCAGTGGAACAAGAGTGGGCAGATAACTCTACTACAGCAGGGCAGCCAACCTCGAACAATGCTTTTTTAATAGGCAATAATTATCACGCGCCTGACTATTCGATGAAATCGGGTATGGATGTTATTGATTTCCCGATGCATTGGGCATTCAAGACTGCACAGGAAGCATTCAGTATGAAGAGCGGTGATCAATATTATAACGATGCTACTTGGAATGTAACTTATGTTGACTCTCATGACTATGCACCTGACCAAGCCCCAGAGAATCAACGATTTGCAGGGACACAAGACACTTGGGCTGAGAATCTCTCGCTGATGTTCACCTTCAGGGGAATACCTGCAATCTATTATGGTTCTGAAATTGAGTTTAAAAAAGGATCAGTCATCGATGTAGGCCCAAATGCACCACTTAGCTCAACAGGGCGTGCTTACTTTGGAGATCAAATTGAAGGTAGCGTTACTGTTCAGGACTACGGTAAGTATACAAATGCTACTGGCACACTTGCCGATTCATTAAACTATCCTTTGGCAAAACATATTAGACAACTCAATTTAATCAGAAGAGCAGTTCCAGCCTTGCAAAAAGGCCAGTATTCCACAGAAAATGTATCCGGTGATTTGGCATTTAAAAGAAGATATACCGATAGCGCGAAAGGCATCGATAGCTTTGCGTTAGTTACGATCTCAGGAAATGCAACATTTACCGGAATTCCGAATGGAACTTACGTGGATGCAGTGACTGGCGATACCAAAAACGTTACTAACGGTACAATCACTCTGGTATGCTCTGGAAAAGGAAACGCTAGAGTGTATGTATTGAACGGTAGCGGTGGAATTGGAGTAACCGGAACCTACCTGAAGTAGTATAAAATCTTTTAGTAAAAAGAGAAGAAGCCACCTCAGTTCGGATTGTTCACCGATCTAAGGTTGCTTCTTCATATACAACTTAATCATTTAATCCTTTTCCATCCAGAATTTGCGGCATCCATTTTTCAACCCTAGATACTCGAGTTTTGGATTGCTTGGGTTCAGAAAAATGATGAAGGTATGCTCTTTGCCGCCCGGGCGTCAAGGCTTCAAAAGCATTTTTCAAGGCAGGTATTTCATCAAGTTTAGTTTGAAATTCATCAGGAATGATGAAATCTGTATTCTTTTTAAATTCCACTTCCAAACCAGCTTTTTCAACCTCGATGGCTTCATAAATATATTCTTTTATGATGCTTTCTTTTTCAAGGATTTCTTGAACATTGGTGAACCGGATCTGGCGTGCAGCTTGTACATTCTCCGTTTGTTGAATCAGAATCCCATGGGTATCCTTTAATAAGACACCTTTATGAAACAGCAGTGCAATATATTCTTTAAATCCATGGATTAAGACTATGTTTTTGTTCTCAAACGTGTAACAAGGATGCATCCATTTAAAGTCTTCGGTCAACTCACAGTCAAGAACAATATTTCTCAACGTCTCGTATTCTTCCTGCCACTGTTTTACTTTCCTTAGAAATCCGTCCACCTTAGGATTCGTTTTACTATTAGTCATTAAGGAACACCCTTCTTCCTCGTAATCATATTAAGATTTCAACTTGCTTAGCTTGTCCCTTTTGTGGCTGATCTAATTGCATAGTTTGCATACAGACACTAGTAAAGCTAACATAATATTAGATGTCTCTTATGGAAATGGCTAGTAAAACTTATGTTAGCGAGGTATTTATGAACCGAATAGAAGTATCAATGTTTAATGCAAACTTCCTGCCACTTCATAAGCCAGTGATATTGTTGATCGCAAAATTCTTTGGATATACATTGTAATCCTTGGCATTGTACTATTCTTGAGATAATTTGAAAATGTCTGATCGCAATAAAATCGAAAATCGCAAGAAGTTCCCTCTCGCTCAGTGTGCGTATTTTACTATATCCATTATAAAAGTGTTCGTATAAACGTAAGGTTTGATCATACATTGATTCATGAAATTCATTAAAATGGGTATCATCACACATATATGCAACATCCATACTCGAATAATCACCTGAAGCGTCGTCAAAGTCAAAGAGAACATATTCGCCATGCTCGTTTCTGATCATATTCCCCGTATGAAGGTCACCGTGACAAAAGTTTTTTGGGAGCCTAGTGATGCGTTCCCATAATTCATTACCGTATTGATTAAGTTCTAGAATTTTTTCTGGATCAAAATGGAGTTCTTTCATATTGGAGATATAGCCATCGATGTAATCGACTTTCGTCCTGTTAATAAGTTTATTGGGATATAGTTTCATTAGGTTATGGAGTTCTGCAATCTGATTTCCGATACTCTCGGCCTCAAGCTTAACCTCGGGTATTGTGCCCTCGACATAATCGTATAAAATACCTACGCAGCTACCAACCTGATTACTAAGCATAATATGGCTATCATTTTCGACAGTTCTAACCACAGATACTGCTGGATATGAATTTGCTTTTAAATAATCTAAGATCTGAACCGTCTGCAAGGCGTCATCCGATTTAAAGTTACGGTTATTTTAAACATATACTTTTGTTCTTGATTCTGTAAGTAATATACTTTACCGATCATTTCTCGATGAAGTTCGATATTCTCTATATTTATTTGATAGGCTCGCTTGATTTCACCGATAAGACTATCAACTTTCATAAGCTGAATTCTCCTTTGAGTAGAACTTGGGCTATATAAATTATCTTTACTGTATATCCAATATGTAAATACTAACGATAGCTTATGTCACAAACAAATATACGGAAGTATTTTACAATAATGACAGCGAAGTTGAATATGGGCTGTTCAGCGATATTTTTTTATGATAGGTGACAACAAATAACTTTTGTTTGGAGAGATAAACATTGAATACAATTACCGTCGATTTAGTTGCAAGATTAATTAATGAACAATTTCCCGCGTGGTCCGATTTAGAGATTAGACCAGTAAAATTCAGCGGGAATGATAATCGAACGTTTCATTTAGGTGAGCATATGAGCGTGAGGTTACCAAGTGCAGCAGCTTATGCTCCACAAGTAGAGAAAGAGCAACGATGGTTGCCCATATTAAGTAAAGAACTCACGTTACCTATTCAAATACCATTAGTCAAAGGGAAGCCTAACGAAGAATATCCATTGCCGTGGTCTATCAATAAGTGGGTAGAGGGTGAGACATTAACGTACCAAAATATTAATGATCTTAACCAGTTTGCAAGAGATTTGGGAGCATTTTTAATAGAATTACAATCTATTGATGCTAGTGGGGGACCTTTAGCAGGAGAACATAATTTCTATAGAGGTGGATCTTTAGCTGTATATGATGAAGAGTCTAGACATGCGATTGAGCATAATAAAGATATTTTTAATGAAGATCTATTGAGAGAAATCTGGGAACTGGCATTAGATTCTAAATGGAATTCCAAGCCAGTTTGGGTTCATGGAGATATTGCGCCAGGGAATTTACTAGTCAAAGATGGAAAACTGTGTGCAGTCATTGATTTCGGAATCTTGGGTGTAGGCGATCCTGCTTGTGATGCGGCAATGGCATGGACCTTTTTTGATGAGGATAGTAGAAAGGTATTCAAGGATATATTACAGATGGATGAGGAGACTTGGAATAGAGCAAGAGGATGGGCTTTATGGAAAGCGTTAATCACATATAATGGAAATCGATATTCTAACCCAAAGGTAGCGAGAGAATCTTTGAATATTATAAATCTAATAGCAGATGACTTTGAATTGTAGAAATTGCCCTACATAAAACATGTAAACTAACCCATACTAGTTCATAAGTATGATAATTTATGAACATTTAGCGACTGACAACGATTATCATATTAGAATTATTATAAATAACTTGACAGGCCTTAATTTGGTTAATTATAATAATTACAAATAGTATTCAGATATGTGATGTTTGCAGATTTGAATATTGTATCCACAAAAAATAAAACTTAAAGGAGATTTAAATAATATGTCACTTATCGGAACAGAAGTCCTACCATTCAAAGCAAGCGCATTTCAAGATGGGAAATTCATCGATGTATCAGAAGAAAACTTTAAAGGTAAATGGAGTGTAGTTTGCTTCTACCCAGCTGACTTTACATTCGTATGCCCAACTGAACTTGAAGATCTGCAAAACCAATATGAAACCCTGAAACAACTGGGTGTTGAAGTATATTCCGTTTCCACAGATACTCACTTTACACATAAAGCATGGCATGAAAGCTCTGCAGCTATTGGCAAGGTAAAATACATTATGATCGGCGATCCTTCTCATGTGATTTCCCGTAACTTTGATGTTCTGATCGAAGCTGACGGTCTTGCTGATCGTGGTACATTCATCATTGATCCAGACGGTATTATCCAAACCGTTGAAATTAATGCTGGTGGTATTGGTCGCGATGCTAGTGCACTTGTTAACAAAATCAAAGCAGCACAATATGTACGCAATCATCCAGGTGAAGTTTGCCCAGCGAAATGGTCCGAAGGTGCAGAAACTCTTAAACCAAGTCTCGATCTTGTAGGTAAGATTTAAGGAGCGAAAGCTAAATGAAATTAGATCAAGAAATAAAAGCTCAACTAGCTCAATACCTAGAACTCTTGGAAGGCGACGTAGTACTGAAAATCAGTGCAGGCTCTGACGAAGCATCTCAAGAGATGGAAGCGCTGGTTGATGAAATTGCCAAAATGTCAGCTAGGATAACGGTAGAAAAAACCGAACTGCCTAGAACCCCAAGCTTTAGCGTAAATCGTGTGGGTGAAGATACGGGCGTAACCTTTGCTGGAACTCCGCTAGGACATGAGTTTACTTCATTAGTGTTGGCTCTACTGCAAGTTAGCGGAAGAGCGCCTAAGGTTGAGCAAAGTGTTATTGATCAGATCAAAAGCATTAATGGCGAATATAAGTTTGAAACTTATGTCAGCCTAAGCTGTCATAATTGCCCTGATGTTGTACAAGCACTGAACCTAATGAGTATCTTCAATCCTGGCATTACCCATACGATGATTGATGGCGGAGTGTTCAAAGAAGAGGTAGAACGCAAAGAAATTATGTCTGTTCCAAGCGTTTACCTTAACGGTGAATTTTTCGAAAGTGGTCGTATGACGGTTGAAGAAATTCTAGCTAAAATGGGTAGTACTGTAGACGCATCAGAGTTTGACAATAAAGCTCCTTATGATGTTCTTGTTGTTGGCGGTGGCCCAGCAGGTGCAAGTGCAGCAATTTACGCAGCGCGTAAAGGAATTCGCACAGGGATTGTCGCTGAACGCTTAGGCGGACAGGTTAACGACACACTTGGCATTGAGAACTTTATCAGTGTAAATTACATTGAAGGTCCTCAGCTAGTGGCTAAACTCGAAGAGCAAGTGAAAGAGTATGGCATTGATGTGATGAAGTTACAACGTGCCACACGTTTAGATAAGAATGATTTAATTGAAGTTGAACTCGAGAACGGTGCTGTTCTAAAGAGTAAGACGGTCATTCTGTCGACAGGTGCTCGTTGGCGCAATATGGGTGTGCCTGGTGAAGCTGAATTCAAGAATAAAGGCGTAGCCTACTGCCCACACTGTGATGGTCCTTTGTTTGCAGGCAAAGATGTTGCCGTTGTCGGCGGCGGTAATTCAGGGATTGAGGCAGCTATTGACCTTGCGGGTATAGTGAAACATGTAACGGTTCTGGAATTTGCTCCAGAGCTCAAAGCAGATGCTGTACTGCAAGATCGTCTTTACAGCCTACCTAACGTTACTGTGCTTAAAAACGTGCAAACGAAAGAAATTACCGGAACTGATAAGGTAGATGGTATTTCTTATATCGATCGTGCGACAGAAGAAACTCACCATATTGAATTACAGGGTGTGTTTGTACAGATCGGTTTGGTTCCGAACACAGATTGGTTAGGTGACATGGTTGAACGTACTCGCGTTGGCGAGATCGTTGTAGATAGCCATGGTGCTACAAATGTACCAGGAGTATTCGCTGCTGGCGATTGCACTAATAGTGCTTATAAACAAATCATCATTTCGATGGGATCCGGTGCAACTGCAGCTTTAGGTGCATTTGATTATCTGATCCGCAACTAATCGATACTGTTAATAAAAGCAAGTAACCCAAAGCCCTCACTTTTCACAAAGTGGGGGCTTTTTTGGATGTTATCCGTATGATGTGGGAGAAAAAAGGGGATTTGTAAACTTTTTTGGAGGATTTTATGAGAATATCTCGAATACATATTTCAAATATGAATTAAACAAAATTAAGAATTTAGCACGGTTGGAGAAACCTTTTGCTGGAATGGAGACTATATTTCTGTGATTAATAATATTGAATCTTTAGACAAATTTATCGCGATTATACCTATAATAAAATTATCTATTCCGGCTGATTTATCCATAGCCATATGTGATTTGGATCGGTTTGTTGCTTATTTTCCTGGCGATACCATTAATTTAAACATTACCGAAGGACAGCTTTTAAACAAAGAAGAACCGCTTTACATAGCTATACGAGAGAATCAAGCATTAAAGTCCGATGTTCCGGCCAACTTCTATGGATTCGAGTTTACGGGTACAGCGACACCTCTTCACGATCAAAACGGTCAGGTCATTGGCGGGATTGCAGTTCAGATTCGTAGACAAAGTGAATTAAAGGCTACTTATTCAATCCCAATAAGCTGGTAGAGATGTGGAGAATACTAAGAGGTCCTATCGATTATTAAAAAGCTTGCTGACCAAACGAATTTACTCGGGCTGAATGCAGCCATAGAAGCGGCTCATGCAGGTGAGAAGGGAAGAGGTTTTGAAGTAGTAGCTAAGGAAATTCAGAAATTTTCACGGGAAACCGTTTCTTCAACTCAAAACATAAATGAAACCATGTTACAGATTTAGGGGATTACGAACCAAATGGCTAATTCGATAGAGAAGATAGCGGCTATCGGACAAGAACAGGCTGCATCTGTTCAGCATACTTCTGCATTTATTGAGAAAATAAAAATAATGTCCCAAAAGCTTAACGAGTTTGCGAATAAATTGTAGCAAGAGAATCAGTTCTTTTTTTGTTGAAACAAAAGAATATTTTAAACGTATATTTAAATTCATGAATGGTATAGTAAGATAGTAGTTGAGTAACAAACTTAGGAGGAATAAATTATGTCAACGCCGCACAATGCAGCACAAAATGGTGAAATCGCCAAAACAGTATTAATGCCAGGAGATCCGTTAAGAGCGAAGTATATCGCAGAAACCTATTTGGAGAACCCAACCCAATTTAATACGGTACGGAATATGTTTGGATATACAGGCACTTACAAAGGTAAAGAAGTGTCAGTAATGGGTTCGGGAATGGGAATGCCAAGTATCGGTATTTATTCTTATGAAATATACAAAAATTATGGTGTGGAAAACATCATTCGCATCGGTAGTGCAGGTGCCTACACAGATAAATTGAATTTATTTGATGTGGTACTGGCGGATAGTGCGTGGAGTGAATCTACATACGCCTATGTGCAAAGTGGTGTAGAAGGAGATGTGCAGCTGCCAAGTAAAGAATTGAACGAAGTCATTGAAGAAGCGGCTAAACGTATTAACAAGCCACTTTTGACTGCAAGAATTCATTCAAGCGATGTATTCTATCATGAAGATAACGTGCCAGGTCACAATGAATTTTACAATGAACATGGCTGTGTATGTGTAGAAATGGAGAGCTATGCATTGTTCCATAATGCGAAAGTATTAGGTAAACAAGCAGCATGTATTCTTACTATTTCAGATTCATTAGTTACTCATGCAGTAACCACGGCAGAAGAAAGACAAAATTCTTTCAACAGCATGATGGAAGTTGCATTAGAAGCAGCGATTTCTCTTTAAGATTAAGAAGTGAAAGATAAACTAAAACATCTTTATACAGAAATTGTATAGAGGTGTTTTTTTGTGTTTTCAAGACTAAAGAGGATATACCCTTAGGTTCGTTATTGACAAGAAGAAAAATCCAGATCATAATAACATATGAGCACTTGTTCATATGTTATTATGATCTGGAGCTTTTGAATACCACTGCGTGCGCATACAAATACTATCTTGCTGAAGGTAAATAGGAGGTAAATCATGAAGGACAAGAAGAATAACCACAATCATCAGATTGAGCATGTAGACGGGCAACACTCCGATCACGATCACAGCGATCACAATCACTCCCATGCAGGACATGATCATTCCCATGGGGCTCACGGTCATCATCATTTTGATCCTAGCGGAAACAAAAAAGGACTAATGATTGCATTAATAATTACAGTAGGAATTATGTTTTTGGAGTTTTTTGGCGGACTGGTCACTAACAGCTTAGCGCTGCTATCGGACAGTGGGCATATGCTAAACGATGCAAGCTCCTTAGCATTAAGCCTAGTAGCGGTCTGGTTTGCAACTAAACCTGCATCTCCCAATAAAACATATGGATTTCATCGGTTTGAAATTCTAGCGGCACTATTGAATGGGGTCACCTTATTTGTAGTTGCTGGGTTTATCATCGTGGAGGCTTATGGCCGATTCTTCGAGCCGCCTACGGTTGCAAGTGGTTCTATGATGCTGATCGCATGTATAGGTCTTTTAGCCAATGTTGCTAGTGCTTGGTCTCTTATGAGAAAAGGTGATGTAAAGAATAACATTAACCTTCGCAGCGCTTATCTTCATGTGCTTGGCGATGCTTTAGGCTCGGTGGGGGCTATTATTGCAGGTTTAGTTATGATGATTTTTGGCTGGTATATTGCTGACCCGATTATAAGCGTACTAGTTGCTCTATTAATTCTTAGAGGCGCTTGGGGAATCATCAAACATACCGTTCATGTTCTTATGGAAGGTACACCGATTACAGTGAATCCATCTGAGGTGAAGGCAGTTCTTGAGAATATCGAGGGCGTTATAAATGTTCATGATCTTCATATTTGGACAATTACCTCGGGTCTTGATTCACTAAGCTGCCATCTCTTAATCAAAGATCAGGAAGATGATCAACGTATTTTGCAGCAAGCCATTCAGTTAATAGCGGAACGCTTCAAAATCCAGCATACTACTATTCAAATTGAGACATCGGTGATATCCCATGAAGTGATGAAAGTCTAATTATATTTTATATTTTGAATAGATTAGGGGGGCTATAGTATAATAAAACTATATGGAAAGGAGTGATTGGTGCATGGAAGATCATACGCACGAGCACGAATCATGTAGCACGGGTGAACGAAAAAGTCATCACTCTGAGAAGACTAAAAAGAACCTGGTTAGCCGACTCAATAGAATTGAAGGACAAGTAAGAGGGCTAAAGGGATTAATTGAGAAGGACACCTATTGTGATGATGTGCTGCATCAAATCTCTTCGGTCCAATCTGCTTTGAACGGCGTAGGAAAGCTTTTGTTAGAACATCATATGAAGAGCTGTGTCGTAGAACGAATTCAAGATGGTGAAAATGAAGTGTTAGATGAGTTATTAATTACCATCAATAAATTAATTAAATAATTGATAATAGAAAGGATTCGTTGGAATCCTTTTTTATTTAGATTCATGCATAGTATAGGGGGGTATACTAATGTTGTTAGAAAATATAATGAAGGAGGACGACCCATATGAACGTAGAGGTATTTACAACACCGACTTGTGAGGATTGCAGAAATTTTAAAAAGTTCTTGAATGAGCATCATATTCAATTTACTGAATTTAATATTGCAGATCATCCTGACCATGCAGATACGTTATTTAATCGAACTGGAAAAAGATTGGTTCCTACCATTTTCATTAACAATCAGGTGTTTTTCGGATTTGTGTTCAATCGTCAAGAAATTGAGAAACAGCTGCATGTCTAATGTTCAGTTCGGACAATTTCTCTGAGCATGATAAGTTAGCTCACGATTGGGTATATATAGAGTAGGGGACTATACTAAATTACATCTTGAGAGGAGCTTTTATGATGTCACATCAAAACTACAAAGCGTGTATTGAAGAATGTTTAAAATGTATGGTGGCTTGTAATCACTGTTACTCATCTTGCTTGGAGGAAGATCATGTTGGAATGATGAAGGAGTGCATTCGCCTGGATCGTGAATGTGCGGAAATATGCGGATTCACTGCACATGCCCTGTCGATGAACAGTAAATATGCCAAGGCCTTATGTTTAGCTTGTGCAGAGGCTTGTGAAGCCTGCGGCAACGAATGTAAAAAGCATGACCATGATCATTGCCAGCAATGTGCAGAAGCATGTTTTGCCTGTGCGAAAATCTGCCGTGAAATGGCCGCTTAACTCAGTAGGACTCTCTTCAGAGAGGACGGATTCATGAAGGAGTTTTCTCAGAAACAGGATTTCTGTTACTGAGAAAACTCCTTTTTAAGTATTTAGAGTATAGCTTGTCGCTTGACATAATATAGGGTAGGGGGGTATACTAACATCAAGAAGAGGATGATGCAAACAATGGAAATCATCACAAAAGTGGAAGAGGTGTTTATATAATGACTACTGCTGCGGCGGGAAAATCACAAACATCATTACAAATCACAGGGATGACTTGTGCTGCTTGTGCAAACCGCATAGAAAAAGGCTTGAACAAGTTAGAAGGTGTAACAGAAGCCAACGTAAACTTTGCAATGGAAAGGGCTACAGTGACTTATGATCCGAATATAGTGGACGTAAGTAAGATGGAAGCAAGTATTCAGAAGCTAGGGTATAGCACGGCTAAAGAAGCTGTAGATTTACAGCTTGTAGGTATGACATGCGCTGCTTGTGCATTGAAAATTGAAAAGACTCTGAATAAACTGCCTGGCGTAAGCACTGCCAGTGTGAACTTTGCGATGGAAACAGCACATGTCGAATATAATCCCGTTGAAGTTTCTGTATCTGACATGCAGAAGCGGGTGGAGAAGCTTGGATACAAGGCTGTTCCCAAACAAGAGCAAGGTGACCCAGCGGAACAGCGACAACAAGATTTATCCAAGCAAAAACGTAAGCTGCTGATCTCCGCGATTCTATCGTTTCCACTGCTGTGGGCGATGGTGAGCCACTTTTCCTTCACTTCGTGGATATGGCTGCCTGATCTTTTTATGAATCCATGGTTCCAATTGATTATGGCAACACCAGTTCAATTTTATATTGGTAAACAATTTTACATCGGTGCTTATAAAGCACTCCGTAACGGCAGTGCGAACATGGATGTTCTAGTTTCACTCGGGACCTCGGCGGCGTTTTTTTACAGCCTGTACTTAACAATCGTTTGGGCTGTCAATGGTGGGAGCGCGCATCATGGACCAGAAATGTATTATGAAACAAGTGCAGTATTGATTACGCTGGTTCTAATGGGTAAATTGTTCGAATCCTTGGCAAAAGGACGGACATCAGAAGCTATTAAATCCTTGATGGGCTTGCAGGCCAAGACAGCTTTAGTTGTCCGCGACGGTGAAGAATTAAGCATTCCTGTAGAGGAAGTTATTACTGGTGATATAGTACTTGTTCGTCCAGGGAATAAAGTACCTGTGGATGGTGAAGTTCTGGAAGGGATATCTTCGGTAGATGAATCCATGCTGACCGGAGAAAGCCTCCCTGTTGAAAAGAAAGCCGGAGATTCCGTCATTGGAGCGACGATTAATAAAAACGGCATGCTTCGAATTAAGGCAACAAAAGTAGGTAAGGAAACTGCTCTTGCGCAGATCATCAAAGTGGTAGAAGAAGCGCAAGGCTCGAAAGCTCCGATTCAACGGGTCGCTGATGTCATCTCCGGTATCTTCGTTCCAATCGTTGTTGGGATTGCCGTTATTGCATTCTTAGTGTGGTACTTTATCGTAACACCGGGTGATTTTGCAGGAGCTTTGGAAAAAGCAATCGCCATTCTGGTTATCGCTTGCCCTTGTGCTTTGGGTCTGGCTACGCCAACCTCCATTATGGCTGGTTCCGGACGTGCAGCTGAACTGGGAATCCTGTTCAAAGGCGGGGAGCATTTAGAGCAAACACATAAAATTGATACGATTATCTTGGATAAAACAGGTACAGTAACAAAGGGCAAACCTGAGCTTACCGATATTTTGGTCGAAGGCAACGAGACAGAATTTCTTAGACTGGTGGGTGCAGCTGAGAAGAATTCAGAGCATCCACTTGCAGAAGCTATTGTCGCAGGCATCTTGGAAAGAAATATTGAATTGCCAGGGACAGAATCTTTTGAAGCCATACCGGGTTTTGGAATCAAGGCTGTCGTGGAAGGCAAAGAGCTGTTAATTGGTACTCGGCGTCTCATGGACAAATACGGTGTAGAGGCAAGTCATGCTTATAACATCATGTCTACTTTAGAAGAATCCGGTAAAACAGCAATGCTTGTGGCTATAAATAAAGGGTACGTGGGTATGGTAGCTGTTGCGGACACCATTAAAGAAACCTCTCAGGCTGCTGTCAGTCGCTTGAAAGGAATGGGAATCCAGGTCATCATGATTACCGGAGATAACGAACGTACGGCAAAGGCGATCGCAGCTCAAGTTGGCATTGACCATGTACGCGCTGAAGTGCTTCCAGAAGGAAAAGCGGAGGAAGTGAAAAAATTACAAGCGCAAGGCAAGATAGTAGCCATGGTTGGCGATGGTATTAATGATGCTCCAGCTCTCGCAACTGCAGATATTGGGATGGCCATTGGTACCGGTACGGACGTGGCTATGGAAGCTGCGGATGTTACTTTAATGCGAGGCGATCTATCCAGTATTCCCGACGCTATCTACATGAGTCGTAAAACAATGACTAATATTAAACAAAATCTATTCTGGGCACTTGGCTACAACTCACTTGGCATTCCGATTGCAGCACTTGGTTTCTTGGCTCCGTGGGTAGCGGGTGCGGCAATGGCTCTCAGTTCGGTTTCCGTTGTTCTTAATGCACTTCGTCTGCAACGTGTGAAGATCCGTAACTAAATCACTAGAGGAATGAGGACGGAGATAAGGATATGGGAGAGATCACAAAAATCGCAGTTGCACCTCCAATTCAAGTGGGGGGAAGCCTGTTTACACCAGAGCAGCTTGCTACAATAGGAGCAATTCTAGGAACGAATGCAAAAATTGAAATGACATCTTTTAAACAGCTTTATTTGGAGGTGCCTCTTGAACAACGTGAAGTGATTGTGGAGCAACTTGAGCGTATAGGATTAGAAGTATATTCAGCGGGTTTTGTCACGAAAAGCCTGATTGCCTGTAATTTTTGTAAAGGGGCTGAGGAAGCAGGTCTGGCAGTTGCACAGAAATTAAATCAGTCCATCGCAGGGATTGAAACACCTATGCCACTGAAGATTGGTTATGCGGGCTGTGCACTCGGAACCAGCGAGCCTCTGTTGAAAGACATTAGCGTTGTGAAAATGCGTAATACCTATGAGATTTTTGTGGGTGGAGAACCAAAAGGGCTTAAGACTTCAATCGCTCAATCCCTTAGATCAGGGCTAAGTGAAGATCAACTTATTCCAGTGATTCTGTCATTGATTAACTACTATAAGGCCAACGCCAAAGGGAAAGAGAAATTCAGAAAGTTCATTGACCGGGTGACGATAGAATTGCTGCAACAAGTTGTTGCTGTGTAGGATAAGGTTTTAATTTTAAGAGGGGCTTCCTTTATAGGAGCTCCTCTTTTTAGTGTGATCTAAGAATAATGCTACGAAATGCAAAGTTTGTAAAATTAATAAACTATTTAAGTAAATAAAGTGTTAAAATTTATAAAAATAATACCTTTATTATCAAGATAAATAGATGCCATAGGGGATGGCATGGAAGATGCGATGATCATTATATAAACAGAATGAGAGGGAAGTTGACCAAATTATGATCAATCTTAGTTCAGAGCGACAACAGCAAGTTAGCTATATTGGGATTACTGAGGCTGATTTAAATGTATTGAAAAGTAAGGAGAAAGAATTCAAGCAAATCGTAAGCTCCCTTGTAGATGAATTGTATAAGCAGATGATAGAGGAACCTGAGCTACTCCACATCATTGAACAGCACAGTACGCTTGATCGATTGAAGGAAACGCAGCAGTGGTATTTTTTATCCATGGCATCGGGTGTGATTGATGAAGCATTTATTGAAAGACGACTGCTTATAGGTAAAATTCACTCGCGTATTGGTCTGACAACAAATTGGTATTTGGGCACTTACATATTATATTTGGATCTCGCTACAGCTTATTTTGAACGGATATTACCGACTGATTGGAAACCCGTCATTCATGCATTAACCAAGATGTTTAATCTGGATTCACAGTTGGTTCTGGAAGCCTACGAAGTCGATGAAAAAGCAAAAATAGAAAATTTATTAGAAAAGCAAAACCACTTGCTTACAGGTGTTAGTTCTGCGGTTCAAGAATTAGTATCCTTAATGGTTCAACTGAAAGATAGCAGTGAATCCATCGAGGAATTAGCTAGTAAGAATGCTGATTATCAAGAGAAAACACATCAAACTGTGTTATATCTTGACAAAGAGGTAGAGTCTATTCATCAAGTGGGTACAATGATTAGGGAGGTTGCTGATCATACGCATCTTTTGGGCTTAAACGCAGCCATTGAAGCGGCAAGAGCAGGGGAGTACGGTAGAGGCTTTGAAGTCGTCGCGAATGAAGTACGCAAGTTAGCTCGTCGCTCTAAAGATTCAATCGGAACGATTGATGAGAAGCTGAATAATATCAACTCCACACTGTCCAAGGTGAAAAAAGAATCGGAACACAATTCCATGTATTCTAGAGATCAGGTGAAGGGCTCTCAAGAACTGGCCTCCTTCGTGAATCTAATTGAAAAAGTGACCGTCGAGTTAGAAAACTTGAAATAATCAAGCATGTCCTCATATTGCGGATCGAATGTTATGTATTCATTTCTGGTACAAGGAGCGATGAGTGTGCCTGTAGATCATCATGAACAAGATGTGGAAAATTCATCCAGAAAGATTGTGGCAGGATTATTCATGTCGCTGGATGGAGTGGTAGACTCGCTTGAAGCCTCACCTAAGAAGTGGGGGAGCAATGAAATGAATGAGACGATTGCTGCGGGTGTTGCACAGGCGGATACTGTACTGCTTGGACCACGTACTTACAAGATGTTAGCCCAGTTCTGGCAGCATCAGAGTGACGATCTACCCATGGCAAGATTCCTGAACCATTCTGACAAATATCTGGTCTCCAGTACGATTACGAAGGACATGCTCGAATGGCAACCTGCGAGCCTGATCAAGGGCAAGCTCTTCGAGGAAATAATGAAGCTAAAGCAACAGCCTGGAAAGAACATTCAGATCCCTGGTAGTCCGAAATTAGTCAGATCCCTATTACAAAATGGATTGTTAAATGAGCTTAGGCTTAATATCTGCCCCGTAGTCGTTGGCTCTGGCATGCGTCTTTTTGACGAGATCACGAATCTAGTCCCACTTCATCTTGTGGACTCAAAAACTTACAGCAACGGTGTAGTAGGCTTAACGTATCGCATATAACCTTTGAAATGAAACACTCCTTCAGAATATTCTGAGGAGTGTTTTTTTGTTTAACAGTGCGGTTTAGACGTCGGTTTTGGAAACACCGTTTAAGCTGGGAACATAATCGGCAGCTTTATCGATGTTTACCATCTGAGCCGCTTCATTAAAGTTATTGTTATTCTGTGCATTGTTTTTCTTACTTGGTTGATGTTTGCCTGGTTCACCTTTGGGACTGGCGTTATTTTTTGGCATGACATTCACCTCCATATTCTCCCCATAGTATGAGAAGGTAGTTTGAATTTTATGCCAGACCTTGACAGGGGGGGGCTTCGATTGCATTAGAACGTTGGCAGATGCCAATGGCCGCTTTCGGTGCTTCTACCGCTTAGACCCCTTCCTCTAGGGATGCTGGGGCATCCCTTTTTTTGCTGGTCACAAGCTTAAAATTTGCGGTTTTTACCACAATGATTTTCGGTGTAAAGCTATAAATAATAAGATACACTTTATTCCAGTGATGCATATTACGTGGAAGGAGCTTTGCAAAATGAATAGTAACTTTATGTTAAGCATTATGCTGGGTGTCGCTGCAATTATTGTGCTGAGAAGACTAATGTCGGAACATAGGCCTATGGGAAAAAGAGCGTTTAGGATTATGCTGCCGATTCTATTCTTAAGCCCTGGCCTACTGCTGCTGCTAAACGGTCAGGTACATCTTCAACAGAATGAAACACTGCTGGCTATACTTGTAGGATTAGCTTTCTCGGTTCCGCTGATTATTACAACGGCTTATGAGAAAAGGGATGGCCGAATTTACACCAAGAGGAACATAGGTTTTCTCTACTTTTTCGTAGGGATCTTGATCTTGCGTGTTATTCTCAGAAGTTATCTTCTCCAGATTGAACCGCAAAATATGGCTGTGCTGCTGTTTATCGTCGCGTCGTCCTACATCATTCCATGGAGACTAGCCAGTTATCTGAAGTTTAAAAAGATGATTAAATCAGACGTTTCGATGGAATAACGATACTTGTTTTAACAAAGGATCCGCGGGTAGAATGCGGGTCTTTTCTTATGGGTAACTGGACCACGCAACTGGACAATTTATGAACCAACATAATTGCGGTACTTGGCTCGTAAAAGCGCAAAAGGTTTGTGGTTAAACCAGGGGTGGTTTTCGGTGAAAGGTCTGATAGGCTGTTGTAAGATTGACTTAAGAAAGAAACAAACTCGGCTATAGGATGATTTTCAGAAAAGGATGTGAGTGATATGGAATTGCACGCTTTACACATAGAAGGTGGCATTCCGGAACAGCAATATCTACATCTTTTGCTTTCAACTGATGCTGGTATGCGCAAACGGATTTCTAGCTTCTATAGAAGGGAAGATGCGGAGCGTTCGCTTGCAGGTATTTTCCTTGCCAAAACAGTGATTGCCGACAGAATTGGACAGCCGGTTAGACGCATCCAGTTCCAGGAAAACCCTTATGGTAAGCCAGAGGTTAGCGGACTGAACATTCATTTTAACATTAGTCACTCCGGTGATTGGGTCACATGTGCTCTCGACGAGCAGCCGATCGGAACGGATATTGAACAATGTCATTCCTTACCTCCCGCTATTGGAGATCTATGCTTCACGGAAGAAGAGAAAGTTTATCTGGCAGCAGATTCGCATGAATATCCTAATCGCTTCTACGAGCTATGGACCTTGAAGGAGAGCTATATCAAGGCTTTGGGGAAGGGGATGTCGATCCCTTTACAATCCTTTTCTATTCAAAAAAGTCAGGAAGAAAGCAGGTTCAAATGTTACATACAGAATCATTTACTGGAAGATTGGGCTTTTGAGACCTTTAATGACATAACTGGTTATCAATGTGCTGTTTGCTGCCATCCCAAGAGCATACCAGGGCAGTTGAAGTTGTGGAGTTTAAATGATTTTTACTATCCTAAGTTGGAGTTGGCGTAATGATGAATCATATAAAAGTGTTCTGTATTCCATATGCGGGCGGTTCTGCAGTCACTTATGAACGCTGGAAGAAGCGGATACCGGATAAGAATGATATGGATTTTATTCCGCTAGAACTAGCCGGAAGAGGTCGCAAGTCGAATCTTCCTTTTTATGAAAATATGGAAGAAGCCGTTGAAGATTTGTATCAGAGTATCAGCTCTGAGTTGTATGAGCCCTATGCGATATTTGGGCATAGTATGGGCAGTCTGATCGCGTTTGAATTATGTCACAAGCTGCAAGAGAAGGGGCTGCCGGGGCCGGAGCATATTTTTTTCTCAGGTAGAAGATCTCCTTTTATCCCCTCGCCTAATCATAACTTTCATATGCTATCTGATGAGGAGTTTGTACAGGAAGTGCTCAACTACGGGGGGACCACTAGACAGGCGTTGGAGCATACAGAGCTTCGCGAGTTATTTCTCCCGATTCTACGAGCCGATTTTAAATTAGTCGAGACGTATCAACCTAGATTAGACCGACCCAAATTTTCAGCCAACATCAGTGCATTCGGAGGAAAAAGGGATGTCCAGGTTACACTTGAAGACCTTCAATCCTGGGGGGAGACGACTACGGGACAGTGCCGCACCAGTATTTTTCCGGGTAATCATTTCTTTATTAACGAATCGTTGGATGACGTCATTATGAAAATTTATATCGCCTTATATTTGGAGAGGATCTTCCGGGTTGCTATACCTGGGAAATAAAGGAGGTTTCAATTTCAATGTCGACAACACCCAATAATCAATTGTCCAAATCCTCTGATCCGGTATGGCTTGAACGGTATGAGGATGAGAATATGAAGCTAGATCTCTCATGGGGAAGTCCACTAAACAGCCAAGCAGTTAAGAATGAGGATTCTCTGGGCTATGTGGATTTCACATTTTCAAGTCGAACATTTACCGCTTTCCGTAAGTTGGCACATACACACGGTTTTTCGATATATTCAGGGATAATGACCCTGTATGCGATGGTGTTATATCGGTATACTGGCGAGAAGAATTTCCTTATTAATTACGAATGCTCCACCGGTCATCATGAGATACAGCCGATCCCATGCACGGTAGATTCGGGACAATCTTTTATAGAAGCCTGGGAACAAACTGAGAATCATGCGAGGGAGAATCCGCGGTATGCTGCTGAAGCTTTTATGGAGCGGACTGCAGAATGGATAAGAGAAACACGGTCGAACAGCTATGCTATAGGTCATTCTGCAATCTATGAGAGCAGGACATTATGTACATTCACTCCTTATGATCTGGCGCTGAATATCGTTGTAGGTGATAATGATCTATCGCTGCGCTTGATTTATAGCAAGACAGCCCTCCGCAGCGCTTCTATCCGCAGCCTGTCCCGTCATCTAAGCAGAATGGCGACTAATGCCATCCGGCAGCCATTTACCCCTATTGCTTCTATTGAAATGCTCTCCACCTTAGAAAAACGCCGCATTCTGATCGACTTCAATGCAACGGACACCCTTCTTCCAGTACAACAATCGATTCATGAGCTGTTTGAAGAGCAGGTCAAACTTGCAGCAGAACATCCGGCAATTGTTCACGAAGGCGGTCAAATTTCTTATCGTGATCTAGATGAACAAGCGAACCGATGGGCGAATTTTCTGGCAAGTGAGAAGCAGACGGGACGGGTGACCCGGATTGGCGTATTGATGGAGAGTAGTTCTGAGCACATAATTGCTTCCCTAGCGGTCCTTAAGAGCGGAGGTGCTTTTGTACCGATTCACGTTGGCTTACCTCAAGATCGAATCACTGATATCATCGAGAGTTCAGGGATTGAAACTCTACTGTCCTGTCAAAAACATGCATTAATGTGTGAGCAGCAGGCAGCAGTGACTGACCTGAAGAGCTGTGTATACTTCGATACTGGTAAACAAATGATTCGTACCGACAAAGGATTGGAGCTTGTAACGATATCATGGGAGAACATCAGCAGCAAGAAGCCGGAGCATGTGGGAAAGCTTGAGGATTTGGCTTATATTATTTTCACTTCGGGAACAACCGGTAAACCCAAAGGTGTAATGATTGAACACCGAGGGTTGGTTAATCTGGCAACGATGTATGCCTCTGAGTTCCCTCTGGATGTGCCCAAACGTGTAGTACAGTTCGCTAATGTATCGTTTGACGCATCTATTTGGGAATGGTTGCAGGCACTGACGTCGGGAGGAACACTTTATATCCCACCCCGGGACATCATCTATAATTTCATTCAATTTGAACGATATTTAAATGATTATGAAGTAAATACTGCAACACTTCCACCTGCTTATGCAGCATCCCTGCATCCTGAACGCATACATACGTTAAGACATCTTTTTGTAGTTGGCTCGGCTTCTACACCTGCTTTATTGGAACAGTGGGGGGAGCAAGTTCAATATATAAATGGCTATGGACCCACCGAATCATCTATCTGTGCAACCTATTGGAAGAAGCCGAAAGAGCTTGCGGCAAGCAAGCTCAAAGCGGTTCCTATCGGAAAACCGATCGCTAATTTCCAACTCTATATTATCGATCCTGATCAGAATCCACAGCCTATTGGCATTGCAGGGGAGCTGTGTATAGGAGGCATTGGATTAACTCGCGGTTACTTGAATTTGCCGGAAGTCACCAGAGAAAAATTGGTTCCACATCCTTTTCAATCTGGCGAGTGGATTTATAAGACAGGTGACCTTGCCAAATGGCTTCCTGACGGAAATGTAGAATATATCGGACGCATTGATCATCAGGTGAAGATTAGAGGTATCCGGATTGAGACCGAGGAGATTGAAACTGTGCTGCTGCAACATCCAGCTGTTAAGAATGCAGCCGTCCTCGATAAGAATAACGAAGTGGGTCAGAAATATCTTGCTGCATACTTAGTACTCGAAAGTAAAATTTCTACCTCTGAATTACAACAATATGTACTGAGTAAGCTTCCAGATTATATGCTCCCCCAGCAGTTCATCCAAGTGGATACGTCATTCCCCTTAAATGCTAGTGGGAAGATTGATCGGAAGAGGCTTATTCTTATAACAACTGAAATAAATGATAATAACCTATATATAGCTCCATCAAAACCACTAGAATTTGAGTTAACACTATTATGGCAGCAGGTGCTTAGAACAGATCGGATAGGCGTACAGGATGATTTTCTCCTATTAGGTGGCCATTCGTTGAAGGCTGCGGAGATCATAAGCGCTATTCTAGAGCATTATGAGATTCGCATCACCTTGGCTGACCTGCTCCGCTTAAAGAATATTCGTTCTTTGGCGTCTTTTATCGAGCAGAGCGACAAGACGATATCCACATCGATGGATAAGGTAGCTGAGCAAGCCTCTTATCCTGCTTCTTCAGCGCAGCAGAGGATTTATACACTCTCACAGGCTCACCCAGAGAGTACTCCTTACAACTTGCCAATGGCTATTGAGATCCATGGAGAGCTGGATTTAAGCAGACTCGAGATGGCTTTAAATGAGCTGATCCGCTGCCATGAGTCGCTCCGCACCTCTTTTAGCCTGGAGGAAGACGGTCTTCGGCAGAATGTGCATGAACAAGCAGTATTGAGTCTTAAGATCGCTGACACTCAACAATCTGCCGAGGAGACGATACAAGCTTTTATCGCTCCTTTTGATCTGCACCATGCTCCATTATTTCGGGCTTTATGGAAGGAGCTTGGACCCTCACGCGGGCTTCTATTAATGGATATTCATCATTCAGTCTGCGACGGGATATCCACCGGACTTCTACTGAGACAGCTTAATGCTATATACAATGGAGAGTTGGTCGCGACTCCTGCAAGAATACAGTATAAGGATTGCTCAAACTGGTTAGAGAAACAGCGGTGTATGGAGGACGGCAGAAGAGCAGAACAGTATTGGCTGAAATTATTCGAAGGGGAGCTGCCGATTCTGCAATTGCCCATCGATTACTCAGAAAGACCTTATTCCCAAACCGCAGGAGACCATTTGACACTACCCTTAACCCGAAAATTAGCTGACAAGGTGAAGGAAGCGGCAGGCCGCAGCGGAACAACACCCTATATGGTAATGTTAGGAGCCTTTCAGCTCTTATTATCCAGATACAGCGGTCAAGAGGACATGATCGTCGGTACGGTAAACAACGGAAGAAGTCATTCGGAGATGTCATCCGTTGTAGGGATGTTTGTGAATACCTTACCTTTACGGCTACGCCAGTACGGTACACAAACGGGAAGAGAACTTCTGGAAGCAGTCAAGCAACAGGTACTGGCGGCTTCTGAACATAGCTTGTATCCCTTTGAGAAGCTGGTTGGGCAGCTAGAGTTCTCTCGCAGCCATGAACGGAATCCATTATTTGATATTTTGTTTTCGATGGAGAATCTGGAACTGCCAGACTTGCGTCTTGGAAGGTCCCAAGGCATTTCTTATCCATTCCAAGACCCTGTATCCCGGTTTAAGTTAGCTCTGATCGTAACGGAGCAAGGCAAAGAGCTCTCTTTGAAATGGGAGTACCTCACCTCCGCGTTCAAACAAGAGACGGTGGAGCGAATGAACGAGCATTACTTACAGCTATTGGAACAGCTGGTGACCAGACTGGATGACTCTATTTCAGAGTTCGAGATGATTACTATACCGGAGAGGGAGCAGCTGCTGAGCATCTTCAATACTGAATCCGTAGCGTTTCCTGAAGAAATAACAGCGTATGAATGGTTTATGTGCCAATCGGGGAAAACCCCGGAGCAGACCGCTGTGATCTGCGGAACGGAACGTTTGACATACCGTGAGCTAAATGAACAATCCAATCGCTTGGCAAGGGCACTAATAAGCAAAGGTCTGGGAAAAGACAGCATTGCCGCTGTGATGTCCCGTCCATCAGTGCATATGATTACAGCAATCCTAGCCATTCTGAAGAGTGGAGCAGCTTATCTTCCTATTGATCCTGATTATCCAGCGGAGCGCATTTCTTATATGCTTCACAATAGTGGTGCAGAGATCCTGTTGACACAAAGCCAATTCCCAGCTCCAGATGATTATGCTATAGAAATGCTGGATTTAGATCATATGGAATGGTGTCTGGATTACGGAGCCGAGGATTTGGAATCCTTGAGCGGACCGGATGATCTGGCTTATATCATCTATACCTCCGGGTCTACAGGGATGCCTAAAGGGGTTATGATAGAGCATCGCTCACTGGTCCAATTATGTCATTGGCATCACCGGGCTTTTGCACTAAATGAGCAGGACCGGACGACTCAGTTTGCCGGATTTGGATTCGATGCAGCGGTATGGGAGATCTTCCCCTCCCTGTTATGCGGAGCCGAGCTTCACCTCGTTCAGGAGAATCTTCGCAAAGATGTCCATCGATTAAATGAATATATGAATTTAAATGGAATTACGGTTAGTTTCCTGCCTTCGCCGATCTGCGAGCCTTTTATGTCGCTTCAGAATCAATCCCTACGCTTACTACTAACTGGAGGAGATACTCTGAAGTCGTTTATTCCGCAACGTTATAAACTAGTTAACAATTACGGTCCAACAGAGCATACGGTTGTAGCCACTAGCTTTCAGGTAGAGGAGAGCAGCGGGAAGATCCCTATCGGTAAGCCCATTGATAATACCTCCATTTACATCATAGATCCTTATTTCAGATTACAGCCGGTAGGCGTGGAAGGTGAAATTGCTATCGCGGGTACAGGAATCGCTAGAGGTTATTTGCATAATGAAATGTTAACTAACCAGAAGTTTGTGGACGATCCTTTTCATCCCGGTAGAAAAATGTATCTAACCGGAGATCGGGGCCGTTGGCTGACAGATGGCAATGTTGAATATAAAGGGCGGTTAGACGATCAAATCAAAGTTCGTGGCTATCGGATTGAGCTTGGTGAGATTGAGGCGAAGCTGCTGCTTAACCCTGAGATTAGAGAAGCTGTGGTGATCAGTAAGAAGGGAAATAACGGGGGCAACGAATTATATGGATATTGTATCCCAGTTCACCCTGGTGTCGTTGAAGAATCGATCAGGGAGCAGTTAAGAGAACAATTGCCTGAATATATGGTTCCTGCACAGCTTGTCTTATTGGAGAGCTTACCGCTTACTCCTAACGGGAAAATAGACAAAAAGCAGCTTGCACAAAAGGTGACGGAAAAAGCTACGAATATGATTAAGTTACCACCTACGAATACCATGGAACGGATTCTGGTCGAAGTATGGAAAGATGTACTCGGTGAGACTGCGGGGATAGAAGATCACTTCTATAGCTTGGGTGGAGATTCGATCAAAGCCATTCAGGTGGCCTCTCGTTTACACAAATATGGCTTGCAACTGGATGTGAAGCACATTCTTCAGCAAAATACGATTCGCCGAATCGCACCGTTCGTGAGAACCAAATCTGTGCGGGGAGGAGATAAGGTGAAACTGGAGTCGGCTGTGCTAACACCAATCCAGAACTGGCTGTTTCAGAATCCAGAAAGGGTACGTCATCATTTCAATCAATCCGTGCTTCTCTTCCATCAAGAAGGCTTTAGCCCTGAATGCGTTGAACGGAGTTTTGATCTTCTGTCCAGTGTACATGAGGGTCTGCGAACCAAATTCAGAAGAACCACAGAAGGGCAGTTTGAGTTTGAGGCTATAATCCAAGATTCTATCATCGAAGGTGGATTTTCAGTAAATGTGTATGACATACGAGAAGAAGAACATCCCGAACAGAGGATGAGCGAAGAAGCGGATACGCTTCAAACGGGATTAAATATAGAACATGGGCCACTTGTAAAGCTAGGGTTATTCAGAAGAACTGAGGGTGATTACCTTCTAATTGCTATTCATCACCTTATAGTAGATGGGGTGTCATGGAGAATCCTTCTTGAGGATTTCAGAAATATCTATACTCAGTTAATAACGGCAGAGCATGATACGAAAATTCAGCTTCCAGAATCGACTGATTCATTCTTCTATTGGGCGGAACAAATGAATCAGTACACTCAAAGCAAAGAGCTGCGTAAGGAGCTTGATTTCTGGAATAGAATCACCTCCTGGGAAGAAGAACCGCTGTATCCTGGTCTAACCTCCACCCATTTGGTTAACCAATCCAGCAGTGTTACCTTGCTATTTACCCGTGAACAGACGGAGGCGTTGCTGAAGGATACCCATCTCAGTTATAACACGGAAATTAACGATTTACTGCTGTGTGCAGTGAGCTTAGCGGTTAAAGATTGGATTGGACGCCGGGCCATCAAAATTACAATAGAAAGTCATGGACGCGAAGAATTGTTTGTTGATACGGATGTGACTAGAACAGTAGGATGGTTTACCTCTGTGTATCCATTGCTGCTGGAGCTTATCGATCCCGATGACATTGGAGACTCCATCAGACGAACTAAAGAAACGCTGAGGGCCGTGCCACATAATGGTATCGGATACGGTGTATTGAAATACTTGAGCACAGAGCATAGACAAGGACTTGGTGAGATATCGCCGCCAGTGATTAGCTTTAACTTTATGGGGCAAATGGATAAAGAAAATGAGTTATTCAGTGTATCGAATCTCTATAGAGGACAGGAAGTGCACCCGGAATTTAACCATAATCATGCGATAGCCTTGGAAGGTGTAATCAGCGGCGGCTGCCTTGAAATGGTCTGTCACTATAATAGGGAAACCTTAGAACCAGCTGCAATACATGCATTCGCTGAGGCCTACAGACGTAGCTTACTGGCAATCATTGAGCATTGTCAGAACCGGAGAGAAGGGGAATTGACGCCGAGTGATTGCTCATCTGGTCAAATTGATTTTGAACTGCTTGGCGAGATCTTTGAATCCATCGGCAATTAAAAACGAATGTTTAGGGGTAGAGGCAAATGTATACAAAGGCGGATATTAAGGATATTTATTTTCTGACACCTATGCAGGAGGGAATGCTCTTCCATCATTTAATGCATCCAGCTTCCAGCGTCTACCTAGAGCAATTTCATTTTAGTCTGCAAGGCGAATTTAATCCACGTATCTTTGAAAAGACGATCGCACTAATCGTTGAGAAATACGAGGCTCTACGTACCGTGTTCATTCACAAGAATGTGAAAAAAGCGGTGCAGGTCGTGCTGAAGCAGCGGGTGCAGAGTATTCGTACAGAACAGGTTATCGGGTTGGATGAGACAGCACAATCTGAATTTATAGAACAATATAAAGCATCGGACAGAAGTCAGCCGTTCGATTTAACGCTGGATTCTCCTGTCAGGTTGACGGTTATTGAGCGGAGCGACCGCCGAGTCGATGTCATATGGACGTTTCACCATATCATACTTGATGGCTGGAGTGTGGGCTTGCTACTACGGGATTTCAGACGTATGTATCGGCAGCTTAAAAGAAACAGACCGATAAGAACTCGGCAGGTGTTGCCGTTCTCTAACTATATTCAGTGGTTAGAGAAGCAGGATAAAGATTCAGCGATGGATTATTGGAACCATTATTTGTCGGGATATGAGCAGCGTGCGGGAGTTCCTGCATGGAAGCTGGATAATGTCGAAGGTGAAGCCTACTCGCTCTCAGAAGTGAACTTTACCGTAAACCGGGCGTTGACCGAGAGATTAGAGGCCTTAGCCCGAAAGAGTGGTGTTACGCTCAGTACGATGCTGCATATGATCTGGGGCATTGTACTACAGAAATATAATAATGTAGATGATGTAGTGTTTGGCTCGGTGGTCTCTGGGCGTCCACCAGAGGTGAGCGGGATTGAGCAGATGGTCGGCATGTTCATCAATTCCATTCCGGTTCGTATTCGCAGAAATGATCAGACTACTTTTGCAGAATTGCTAGAAATGGTAAGAGATCATGTAGCACTTTCTTCAGGGAATGAATTTGTAGCTTTACCTGAAATTCAGAACGCTTCGTTACTCAAGCGGGAGCTTCTGGACCATGTGCTTGTCTTTGAGAATTACCCGTTAGAAGAAGGGATTCAATTAAAAAATGAACGTGATCTTGGCTTTGTATTAAGCCAAGTGCAGGTCTTCGAACAGACCAACTATCACTTCAATGTTGTAATCGTTCCTAGTGGAGAAATCTCCATACGTTTGGGTTACAACACCAAGGTATATGATCAGGATTTTATAGAGGGCATTCAAAGACATATCGAATTAATTGCCGAAAGTCTTCTGGATCGGACGGATATGAGAATCAGCGAATTGATGCTGCTATCAGGTACAGATGCTGCTACTTCAGGATCGGCAAAGGGAACAGAGTATTCTGCTTTGGAACAGCCAGGGACCCTTACACAGTGGCTCAAGCAACAGGCTATTCAGAATCCGGATAACGTTGCACTCGTATATGGCGAAAGCAAGTTGACCTACGCTGAGCTGGATGGAAAATCGAATACGCTCGCTCGTGAGCTCAGAGAATGGGCGATAGGCCCCGGAGATATTATAGGGATTATGGCAGAGCCTTCGCTAGAGATGATCGTAGCAATCTGGGGTGTGTTAAAAGCGGGAGCTGGATATGTACCGATAGATCCTGAATTCTCGGCAGAACGGCAAGCTTATATGCTAAAAGATAGTGAAGCAAGGCTGTTAATTACACAAGAGGGCAATCTTCGGGCAGAGGAACTTCCGGTAGAAACGTTGTATCTTGATAGCAATCAAATGGAGAATGGTGCGGAGATCCAATGGCCGGATAATGATCCAACGGATACGGTGTATGTGATCTATACCAGTGGAACAACGGGAGTTCCTAAAGGAGTCGCGATTGCTCACCATAATCTTGTGAATTACTTGATCTGGTTCCAGCGTACAGCAGAGCTTCGTTCCAGTGATAAGACGGCCTTAACCTCTTCCTTTGCCTTTGACCTCGGATATACCGCTCTTTTCTCAGCAATGGTAAGTGGGTGCGAACTTCATTTACTGGATAAAGAGTTATATGCATCTCCACAGCGGCTTCTTGAATATGGTAGAGTTCATAATCTTACCTTCTTAAAAATGACACCAACACTTTACAGCACGTTGCAAAACGAAACAGAGGCTGAGGATCTGTTCTTCCCATCCTTGAGAGTGCTAGTACTTGGCGGTGAACCGATTCATGTGAGGGACGTGGAACGGACTTTCCAGCTTAGCAGTAACATTCGAGTAATGAATCATTATGGCCCTACAGAAGCTACAATCGGCAGTATTGCTCATTGGATGGAACGAGATGGATTAGAGCGATTTAGTCAGATGCCTACGATTGGCAAACCTATTGATAATACTAGAATCTACATTGTGGATAAGAACAATCATCTGATGCCGACGGGTTTAGCCGGAGAAATCTGCATTGCTGGAAATGGAGTAGGCAAAGGGTATATAAACCGTGAGGATTTGAATAGCAGTAAGTTTCTAATCCTGTCTTTATCAGGATGTGAAGAACGATTATACCGTACAGGTGACAGAGGTAGAGTGCTGCCAGATGGCTCTATTGCTTACCTAGGACGGATAGATGATCAGATAAAAATAAGAGGCTACCGAGTAGAACCCGCAGAGGTGGCATATCAGATACAGCAGCATAAGGACATCACAGATGCGGTCGTGATTGGCCGTCAGGATTCCAGTGGACAAAATTTACTCTGCGCTTATTATGTAACAGATTCAGGTCTGAAACCAGCAGAGTTGAGAGCTTTCCTGACTCAATTATTACCTGATTTTATGATCCCGACCTATTTCATGGAGCTGGCTACCTTACCTGTAACTCCTAACGGTAAAGTCAACAAGAAGGAGCTTCCCGAACCGGAAGCAGGTGCTTTCTTATACAACATCTATAAAGCTCCACGCAATAAGCTGGAGAGCAAGCTGACTTATATCTGGCAAGAGGTCTTGAATATAGAACGTGTAGGTATTCAAGATGATTTCTTCTTACTGGGAGGTCATTCGCTTAAGGCCATGGTGCTTGTATCTCGAATTCAAAAGGAGCTTAGTATCGAGGTGCCACTTAAACAACTATTCGTCACTTCCACTATAGCAGGTCTTGCGGATTGGATGGGAGGGGCGATCCAGCGAGTACAGCTACCAATCCCGGCAGCTGAGTCACGGGTGATGTATTCGGCGTCACCAATGCAGCAAAGAATTTACGCCTTAAGTCAGCTGGATGATCAATCGACCACCTATAATATGCCGAATATATGGATCGTGGATGGGGAGCTGGATCGCGTACGGTTGCAGCAGGCCATGAAAGATATTATCGGACGGCATGAAATTCTGCGGACGTCTTATCTTATGACGGAGGAAGGGCTGATGCAGCAAGTGCATCAGGAGTTCTCTTTTGAAGTCCCGGATATTACAGGAGATAGAGATTCTGTTGCTTCATTAATTGATGAGTTTATTACTCCGTTTGCCTTAGACAGGGCTCCGATGCTCAGAGCACAGACGGTTCGGGTTGAGGATGGAAGACAGCTGCTACTGATGGACATTCATCATATTGCTTCTGATGGCATCTCCACAGCGATTTTATTTCAGGAACTGATGGATCTTTATGCTGGTTATTCTATAGAAGAAGCTACCATCCAGTACAAGGATTACACTGAGTGGAGATTGAGTTCAGAAGGAGTGGAGGAGCGCGGTAAACAGGAGAAATTCTGGAAGGAACAACTTCAGGACGATCTTCCCGTCTTGAATCTGCCAAGTGATTTTCCAAGGCCAGCTATACAAAGCTTCAAAGGTGACTTTATTGAGTTCACCTTGAATGGAGCGGTTGTCGATGATATTCGGCGGTTGTCTAGAGAAACGGGTGCCACTTTATTTATGGTCTTGCTGGCAGCCTATAACATTCTTTTATCAAAATACACGGGGCAAGAGGATATTATTGTCGGTTCAGTCTCCATGGGAAGGCCACATGCGGATTTGGAACGGACGATGGGCATGTTCGTGAATACGGTAGCGCACAGAAATTATCCGGAAGGTGACAAGACCGTTTTTGATTTCCTGAAAGAAATCAAGGAACGTTCGTTGGATGTATTCGAGAATCAGCATTACCCTTTCGACGAGCTGCTGGATGTGCTTCAAGTACGAAGAGAAAAAAGCAGGAATCCGATCTTTGATACCATGTTTATTCTGGAGAATATGGATGTTCCGCAGATTGAACTGGGCCATGCCAAGCTGTCTTACTATCCTTTTGATTATAAGATAGCCAAGTTTGATATGACGGTGTTTGCCGAGGAGCGTATGGATGAAATTGTTTTCCGATGGGAGTATGGAACTGATTTGTTCCACCAGGAGACGATACGGCGTTTTACAGAGCACTATTTGAATATTATACGGGAGATGACTCGGAAGACAGATGCCCCAATAAAAGAACTGCAGCTGATGAGCGAGGAAGAGAGAGCAGTCATTGTTCAGGAATTTAACGATACCTGGACGGACTATCCAAGAGATCTAACGGTTCCACAGTTATTTGAGGAGCAGGTGGCAAAGTTTCCTACACATGTTGCCCTAGTCTCTGGTGAAGAGCAAATGACATATGAGGAGCTAGATCAGCAGTCTGGAAGGTTGGCTTATCTGCTTCGAACTCAAGGTGTTGGCCCAGGTCATAGAGTGGGGCTGATGGTGGAACGTTCATTTGAAATGATCATTGGGATCTTAGGAATATTGAAAGCAGGCGGAGCCTACGTACCTATAGATCCAGAGTATTCACAAGAACGTATCGGCACCATTATTGAGGATGCACGGATTCAGGTACTTTTAACCCAAAGCTTATTAGTAACAAAAATTCATGAAACAACGAGAGAAGTTCTGCGTGAAGTGATCTGGCTCGATGGTCTGCATGCGCTTCAGGTTAACGAATCATTCATACCTTTTCCTTGTCAGATAGATTCCTCCTCTCCAGCCTATGTGATGTACACTTCAGGATCTACCGGCAAGCCGAAAGGAACGATAAGCAGTCATTCCGGCATTATTCGCATAGTAAGGAATACTAACTATATCAAAATTACTGAAGATGACGCACTGCTGCAATTGTCCAATTATGCTTTCGACGGATCTACCTTTGATATCTTCGGCGCTCTTTTAAATGGTGCTAAGCTGGTGCTAATTGACAAGGAGTCGATTTCGGATATCACGGAATGGACGAAGATGATCGAGAACGAACGCATTTCGCTACTGTTTATTACCACCGCATTATTCAACACCGTCGTGGATGTGAACGTTGAAGCTTTGTCTCAGGTAAGGAAAGTCCTCTTCGGCGGGGAACGCGTTTCTGTGAATCATGTTCGTAAAGCACTCGATACCTTTGGTGATGATAAGCTGATTCATGTTTATGGTCCAACGGAAAGCACGGTGTTCGCTACTTACCAGGAAGTAAAGGCTCTTTCAAATTCGGGGACCCTTCCGATCGGCAGACCGGTCTCCAATACCCAAGTGTTCATTGTGGATCGTTACCATCAATTGCAGCCTATAGGTGCGCTCGGGGAAATTATGATTTCCGGTGATGGCTTATCGCTCGGCTATCTGAATCAACCGGAGATGACCGCAGATAAATTTGTAGAGCATGCATATCTGGAAGGCTGCACGATGTATAAGACGGGGGATTTGGGCCGCTGGCTTCCGGACGGATCGATAGAGTTCCACGGCAGAATAGATCAACAGGTAAAAATTCGTGGATTTCGTATAGAGCCAGGGGAAATAGAGGCAGTGCTGCTACAGTTGGCTGGAGTGCAAGAGGGGGTAGTGCTCGCCAAGGACAACGGTATAGGAAACAAGCAATTATGCGCGTATCTGGTTACTGACGAATTGCTTAAGCCGACGGATATCCGCCATTACTTAAGTCAAAGATTGCCGGAATATATGATTCCAGCCCATTTCATCTTTATGGATGCACTGCCTTTAACCTCAAATGGCAAGGTGAATACTCGGGCTCTGCCTGAGCCAATGTACGGATTATTAGAAGCGTGCGATCAACTCTTTGAAGGACCAGCGAATACACAAGAAGAGCTGCTACTGCAACTCTGGAAGGAAGTACTGGGTGTTCAGAGTATCGGTGTGCATGATGATTTCTTCAGGCTTGGCGGACATTCGCTGAAGGCGATGGTCCTTTTAGCCAAAATACAGCAGCGATTTCAGCTTCATTTGCCACTTTCAAAATTATTTTCAGGTCCGACGGTTAGACAATTATCAGAGAATATGAACCTGGCGCAGCCTAACTTAGAACGGGTTGTTCCAGTGGCAGAGTTTCAGGTGTTGTACCCGGCATCTTCTGCACAGCAGCGGATCTACGCTTCATCCATGAGAGAACCGGATAGTATCGGCTACAATATCCCCTTTGCGGTATACCTGGATGGGGAGCTAGACCTTGCAAGACTGGGAGAAAGTCTTCAGGAGTTAACGAATCGTCATGAAGCTTTACGTACTGTATTTGAAGAGGTAGAGGGGACGGTGGCTCAACGGATTCTGCCAGAGCAGAAGATTCCACTTGAACATTACCAAGGGACAGTAGAGCAATCAGAGGAGATGATTGGAAGCTTTATTCGTCCCTTTGAGCTTACCAAAGGACCTTTGGTACGTTGCGGAATCGGAACACTGTCTACCGGAAGGTATCTGCTCATGCTCGATATGCATCACAGCATAAGCGATGGCAGCTCAATAGCGATTCTTTTTAAAGAGTGGATGCAGCTCTATCGTGGGGAATTACTACCACCAGTGTGGCGCCAGTATAAGGATTATGCAGTCTGGCAGCAGCAGTTCATCCGCTCTGAAAGTATGAAGGCTCAAGAGAACTACTGGATAGAGCAACTTCAGGGTGATATTCCGGTGTTGAACTTGCCAGTGGATTTTCCGAGACCAGCTGTTCGTTCCTTTGAAGGTGCCAGCTTGACGGCCACATTGAATGAGGAATTGTTCGGAAGGATCGGAGCACTCAGTCGAGAGACAGGTACGACATCCTATATGGTCTTAATGGCCGCTTTTCAAATCATGTTAGCCAAGATTACTGGAGAACAAGATCTACTTGTAGGGACCGTGGCAGCGGGAAGAACAGAGGGTGATATCCACGATACGGTAGGGATGTTCGCTCAAACCTTGGTCATTCGAGGAAATCCAGCTTTCGATAAAACAGGAAAGCAATTTCTACAAGAGATCAAAATGACTACACTGAATGCTTTTGAAAATCAGGACTATCCTTTCGATCATTTAGTTCATGCACTCGATGTAAAGCCTGATGCTAGCCGTAATCCACTATTTGACGCCATGTTCATCTATGAGAATACCGAGACAGGCCGACTTCAGTTTGGAGATACCGTATGCACACCTATTCAGAACAGTGCTGGTAGTGCCAAGACGGATCTTACACTAGTGGCTGTGGAAGAGGTAGCTGGCGGGATCTCACTGAAATGGGATTATAGTCGCCAACTATTCAAGCTAGAGACGGTAAAAAGACTTAGTCGTTACTTTACTGAGGTGTTGAGCCAGTTGTGTAGCTGTCCTCATGCCAGTATCTCCATGCTTGAGATGGTGAATGGAGCTGAAAAAGAGGCGCTCTTGTTCGGCTACAACAACACTGCGGTTGAATACGAGGAAAATAATACTTTGCTCCTGTTGTTTGAAGAGCAGGCAGTATCGAACCCCGAGCAGATCGCATTAGTCCATGGCGACTCACAGATCACCTACGGAGCGCTAAACGAGCGTGCAGAGCAAATGGCAAGAGGGTTTGTCAGCTTGGGTATTCAACCTTCAGCTACGGTTGCTGTGATGCTGGATCGTTCGATCGAGATGGTTATCGGAATTCTAGCGATATGGAAAGCTGGAGGGGCTTATGTACCTCTTGATCCTGATTACCCGCAGGAAAGAATCTCTTTCATGCTGGAGGATTGCGGAGCCAAGTGGCTGCTAACTAATGAACAAGGAAGCAAGAAGATTAGTTTCTCAGGTACGGTGATTAATTTTGAAAATCCGGTGGAGCATCAGGACGAGGGAACATTGCCTTTGAAGAAATCACCAGATGACCTAGCTTATGTCATCTACACTTCGGGTACGACGGGAAGACCAAAAGGAGTGGCCGTTACTCAGCGGAGTATAGCCAATACGCTGCAATGGCGCCGTGAGGCTTATGCACTCGGGATCTCGGACACTGTGCTTCAGTTATTTTCTTTCTCATTCGATGGCTTCTTGACGAGTCTATTCACTCCACTTATCTCGGGAAGTCGAGTGGTTCTACTGTCTGATAGTGATGCTAAGGATCCGTTTGTTATCGCGGACAGTATTTCTGATTACCATGTAACTCATTTTATAGCAGTGCCTAGCCTGTATCTGGCTCTTCTCGAATGCTGTGAAGCGGAGCGTCTGCATTCGCTAAATCAAGTGACATTGGCGGGTGAACAGATTACGAAACACGTGATTGAAGAGAGCAAACGGCTGCTCCCACACACAGAGTTGATGAATGAATACGGACCTACGGAGAATAGCGTGGCAACAACCTTCTTTAGAAATTTGCAGCCGGATAGACCTGTATATATTGGTAAGCCGATTGCAAACACGGAGATCTACGTACTTGGCAAGGATCATCTTCTGATGCCAGCAGGTATGGAAGGGGAGCTATGTATTTCAGGTACAGGCTTGGCTGTCGGTTACTTGAATCGACCGGAGCTGAACGCAGAGAAGTTCATTTCCAATCCTTATTTTCCTGAAAAACGCATGTATAAGACAGGGGATTTGGTGAAGTGGCTGCCAGACGGAAACCTTTGCTACATCGGAAGAATAGATCGTCAAATCAAAATTCGCGGCTACCGGATTGAGACCGATGAAATCGAGAACGAGCTGCTCCGTCATGAAGAGGTAACCCAAGCGCTTGTTATCGGCAGAAAGGATGATGAAGGCAAGTTATACTTGTGTGCTTATATTATCGGCGAGGGAAAGGTAGAAGAACGAGAATTGCGGAAGCATCTATCCTGTCGTCTTCCAGATTACATGCTTCCAGCCGCTTTTATTCATCTGGAGCAGTTCCCACTGACGTCTAATGGGAAAACGGATATTGCAGCATTGCCTGCCCCTAAGTTCACCTCCAAGCGAGGAAATGAGGATACAACTTTCCAGAATGAGTGTGAACGCAGTCTGGCAGAGGTATGGAATAAGGTTCTAGGGAAGACGGGGGTGAATGCCTCGGATAATTTCTTCGAACTCGGGGGCGATTCGATCCGGGCGATCTCGCTGGTGTCCGAAATTCATAAGCAAATGGGCATTAAGGTGGCTATTGCTGAATTGTTCCATTATCCAACCATCCGGGAGCTTGCAAGCTTACTTGAAAAAGAGCAGCGGGAGACCTTGGCAAGAGTTGTAGTATCACTGGAAGCTAGCGGATTGTACCCTGCTTCCTCAGCGCAAAAACGGATGTTTGTACTGAACCAGATGCAGGAGAGCAGCACGGTCTATAACATGCCTGTAGCGCTTATGCTTGACGGCGTTCTGGATCGTACCCGGTTAGAACAGGCCTTGGAGCAGTTGATTGCAAGGCATGAGCCGTTAAGAACCTCCTTTCATCTGAATCAAGGCAAGATTGTACAGCAGGTTCATTCCGAAGTTCCATTTCGCATGGGGTATCGAAAAATCCCTGAGGTTAGTCTGGAAAAAGCACTGAAATCGTATAGTAGATTCTTTGATGTGACTCGTGCTCCTTTATTCCGAGCCGTTCTGCTTAACATTCATGAGCAGAGAAATGTATTGTTCCTTGACATGCACCATATTGTTTCAGACGGAACCTCAATATCTGTTCTGCTTCGCGACTTAACTGCGCTATACAACGGAACAGGCCTTTCGAAGCTGGAAGTGCAGTATAAGGATTTCTCTGTATGGCAGGAGAACTTTCTACAGTCCGAGATGTACAGTGAACAAAAGAGCTATTGGATGAAGATGTTTTCAGGTGTTCTTCCCTCTAAAGATCTCCCGACCGACTACCCTCGCTCTGTAACTAGAACGTATGAAGGCAGGGACGTCTGCTTTGAAGCAGAGCCTGAATTGAGGGAAGCCCTGAAGAAGCTTTCCATAACGGAAGGAACTACCCTGAACAATGTGCTGGCTGCTTGTTATCATATTTGGTTGTCCAAGTATGTGGATAGCGAGGATGTTATTGTCGGTTGTGGCGTATCTGGTAGAAGTCATGGCGATTTAAGCTCCATGGTGGGCATGTTGGTGAATACAGCTGCTATTCGCAGCCGTCCGCAAGGGAAGAAGACCTTCAGAACCTTCCTTAGAGAGTTGAAGGAGGAGACGTTGTCTGCATTTAACCATCTGGATTTCCCTTTCGAGCATATGATCAGTGATCTGAAGCTTGCACGAGAAGCATCCCGAAATCCATTGTTTGATACCTTATTCGAGCTCCAGAGCTTGGCGGATCCAGGAGCAGATCCGGTGATGAATGGGCTTGCTGTTCAAAGGCTGGATATACGTTCAGGGTTAACCAAGTTTGACCTGGCACTGTTCGCCGGGGAAAGAAGTGATCAATTGTACTTTAGCTTCAATTATAGAACTTCGCTTTTCCGCGAAGAGACCGTAGTCAATATGACCAACCAATATATGCGGGTTCTTCGAACCATGGCAGAGGCTCCTGATTGTTATATTCAGGAAGTGGATATCCACTCTCCGGCTGAAGAGATATACTCCTAATTTATTGTAGAAGGAGGTCAGTAAGGAATGAATGATATTCAAAAGGAGGAGAAGAGATGGCAGTAAATAAACGGGTCATGAGCGGCTTTCCGGAGCAAGAGCATGATCGGAAGTTATGGGATCTTAGCGATGATTCAGAGAAGCAGCAGTCTAAGGGGGAGCTAATCTGGAGTGGATTTCCTGAGGAACATGAACAGAGAAATCTATTTTCTGAAGAAGTCTATCAATTTCAGCAGTGCAGAATACCCTTACCCTCTGCTCTAGCTGAAAGAGTAATGGAGGTGGTATCTAACTCCTCCAGCGGAAAAGTTTCTCTACTGTTAAGAGCCGTGCAATATATGCTCTTCAAATATTGCGGTAATCAACTGATTACAACCGGGGTGCTAACGAAAAGTGCAACTGGTTCGAAGGTGGAGAGAAGGGTATATCCTGTGCTGACTTCTATCGATCCTGGTTCTTCTTTGATGGAACAGCTTGTAGAATCGGGCATCATGGAATCTTTCACCGAGGATTCCATCAAGAGATCATCTTTGAAGCCTAAAAAAAGCTTGGAGCCCCTTAAGGTAGAACGGGGAGAGTCACCTTGGAAAACGCTAGTGCTTACAGAAGCACTCGAAAGTGCAGAAGAAGCGGAAATTATTGGTGCGGAAATGGCTTTTGCTCTGGTAGAGCGAAATGAAGCAATGATTCTGGAGGTAGTATACAACGGCCTGTTGTTCTCAGCGGAGAAGGTTTCTACCCTCTCGGGCCAATTGCTTCATTGGTTAATGGAAGCCCTGAGCCATCCCAATCAACCGTTAATGCAGCTTGATATTGTTCCTCCTGAGGAGAAGAACAGATTGCTTTATGAATTCAACCCTATCGCTACTCTTTATCCGCAGACCCAAACCGTGGTTAAGCTGTTTGAATCGAAAGTACTGGAGATGCCGGATGAAGCGGCGGTCACATCCGGCAATCAGCAATTTACTTACCAGAAACTTAATGCAGCTGCCAATCGAATTGCTCACCAGTTGCAAGCACAAGGCATAGGTTCGGGCTCCATTGTAGGCATTATGGCTCAGCCCTCACTGGAGATGTTCAGTGGCATACTTGGCATTTTAAAGTCAGGAGCTGCTTATCTGCCGATTGATCCCGAATATCCGCTGGACCGTATTCAGTACATGCTGAATGACAGTAAAGCAGAGGCGATGCTATACCAGACAGAACTGGAACTGCCCAAACATTACGGAGGAAGATTACTTGATCTGAAGGTTTTGGGGGAAGGGGACGAGGAAGAGAGCTTAGGTAATCCAAACGTGCCATATACTCCTGAAGATCTGGCTTATGTTATTTATACATCAGGATCAACAGGAGCACCCAAAGGTGTCATGATTGAGCATCGAGCTTTACTCAACCTATGCTTCTGGCATCTGGATCAATTCGAGGTAACGGCTACTGATCGTGCAACAAAATATGCTGGGTTCGGATTTGATGCATCAGTATGGGAGATATTTCCTTACTTGCTGGCTGGTGCTTCCATCCACATTGTTCCTGCGGAAGCTAAGCTTGATATGGTGATGCTTAATCACTTTTTTGAAGAGAAGGGGATATCCATTAGCTTTCTGCCCACTTCCATCTGTGAAAGATTCATTAGGCTGCCAAATCATAGTCCATCACTTCGGATCCTGCTTACAGGTGGTGATCGGCTGAAGCAGACGCGAAATACACCTTATAAGCTGGTGAATAACTACGGCCCCACAGAGAATACCGTTGTCGCTACCAGCTATACCATTTACGATTCCCGCTTAGCCAATCATATAGGACGCCCAATTCATAACACGCGGATTTATATTGTTGATGAGTATGGAGCATTACAACCAGAGGGAGTGATTGGGGAAATGTGTATCGCAGGGGATAGTCTCGCACGAGGCTACCTGCATAATGAAGCATTAACTGCAGCTAAGTTTGTTAGCAATCCCTTCGAGCCGGGAGAGAGAATGTACCGTTCAGGTGATTACGCCAGATGGCTTTCCGACGGAAACATAGAATTCATCGGAAGAATGGATGACCAGGTCAAGATTCGAGGGGTTCGTATTGAACTCGAGGAAATCGAAAATCGATTGTCTCAATATCCAGAAGTAGAGGGCTGTGTAATCACAACCCGTGAGAATGAGGAATCTGGTAAATACCTTGTTGCTTATTATGAGGCCAGACAGGAGATTCCGGTTTCGCAGCTTCGATTGTTCCTCTCAGAGACCTTACCCGAGGCATGGATGCCTTCGACTTATATGTATTTGAAGCAGCTACCGATCACCCCGAATGGGAAAATCGACAGACGCGCTTTACCGGAGCCTAGTGTAGCACGACCTATGCTGGAGGTTCTATATTCCTCATCCAAGACGGAGACTGAACAGATGCTTTCTCGGATTTGGGGGGAGCTGCTAGAGGTCGAGCAGATTGGTCTCGATGATAACTTCTTTGATCTAGGCGGGAATTCTCTGCTTTTAGTATCAGTTCATGCCAGATTAGAGGAGGAGGCTCCGGGAAAAGTAAAAGTCGTTGATTTGTTTGATTATCCGTCCATATCCAAGCTTGCGTGCTTTATAGATGAGAGTTCACAGCCAGCGGTGATCGAACCCGTTCATACAGAAGTAATGCTTAGAGCGGATTGCTTGCGAAGCCTCGAGGAAGAGGAAGGGGATGGAAACATTCGATTCCGTCTAGAGGGATGGAGAGCGGAGCAACTGCGTGATTGGGAGGAAGGGTCTACCTTTGATCTACCTAGCTTGTTCTTAGCTGCATTCTTCTATCAGATATTTGAAATGAGTGTGCAAGAAGAAATTGTGGTCCAGGTCCTTTCAGAGGATCTGCAATGGATTGTGCCGGTTACAACAGATTTCGATGACATTTATCAATTTAATGAGCTTCTTGAACAGGTATCTACAACTATTTCAGGACTGAAAGGCTCAGATGGCTATCCGGTCTATCAAGCTATTGATTGGCTGGAAACGGATCGCTTGAAGAACAGCAAATCGATCGTGCCATACTTCTCTTATAACGAATATGAGGAGAATATGAGTCTTCACCAGGCTGATTTATATGTGCAAATTGTTGAGGATTTAGAGGGCTATGAATGTATCTGTGATTATCGTACAGATCTGTGGAAAGAAGCTAAGGTTTTTGAATTTTTGGAGAAGTACGCGGACAGCGTTGTCAAAATGCTTGAGGTCCAAATATAGAAGAGGAGTGATTGTACATGGGCAAAATCGCATTTTTATTTGCAGGTCAAGGCTCTCAATATGCTGGAATGGGTAAAAATTGGGTGCCGTTATATCCCGAAGCTCAAGAAGTATATGAAGAGGCAAACGAAGCTGCTGGATTCGATCTAGCTAAGCTGACTTTCGAAGGCAGTATAGAGGAACTAACCCGTACGGAGAATACGCAGCCTGTTTTAGTGGCCATGAGTGTTGCCGCTTATCGCGTGTATATGAATAGAATCGGCGCCCAGGCGGATCTGATGGCTGGACATAGTCTTGGAGAAATTTCCGCATTAGCTTGCGCCGGTGCGATATCCCTGACGGATGCCATCCGAATTGCCCGTAAAAGAGGGCTGCTAATGCAAGCCGCAGCAGCCGATGGAGCAGGAGCCATGGCTGCGATCAGCGGAGTGGATCAAGCAGAGATTGAAAAACAATGTTCGTTGGCATCGCGGGATGGATACTCAGTTGCTATATCCAATATTAACGCTCCTTCACAAATTGTGATTTCAGGTAATAAAGAAGCAGTCCAATCGGCGATTGAAGCTTTAAAGAGTATTGGAGGACGCGCAGTTCTTTTAAAAGTGGGGGGACCCTTTCACAGTTCATTGATGGCACCAGCAGCAGAAAGTTTCTCCGAGGAGCTGTTGAAATACAGCTTTAAGAAAGGGCCGTTTGGAACTCCAGTCCTCTCGAATATCTCTGGTCGTCCTTATGAAGGTGGAGAACAAATTGTTGCCAATTTAGTGAAACAGATAGTCGCTCCGGTTCAGTGGGTTGCCAGTATGAAATATTTGGCTGAACAAGGGGTCACCACAGCGATTGAGTTTGGGCCAGGCGCCGTACTCACTAATCTTATGAGCAGAACAGCGCCTGAAATACAAACCCTCTCTTTTGATAAGTCGCCATCCCTTGAAGTAATCAAGGAGACCATTGAGCAGGTTCAAACCGTTCCAACATCAGGTTCTCGGCCAGCTTTATCACTGCTAGCTCGAAGCCTAGGGATTGCTGTCAGTACTAGAAACCGCAATTGGGATCAAGTAGCCTACAAAAAGGGAGTATCTGAACCCTACAAACAAATTCAACAACTGCAAGAGAAACTTGAGCAGGAAGGAAGAGAACCTAGTTTAAGTGAAATGAAAGAAGCTGTGCTTATGCTGGAAAGCGTGTTTAAGACCAAGGGCACACCGCCAGAAGAGGCAGTGGAAAGATTCGAGCAGCTGTTCGCAGAGACGGGTACCGGCCATTTATTTCAGGATTATAAAGTAATGGTATGAGCGTAGGCTGATCACGGGACTAGATGGAGGTGAAGGGCATGGCCAACAATGATTTTAAGTTTGAAAGCGGAAGGCGGAAGAGAGATACGGAAGCTTCCAGACCCGGAACAAATAGAACGGATCAGGGATCCAGACGGGATATTGCAGTGATCGGGCTCTCCTGCCAATTCGGGAGCTCTAAGAATCGCTATGAATACTGGGATGCTTTAAGCACCGGAAAAGACCAGATTGGACCTTATCCACAGGAACGAAGAGCCGATGCTGAAAACTATCTTAGACATTTTATGAATGCTGATGACGCAAAGAAATTAAACTTTTCTGAAAAAGCATATTTGGAGGAAATTGATAAGTTTGACTATCAGCTATTCGCTATTTCTCCTACAGAGGCAAGCTTGATGGACCCGAATCAGCGACTGTTTCTAGAGGCAGTGTGGGGGGCCATTGAAGATGCCGGATACGGAGGTAAGAAACTGGTAGGCAGTAAAACCGGGATTTATGTTGGATACTGCAATATTTCATTGGAAGAATACTTACGCTTTATAGAAATGGCGGATCCTTCTCTATTCAACATTTCCATCCCGGGAAATATTAAGTCCATTATCGCGAGCAGAATCAATTACTTATTCGATCTTAAGGGTCCGAGCATGTTGATTGACACCGCTTGTTCTTCGTCCTTAACAGCGGTTCACATTGCATGCCAAGCTATACGTAACGGAGACTGCGATTTGGCTGTAGCAGGTGGGGTGAAGCTGAACCTGATTCCGGGAGTGAAGAGTGAGAACGAAGATATTGGTATCAGCGCTTCAGATGGCAGAACCCGAACTTTTGACGACAGCTCGGATGGTACGGGAGGCGGCGAGGGTGTGGGAGCCATACTTCTGAAACCTCTGCATCAAGCCATGCTCGATGGCGACGATATCTATGCGGTCATTAAAGGCAGCGCTATTAATCAGGATGGCAGCTCGGTGGGGATTACGGCCCCTAATTCTGCCGCACAGGAAGCTGTGATTCTTAAGGCGTGGGAGGATGCCAGAGTTAATCCTAACACCATTACTTATATCGAAGCACATGGAACAGGCACGAAGCTGGGCGATCCGGTAGAAATGAATGGATTGGAGCGTGCCTTTCGCAAACATACGGATAAGAAGCAATTTTGTGCAATAGGCTCCGTGAAGACGAATATTGGACATTTAGACGGTGCGGCAGGCATGGCGGGCATGATTAAGGCTATTCTTTCACTTCATTATAAAAAGCTTCCTCCTAGCCTGCATTTCAAACGCCCGAACCGGAGCATACCCTTTATCGATTCCCCCCTTTACATTAATGACCGCCTAATGGAATGGGAGTATGAAAAGGGGCCACGGAGATGTGGAGTCAGCTCTTTCGGCTTAAGTGGCACGAACAGTCATGTCATTCTGGAGGAGGCACCTCCTGTAATTCATAAATCTTGCGCATCTGGGGAGCGATTGTTGACGCTGTCGGCGAAGAGTAAGGAAGCTCTCAAAGCTTTAGTTGGACATTACGGTGAGCACTTGCTGGCCGAACCGGAAGTTGCACTGGAAAGTCTATGCTATACAGCAAATACAGGAAGAGGACATTACAATTACCGTTTAGCGCTGCTTTTGTCGGATAAGGAGGAACTTCGGGATCTTTTACAAATTCTGCTGAATCAAGATCCAGAGAACGTTAATTCCCCCAGAATTTATTACGGAGAGAGCAAACTGATCTCCCAACTGAAAGAGAGCAGAGAGCAGGGCGAAATCACTAAGGAAGATAAACACCGCCTGACTTGTGAGGCTGAGGAATGGATCATCCGCTTAAAACAACATGCAGATACGGCTTCTCTTGCCGCATTGGCTAAGGTATACACGAGAGGTGCTGAAGTGGAATGGGAGCATCTGTATGAGGGGCAAGAAATTCACAAGACGAGAGCTCCTTTATACCCATTCACTAGAAAAAGATGCTGGATAGAAAGTAAAGGTCACCATGAGCGCAGACCTGCTTCTGAGAAAACCATTGGTCATCCTCTATTGGACAGATGCTTAGCTAAGTCGATAGATACTCAAATTTACTCCACGATATTTAGTATCGAAAGACATTGGGAGCTTCGCGAGCATGTGCTTGGAGGGCATTCTATCCTTCCTGGAACATCTTATATTGAAATGGCCCGTGAGGTAGGTAGTCAGTATTATGGAAGCCAGAATATCGAGCTGAGAAATGTCCTCTTTACACTACCTTTAGTCGTGGATCAGGACGAAGAGAAAGAGGTTCAGACCAGTATTCGGATGTTCGCTGACCATCTGGAATTCACGATTGTGAGCAAAGCGCGACCGGAATCGGAGTGGGTGAAGCATGCCGAGGGATTTATTTATCCATTAGCTAGCGGGAAACCTAAGATGCTGGATATCAGCGAGATTCAGCAGCGTAGTCTCCACCAATTGATCATCGATGATGAGGCGCTGGCAGGAGCACTTGTGCACACTGGTCCTAGATGGAGAAATATTCGCAAGCTTTATATTGGTGATGATGAGGTACTTGCGAAGCTAGAAATATCTGAGGCTTATGTGGATGAGATGAAGAAATATTATTTATACCCATCCTTGCTGGATGGTGCGGTTAACGCTGCTAATGGTACTGCGGGAGAGGGGCTGTACTTACCACTTCACTACGAAAAAGCCAGATTCGCAAAAGCAATCCCTGGTCGATTCTATAGTTATCTTAGGAGAAAAAGCATGTCCAAGGCCAGCGACGAAGTAGCAGCCTTTGATATTTCTCTGGTGGATCTAGATGGCGAAGTCTTCGGCGAGATTGAAAACTATACGATTAAGAAGTTGCATGAGTTCGAGACGAAGCTGCAAGAGATCTCAGGAAAGCAGAGTAAATATCATGAGATTTGCTGGATACCCAAACCGAGAGATGCTCAGCTGACCGAAACTCAGACTCAACCAAAGCGAATGATCATGTTGGCGAATGAAAGCTCTATTTGTCAGAAGATGTCTAGGTATTTAGAATCCTCCGGGGTAGAGGTTACGCAAGTCCTTCTCGGAACAGTGTTTCAGCAGATTGATGGGAGAACATTTATACTGCCTAACACGCTGGAAGGATTTGCACAATTGCTTCAGGCTACCAAACATCTATCAGCGGACAAAATCATTCACGCTTGGGGTTTATCGGAAGACGAGAGCCCGGCAAATGTGGAGCAAGTGAATGAACAAATACAACTGGGCGTAATTAGCCTCTTTCACTTATCTAAAGCTTTAGCGGGTACAAAGAGGGGAAGAGAGATGGAGCTTATTGTTATGGCTACTGAAGCTTTTGAAGTGAACGGTGAGGAACAAAAAATCCATCCTCATCATGCCTCACTCTTTGGGCTAGCTAAAGTAATCAGCCATGAAAATACCAAAATTCCAGTTCGCTGCGTAGAGCTCGATGGAGATGAGTCTGTATCCGCAGCCAGTGCAGAGATACTTATGCCTAAGCAGGAATTCACTTCGTCTTATCGAAATGGCGTTCGTTATGTAGAGCAGTTCACTGAACTTCAACTTCAACGGGAACTTGAGAATGGATTGAAGATCCGACCGGGTGGAGTATATGTAATCACGGGTGGAACAGGAGGTATTGGGCTTGAGATAGGTAAATATCTTGCTTCCTTCGGAGATATAACCATTATTCTCTTAAGCCGAACCACTTATCCAGCGAAAGGGCATCAACCGGAACTGGCGAAACAGAAATTGCAGGCTGGATATCATCGGCTGCTAGACGCAGTGAGAGAGATGGAGAGCTGCGGAGCTACAGTGGAATGGATGTCAGTAGATATTACGGAAGAGCACCAGCTTGAGCCTGCGCTTGAACATATCCGCGCGAAGTATGGAACGCTGAGCGGCATGATCCATTGTGCAGGTGTAGCTGGGGAGGGTTACATCATCCGCAAAGAAGTGGAAGAAATGGTGAGAGTGCTTAAGCCCAAGGTACAAGGGACGTGGCTGCTCGACAAGCTTACGGAGAAAGATCCATTGGATTTCTTTATTCTCTGCTCATCCTTGACCTCGGTCTTTGGCGCACCTGGACAGAGTGATTATACCGCCGCGAATGCTTATCAGGATGCGTACTCATTTTTCAGAAATAAGCAAGGTAGAAAGACCCTCACCATTAATTGGGCAGGCTGGAATGAAACCGGAATGGCTCTGGACTACGGTGTCAGCGAGAAGGCGGGCATGTTCAAACCCTTAACTTCTGCAGAAGGGATTCTGGCCTTAACAACTATCGGCAGCTTAGAGCATCGACAGGTGCTTGTAGGTGAAGTGAATGATTCGATTTTTGCTGAATCGATTCCATTTCTTCCGGTCAGCTTATCGCCTGCGCTGAATGCTAAATATAAACGAAGTCATACGAGCATTAATAATTTAGAGCAAGTTAATAACCTGGATGCTGCGATTACGATCAAAGGGAAGGATCGAGAGGCATTAACTCCAACTGAGCTTCGCATCGCAGGCATTTGGGCGAAGGTTCTTGGCATGAGTGAAATCGACATCTATGACAAGTTCTTTGAGATTGGTGGGGATTCTCTTCTGGCTTCACATCTGCTGAAGGAAGTAGAGAAGGTATATCCCGGTGTTATCGACATTACGGATGTATTCATTTATTCAACCATTCTAGAAATGGCAGGCTTTATTGAAAGCAAGACCGTTCCTGCAGTTATCGAAGGCGTGAATGTAAGCAGTAGCTTTGAGGATAACATTGATTTCATATTGGAGCGGCTCGCGTCTGGTAAGCTTGCTGCGGATCAAGCGGAGGCCTATATACAGGACTAATATTGTGAGGAGATGGGAAGATGCAGCAAGTTAAAAAGTATATTTTGGAACAAGTAGCTGGACAAAATCTGTCACAAAAAGATGCTAAAAACCTCCTATTAGAAATACACAATTCGGATAACAAGCAAAATAGTGATGTTGCAGTTATTGGAATTGCCTGTAATTTCGCAGATACAGACTCTCCAGAGGCTTACTGGAATCACTTAGAGAACGGGGAGTCCTGCATGGTGGAATACCCGGAAGAACGCAGAAAATATTTTTCTCCTCTAAGTGATAACGCCCATTATGCGGAGTTCCTTGGCCAGAAGCTGATGTCAGAGGAAGAGAAAAAAGAATCACAGAGTGTTAAAGCTGGCTATATCAAGGATATTGAAATGTTCGATGCGGGATTCTTCAATATTCCTCCACGCGAAGCACGTTTTATGGACCCTGCACAGCGACTGTTCTTGCAAACTGCATGGAGTGCTGTTGAAGACGGAGGGTATGGCGGAGATCGCATTGTCGGCACCAATACTGGTGTCTATGTAGGAAGAGACTGCACCTCTGGAACGTTCTACCGCTTCTTGACGGAACCGGACCCTATGCATTTGACGGGGACATGGGAAGGCATACTGGCTAGCCGGATTAACTATTTGTTCAATCTGCGTGGACCGAGCATGGTGGTCGACACCGCCTGCTCTTCTGGTCTGGTGGCTATTCACACCGCCAGTCAAGCCTTGCGGAATCAGGAGTGCGATATGGCAATTGCCGGCGGAATTTCCGTGGGAACCTCTGCTCAAGGCAATACTGAAGACGGAAGTGATGACGTACTTAGTTCGGTGGCCTCCACGGATAACATCGTCAGAACCTTCGATAAGAAATCTACAGGTACAGTATTTGGTGAAGGTGTTGCAGCACTGCTGCTGAAGCCGCTACAAAAGGCACTTGCGGATGGAGATCATATATATGCCGTAATCAAAGGAAGTGCAGCTAATAATGATGGTGCTTCCAACGGAATTACTTCTCCTAATCCAATCGCACAGGAGGAAGTAATCACCAAAGCTTGGGAACAGGCTGGAATTAACCCTGAAACCATTGGCTACATTGAAGCACATGGCACGGGAACCTTGCTTGGAGATCCGATTGAGATCAAAGGTCTGAGCAATGCGTTCCGTAAGAAGACGACCAAAAGTCAATTCTGCGGGATCGGTTCAGCCAAGACGAACATGGGACATCTGGTTGGTGCATCTGGTGTTGCTGGTATTCTGAAGGTGATCTTAAGTCTTAAGAATAAAAAAATACCAGCCAGCCTCCATTTCGAGGAGCCGAATCCACACATTCCATTCACGGATTCCCCACTGTACGTTGTAGATCGACTCACAACTTGGGATAAGGGGGAACATCCTCGCAGAGGTGGTGTGAGCGGGTTCGGATTTAGCGGTACGAACTGCCATATCGTGCTGGAGGAGGCACCGGAAAGAATTGAATCGAGCAAGGAAGCAGCAGATGAGCAGCAAATGCTGACGTTATCCGGTAAAAGCAAAGAAGCGTTGGTGCGTATTGTCGATCGCTACAATAAATACTTAGCAGGTTCACCATCGGCCAGTCTAGCCCAAATCTGCTACACCTCTAATACTGGCCGCGGGCATTTCGATTACAGATTGTCTGTTGTTGCCCGAAACGTAGAGGAGCTTCGCAGCAAAATAGCCTGGGTACACCGCGAAGGCTTAGAATCAATCCAAGATCAGCCGGATATCTATTTTGGCAAACATAAGGTGGTCTCTGATAAGAAGAAGCTGAAGGATGAAGGTGAAATTTCCGAAAGCGAGAGACGGATTCTTACGGAGAAAGGGAAGCAAGCTACCCTATTTCTAACGAAAATCCATACGGAGCCTGAGATGGTTAATCCCTACCACCAGCTAGGAAAGCTCTACGTAGAAGGAGCTATGATCGACTGGTCTATCTTGTATCAAGGTCAGGCGATACAGAAGGTGAGTCTACCAGTATACCCTTTTGAACGCACTCCGTATTGGGGAGAGATTAAGGTCAGTAAGTTGAAGGCAGCAGCGGAACCTGTGAAAGAGGGGAATTATCCTTTGATTGACCGCTGTATTCTCAAGTCCTACAAGCAGGAGATTTATTCGGTCTCTCTAAACACAGAAAAGCACTGGGTGCTGAAGGACCACATGCTATTTGGTACCTGCATCGTACCAGGCACCGCTTACGTGGAAATTGCCAGAGAAATTGGAAAAAGATATTATCCGAACGGCGGTCTGGAATTGAAGGATATCATCTTCCTTTCCCCAGTTTCGGTAAGAGAAGAAGAGAATAAAGAAGTACAGTTTATCGTGCAGAGGGAACGGGATCATCTCCACCTGATCGTAGCGAGTGAAGCGAAGCAGGAGGAAGAAGCTGCTGGAACGTGGACCGCCCATATGGAGGTAGATATTTATCCGATGTCTGATGTCCAAGATGTATTTTATCCTCTGGAGCAATTACAAAATCAGAGCGGACGCCGTGAGTTGATTGTCGATAATGATGCATTAACGAACAAGAGTGGCAGAGTTACCTTCGGTCCAAGATGGCTGAATGTAGTGCAAGTCTACTTAGGAGAAAAGGATGTTGTTGCCGAGCTTAACATTCCTGAAGCCTTCATTTCGGATTTGGAGCAGTATGGATTACATCCCGGCATGCTCGACAATGCCGTTAATGCTGCTACACAAAGCTTCGGTGAGGGTATGTATCTTCCTCTCTCCTATAAGAACTTCAAGTTTTATAGATCAATGCCTGAACGCTTCTATACACATATCCGCAAAATTGAGAAAGAGTCCAAGAACAAAGAAACGATCAAATTTAATATTTCTTTGACAGATATGGACGGCAAAGTATTCGCAGAAATCGAAGAGTACACGATTAAGCGAATTCAAGTGAAACAATTTAAAGAATCGAACCAGCTTCATCATTACTACAAAACATCATGGGTAGCTGCTCCGATCATGGAAGAAGCTCCAGCTTTCGCTTCCGGAGAAAAGATTCTCATTCTTAAACAAGATTCAGAATTTACGCGGTCACTAATGGCAGAATTGCATAATAAGGGCATGAGCATCGTTGAATCGCAGTGGGGAGAGGCTTATGAGCAGATCGATGACAACCATATCATCATTGATGGTACGGAGTCTGGATATCGCCGGATGTTCGAAGATCTGGCTGGCAGTGGAATTCATAAAATCATTCATACCTTGTCATTAGCTGGAGAACAACAAATCAATGAACTCTTTGAACTGAAGCAAGCCGTGAAGCAAGGGGTAGACAGCCTTTACCATTTGAGCCGAGCGTATGTTCAGAGCAAAGTAAAACAGGAATTTGAACTTATCATTCTTACAGATAATGCTCATGAAGTGAATGGGGAAGAACGTGTTATTCATTCGCATAATGCTGCATTGCTAGGGTTATCGAAGGTAGTGGCTCAGGAGTTCCCGGAACTTTCCTGCCGCAGTATCGAAATAGACCCGAACACTTCGGTTGAACGTGTTATTGCTGAGATTGGAACCACAGCTCCAAGCTTTCGGGTAGCTTATCGTGAGAACGAGCGATATACCGAGCAATTGGGCCATGTGGATTGGGATCAAGTCAAGTCGGAGCCGGTGGAGATTACGGCTGATGGTGTCTATGTGATCACTGGAGGTACTGGTGGAATCGGGTTGGCACTGGCACGCCATTTGGCCTCCAAACAGCCGGTTCGTTTAGGCTTAATTAACCGGTCACAGCTGCCAGATAAAGCAGACTGGGCAACTATTATCGAACAAGGCGAACAACAGACCCTTGTCGACAAATTATTGAAGATCCAAGAAATTGAGAAGCTGGGATCCGAAGTGTTGTGCTTCAGTGCTGATCTTAGTAACGAAGATGAGGTAACGGAAGCTTTAAGTACCTTGCGTCATAAGTTCGGAAGAATCAACGGAGTATTCCATGGGGCAGGTGTAGCTGGTGACGGATTCCTAATTCGCAAAGAGAAGGGAAACTTTGATGAAGTTATTCATCCAAAGCTGTATGGAACGTGGCTGCTGGATCATTTGACAAGGGAAGATCAATTGGATTTCTTCATCAGCTTCTCTTCCATCGCTACCTTGTTCGGTTCAAGAGGCCAAGGCGATTACACAGCAGCCAACAGCTATCTGGATGCATTCTCCTCCCAGCGCCGCAAGGTGGCAGGCAAAACAGCCACAGTAAACTGGCCAGCTTGGAGTGAGGTCGGAATGGCAGTGGACTACAACATTTCTGAGGATGTAGTGCTCTTCCGCTCCGTGAATAATGAGCGAGCTTTTGAAGTGATCAGCCAGCTCCTAGAAACGGATCTATCCAATGTGATCCCTGGTGAAATCAATCTTACGCTACTCTCAGCGATCGAGCCGCAATTACCGATGAGTCTGTCTCTCTCTTTACGTAAAATGCTCAGCAAACATCAGCAGCATGCGGGGGCGGCAGGGGGTTCCGCAACACCACAACCGCTTGGTGAAATCACCTTTAGTGGGAAGGGTGAAGATGAATACACGGAGACTGAACGCACCATTGCCAATATCTATGCCCGCGGTTTAAACATGCCTGTGATCGACATCTATGAGAGCTTCAACGCGATGGGTGGTGACTCAATTATGGCCACCGAGCTGTTAAAGTACATCGATCGTGAATACCCAGATCTCGTTGATATTTCTGATATGTTTACCTATTCGAATGTAGCTGAGATGGCGGAATATATCGATACCAAACGAGGGGTAATCCAACCATCTTCTGCGACTGAGAATAAGGATGCTAAAGAAGAAGAATATCTGGATCAATTACTTGGACAGTTTGAGACCGGAGATGCGGATATGGCTAGTGTCCTTGAGTTTATCGCCGCAGATTTGGAGTAAGGAGGGGGAGCATGAGTGAGGCGGAGGTAATCAATCGCAAAATCCTGGAGCTTCTTCAAAAAGGTGAACTCGATAGAGGTACAGCCTTAACTATGCTGAAAAAGATGGCCCCAGTTAACCGTGACATTGCGATTATCGGTCTGGCTTGTAAACTGCCGGGTGCTGACCATCCACAGCAATTCTGGAGCAACATGGAGAAGGGTATCTCCTCGGTTATTCCTTTCCCGGAAGGCAGAAAGCAGGACATGGATGTCTTCCTACCGGAGCATCTGCGTGGCAGTGATCCTTATTTCAGCGGTGGATATTTAGAGAATCTGGATCAATTTGATGCTGAATTCTTTCGGATTCCTTCGAAGAAAGCAGAAAGTATAGATCCCTATCAAAGACTCTTTCTAGAAACAGCCTATGAAGCGCTCGAAGAGGGGGGATATGGGGGAACAAAGCTCCATGGCAGTAAGACTGGTGTATATGTTGGTAATGATCATACCCATCGCATGTTGTTTTCTTACTTGGATGTTCAAAGAACGAGGGATGCAGATACGCTCTTAGGCTCATGGACAGGAATTCTGGCCAGTCGGATCTCGAATTACTTGAATCTTAACGGTCCTAGTCTAGTTGTGGATACCGGTTGTTCTTCCGGCATGGCAGCCGTACATACGGCCTGCCAAGCCATTCGGAATAAAGAATGCACTATGGCCATTACGGGTGGTATTAATCTCTTTCTGTATCCTATCGTTCAGAACAGCATGCTTGAGACTAGCAAAGATACTACGCGAGTCTTTGACCGCAGTCCTGGAGGGGTAACCTGGGGAGAAGGAGTAGTAGTTCTCTTATTGAAGCCCCTGCAGAAGGCCGTACAGGATAGAGATCACATTCATGCCATCATAAAGGGCAGTGCTCTCAGTAATAATGGAAGCACAAGTAAACTGGCGGAAATGAGCGCAGAGGGAATCCGAAATGCAATTACTGATGCTTGGGAAGATGCCAAGATAGATCCTGAAACGATTACCTATTTAGAGGCACACGGACTCGCGACAAAGCTTGGCGATTCGATAGAGCTTAGCGGAATCACTTCTGCTTTCAGAACACGGACAGATAAGAAACAGTTCTGTGCGATAGGCTCTACGAAAGGAAACATTGGTCATCTGGTTGCCGGTTCGGGTGTTGCCTCCTTGCTCAAGGTGATCGGTGCACTTAAGCACAAGACGCTACCTCCAAGTGGCGGCTTTCAAGAGCCAAATCCCTTTATCCCATTTGTTCAGTCTGCCGTTTATGTGAACGATCGAAAGGTAGCTTGGGAGGTTGAAGGCACTCCGAGAAGAGCGGGAATCAATTCTTATGGCTATAGCGGAACCAACTGTCATCTAATTGTGGAGGAAGCTTTCAGTGACAATAGCAGCAAAGAGGTTGCGGTCTCCAAAACAACTTCGCCAGAGAAGGAACAGCGTCTGAAAACGCATATCTTCACACTTTCAGCCACTAACGAGACTTCGCTGATCCGATTGGTGAACGCGTATATCTCCTGGATTGAGGATCACCCTTCAAGCGCTATAGGAGACTTATGCCATACAGCCAATACAGGGAGAGGTCAGCATGAGTACCGTTTGGCTATTCCAGTTACGAGCCTAGAGGAACTGCTTATCTGTCTTCAGGAGATCATCAGCAGTGGTATAAGGTATTTACGGGATAAGAGAATATACGCAGCAGGATCAACTGACACTGCGATCACCGAAAGCCAGAGGAGAAAACAGTCGGAGGCAGCAAACCTGCTTCTCCAAGCAGCATTGCAGGATAGAAAGGCACCCGTAGAACAGACGGAAATTGCGCGGGAGATCTGCCAATTATTCGTTAACGGAGCCGTACTGGACTGGAAGCTATGGTATAAGGATTCAAGCTGGAACAAGCTGAGTGTGCCGGTGTATCCCTTTAACCGTACTCGCCACTGGGCTCAATAATCAATTATCTAAGAGGAGTGAGAGTTAATGATATTGGAACTGAATGGCATCGTAAAACGCTACCAGAATAAAACGGCTGTAAATCAAGTAAGTCTGACGGTAAAAGAAGGCGAAATCTTCGGTCTGCTAGGCCCGAATGGTGCAGGGAAGACAACTTTGATTAGTACTATTTGTGGATTGAGTGATCCTGAGGAAGGCGAGATTCTTCTGTTTGGCAAAACGATGAAATCCGCAGGAACGGAAATCAAAAAGCAAATCGGTGTTGTTCCGCAGGATATTGCCGTAATCCAAGGGCTGACTGCCTACGAGAATGTAACGTTTTTCGGCAAGCTTTATGGATTGAAAGGAAAGCTTCTTAAGGAAAGGGTAGAAGAAGCATTAAATTTCACAGGATTATGGGACCGCAGAAAGGATAAGCCGGGCAAATATTCAGGAGGCATGCAGCGCCGATTAAATATTGCTTGTGCGATCGTACACCAGCCGAAGCTGATTATTATGGATGAACCCACGGTTGGCGTAGATCCCCAGTCCAGAAATCATATTCTCGAATCTATCTGCGAATTAAACCGGAGAGGCTCCACTATCATTTATACCTCCCATTACATGGAGGAGATTGAGGAGATTTGCAGCTCCATTGCCATTATGGATGAAGGTCGTTTAATCGCTTGCGGCACTAGTGAAGAACTGAAGGAACAAATCGCAAATGAGGAGAAGACCTTTATCGAAGTGGCTACGACGAGTCAAATGTTTGCAGACAGTCTGAAGAATGTAGAAGGCGTAACTGAGTGCTTGGTAGATGAGAACAGAATTACAGTCGTTTCGACAAAAGGCAGCAATAACTTGACCCGTATGATTGAACGATTAACCAGCGCACACGCTGAGATTATTACCATAGGTGTTGAGCGACCTAGCCTGGAAAGCGTCTTTCTTACTCTAACCGGAAGGACCCTTCGGGATTAGGAGGTACCTTATGAACATTTTATATATCGCGTATTACACGATCATCACGAACGTTAGGGATTACCGGACGTTTGTCAAAAGATTGTTTATGCCGCTGCTGATCACACTAATTCTAGGAACCGCGCTGCAAGGGGTTTTTGAGCCAACTAAGCTGGAGAAGACCTCCGTCGTATACTACAACGCGGATGCAGGGGATGTCTCCCGTAATTTCGATGAGTTTCTTAAGCTCGAAGCGATCACCACATTGCTTAACGTCAAAGAGGTGAAGAGTGAAGAGGAAGGGATGACGAGCGTAAAAGATGGCGATGCTTCCGCATTCATCTATCTGAATCAGGATTACTCGAAGGCGATTATGGATAAGAAAAAGAGCGCTATCTCTATCTATAGCAATAACGTGAAGAACAGCCGGGTAACGATTGTACAGAACATTGTCGACAGCTTTATCATCGGTGCTAATACTACAGAGGCACTTGCTAAGCTGGATTCCAAAATGAATTATGATGCCAAGTCTGGAGGGATAGAAGAGGTTCCCGTTTCTGTTGGTGGTAAGACACCGGGATCTATGGACTATTATGCAGTAACCATGCTCATGCTTACCCTGATGGCAGGGGCATTATACGGTAGTGATGAGATGTCACAGGACTTCACAGGCGCGCTTGGACGTAGGCTTCGCAGTTCGCCGATGAGACCTATGCAGCATTTTGTGGGTAAGATCATCGGTTGTGTCACCCTATTGTTCGTGCAGGCTATGATCGTCTACTTCTTTACTAAAGTAGCATTTGATGCGAACTGGGGAGCAAATCCAGGAATGATTATGCTGGTGGTGCTGACACTGGCCGTGCTTTCAACTGCCTTGGGAGTTATGATCAGCATGTTGTCTAAGGATCAGGCACGCTCTACATCTATTCTAAATATGCTGGTGCCGATCATGACTTTTATTGGTGGAGGATATGTCAAGCTAGACCTTGAGCAGCTCATGTATTTATCGCCTAATTATTTAGGGCAGACGATTATTTTCAATAATATTTATGGAGGTACAGTAGGTTCGGCCTCATGCTTTATTGCCTTATGGACCATTATTGCGGTAATCTTTATCATTTCCGGATGGGGAGCTAGGAGGAAGTTAGCATGATTATATTCCAAAATAATCTCAAGCGGTTGTTCAAGAAGAAGGGTAAGCTTATCACCATGTTGGTTATACCTATTGTGTTCACAATGATTATTATCGGAGGTTCCGTACAGCAGAGTAAATATAAGGTTGGTATTGCCGACGAGGATAAGACGCCTTACACTCAAATGATTCAAGACAAATTATCGAAGGACAGTCGGTTGATTGTACTGAAGAAAGAGGATATACAGGATCAATTAATTAATAACAAGATTGATTACGCGATTCAAATCGATCAAGGGCTCACGGAAAAATTGATTCAAGGGCAGGACGCCAAGATTAAGACCTTTAGTGTGGAGGAATCCGATGCAACGCTCCCCATCAAAATGGATATTCAAAGTTTTACTAATGCTGCTGCAAATATAGGGAAATCCTCTGGAGGGAGCAGCGAGAGCTTTTATGAGGGATTAAAGCTCTATCAGAACGGAAGCTTCACTTCCGAACTAAAGGTCATCGAAGACAAGGGGCGGGACCTCAGTCAATCGTTGCGAGCCTTGGGATTTCTGGTCATGAGCATGGTATTCTTGATTACAACTTCTACAACGATGATTATCGAAGATAAGACCTCGGGTGTATACAAGCGTCTCTTGTATTCACCCATGAAACAGAAGAGCTACATGCTTCAGAATATTCTGAGCTTCTTGGGCTTATCGGTCTTCCAGATTCTTATTGTGTTTTATGTCATGATTAAGGGCTTCAAGCTTGATATGGGAACGCATCTCGTAACACTAATCCTTTTCTTTATGTTATTCTCGCTAGTATGCATCTCCATGGGTGTACTAGTCAGCAGCTTCTCGTCAACAACCAGGCAGGCCAATGCGTTAATCGGTTTGATTAATGTTCCTATTTGTATGCTGGGTGGATGCTTCTGGCCAAGAGAAATGATGCCTTCTGTACTGAAAGGAATCAGTGAGTTTGTTCCGACGACCTGGATCCTTATCGCAGCGGAGAAAATTCTGAACGGCAAAGGTTTCTCTTCCCTTTATCTGGAGACGGGGGTATTGCTATTGTTCTTCCTATTGCTCTTCTTGTTAAGCAGTATTCGTAAGCCGAGAATCGTATAAATAAGCTAATCGAATATGCTGGAAAAGGGCCGTGCTCTAATGTGAATGATGTTCACTTTAGAGCACGGCCTTAATCTATTTTTTCTCTATGAATCTATCTTAATGTATAATTCTATCATATTTTGTATATAATGCATGTGTTGCTTATTCAAAATATAATAGACAAGGGTAGGTGAGGAGATTGATCTCGGATAAGAAACAATCCCTGATATTTATTGCCATTGTATGGGCCATGGCGCTTGGCATGCTGCTGCTCCCGGATTCATTACAAGGCATATACGGGTATACTCCGTTTTTTGCGGTGTGTATCATGATGTTTCTCGTTGTAAGGGATGGATACAGTTCGGCAGGCTGGAGAAGGCTGGGCTTTAAATTTAGAGGAGGACAAGAGTACATATTGGCTTTGCTCATTCCCTTATTTTCACTGGGAGCGGGCTATGCAGTTTATTGGAGTGGATGGAAATCAGGCTTGATTTCTCCCGATTCATGGATCGAGACGGGTGTTTACTTGGCTGTGTATATTGTGCTTGGTTCGCTGTCCGCCTTGGGAGAAGAAATAGGCTGGCGAGGCTGGCTCCTCCCGCGTTTTCAGTGGATGGGCAGAGTGAGCTCAAGTATAACAATGGGCTTCATTTGGGCATTATGGCATTACCCGGCAATTCTTGGCCCTCGTGCTTATCATTCTTCAGGGAACCGTTATATTGTAGTAGGCTTGTTCACCCTATCTGTTGTTTTTGCAGGAATCGTTATAAATGAATTACGCCTGACCTCAGGCAGTATCTGGCCGGCTGTACTTTTACATGGAACTAATAATGCTGTAGACAGCGTGTTTCGTAATATTTCATCTACTTCGTCACCAATGCTGGAATATATTGCGGGGGAGAGTGGGATAGTCCCCGTTATCATATACGGCGCTACGGCCATCTGGATACTTAATCACAACCGAAGAAAGAAGCGGCAAGCAGCTACATCCGATCTGATGATTTAACGAGCTTTGGATAAACGTAAAAGAATGGCGGGAGATTGCAATAAGGTTTTCGGTGTGAAGCAGCTACTTCTATCATATGATAACGGTATAACACTGCTCATTGAAAAGGAAGTGAGTGTATGCCTAGTTTATCGGATGAGGAGGAGCTGGGTGAGTACCAAGGAGATCTGGAGGATCTATCTACCCGGGAATTATTAGTAGGCACCCGCATGAAGATGGTTTACTCGCTAGTATTACAAATGCTGGGGAAATCACTATTTATGAATCGTCAGAATAATAGTCTCCCACAGGACTACTTGGAGGCTCATCCATCTAAGAAGGATGAGTTGAACGTCAGAGAACCCTAAGCCACAGTAAGCGTCATATTTTTCCTAGTCTTCATTATAGGAAAGGTGGCGCTTTTTTTAATATAAGCATTCTTATACTGTGCAATATTATCTTCATGTCGTTTCTTGTATTTTGAACTATAAGGAATAATATGGGTTAGGGTATATTATTTTCAAAATAATTGTTTTAAAATGGTAAAGTGGTTATTTTCTCAAGGGTGAGGGATCGAATGGAACAACTGAGGGAGAATGTTGAGGCTGAACTACGGGAATTACTCAAAAAATACTTTTTAGTAGGATACCTACATGAGACAGCTGTAGCTTTTCTGGAAGTGAAGTTGAAAGAAACCTTATTGTTCAGCAAGTTATGTGTCATTCACTACCGGATGTTTGCTGGTGAACAGACAGATATTTATCGTGCAGCCGCATCCATTGAGTTAATGATACTCGGACTGGACATTATTGATGATTTGCAGGATCAGGATCAACCCTCCACCATATGGTGCCAGACGCCACCTGAGATCTCCTTAAACATAGCGATAGGCTTCCTTACGCTGGCACATCAAGGTTTACTCGATTGTGACTTTCCGCAGGACAGGCTAATGAAGGCATCCGAAATTATGAATCGGCAGATGCTTACGGCCATCAATGGTCAGACCCTAGACCTTATGAATGAATCCAAGAACGAAGAAGAATACATAAGCATAATTGAACAAAAGTCTTCGGCACTGCTTATTTCTGCCTGTATGATAGGCGTTATTCTCGCTTGCGGGGATTGGAACGAAAAGGTAGCGGTTTATATCAATGAAGTGGGCATTGCTGCTCAAATGAAGAATGATCTCCGTGATTTGCTAAACTGGGAAGAGAAAAATGACTTTTTGCATCGCAAGAGAACAGTGCCTACCTTATATTTACTGAAAATGGCTGCTAATGAGGAACAGGATTGGTTGATTGATTATTTTAACGGTAAAGGCACAACAGAAGGGATATTAAGTCGTAGGCAGGAGATCGAGCAGATATGTAATGATTCTGGTACGTTGTTGTATTCGTCCGCTCGGATGCGTACACATTATTACAAATTTCTAGAACTCGTGGATCAGATGGAACTGGAAGCCCATTGGAAAGAGCTTTTACTTCTTCAGTTAAAATAATTACACAAGCTTCCTCACCGAGACCGCAAGTCCACGCAAGTGTAACCGCAATTAAAAACTGCGGTAAATATCAATCACATTGTCGTTTTACATCCCTATTTCTATTGATATATTGAGAGCAAGAAGAAAAAAGGGAGGAATTAACAATGTTGAAAGAATGGATCCAAGTTTTGTTAGAAGAGCCAATGAAGGTTAATGAGCTTCTGTCGGGAAAACTGCAACTTGCTGGTATGCCAGCTGCTGAGCAGCTAGCTTTAAAGGATACATTTCTTCGTAAGAATAGTAAGAGTGATGAATTCATAACGGATGCCTGGTTCTAAAACATTAAGATCAATTCGGGGGACCTCAAATGTCAGCTAAAATTCGTAATTACATCATAGCGGGATTGATTTGTTTGTTTTCTTTTCTTTTGATTCACTCTGTACAAGTAATATACTCTAATGTACTGCTCGGAGTGGGAATAGAGAAGAATACAGAGGGACAATATGTTATCTCTGAAATCAGCGCGTCTGAGGAAGGCTATAAACAGAATTTACGATTAGGAGATATCATAGTTCAGGTCAATGGTGTAGACGTCGAACTAGCGGATAAAGTGGTGCGGTATAATGTCCTGGCGCAGGTCCAATCAGTGGATATTATCCGCACCTCAAACGAAGGAAACTCCATTCATATGCATGTCAATATAAAGAATGAGTATTCACTTTATCACAAGTTTACACAGCTTGTAGTCCCTGGAGTAACGTTACTTTTTCTAATGATATTAAGTCTCTTTTTGTATCGCAAAAGGGCAGGAGAACGTTCGGCTGAATTGTTAATTTTATTTTTTTTGATGGTGAGCGTAACTTACTTTGCGGGTTATGCCTCAAGCAGATCAGATCTCATCGGTAGGATCACTTTAAGTTGTATGCTGCCTTTAATTCCGGTGGTGTTTATCCACTTTCTCCAAGTTTATCTGAAGCGGTTTAATATCCAATTTATATCTACTTTTCTACTCAAGTTATACTATGGATTAGTCATTCTTCTAAGTATACTTACAACCTTTAGTTTAGTCATATATTCGTGGGATAGATCTTTATATTCCTTTATGCGTCTGTTTGTTATCGGGTTCTTTGTGGTTGGCATCCTATACAGCATATTTAAGCTGTTATCTCTATATATCAATAATCGGAAATCAGCATTTAAATCTATGTTCAAAATTATGCTTACCGGACACGTTCTTGCGTTTACACCGTTTGTTCTCTTCTCTGCTGTACCCATTGTTTTTGGGGTTAGCTTGATTCCTTTCGAGGTCACCACAATCTTCTTATTTTTGATGCCGGTTACCTATTTTTATCTGCTAACTGCTAAACAACTATTTGATATTGATTTTGCTTTTAATCGCTTTAAATATTATCTGTTAATTGCCTTTCTTCCAGCACTAATGATTGTAGCTGTACTTGCGATCATACAGAGTAGGCAAGAGTATGATTGGATCAAATGGGTTCAGATGTTCTTGGTGGTTTATTTATCGATTACGGCCTTCTTATTTTTCAAGGAGAAAATAGATTATTATTTCCGACCTAGGCTTTTTCGTGAACTTTATCATTATCAAGGCAGTCTGGAGAGATTCTCCAAGCAAATTTCCAAAGTGATGAAGCGATCTGATTTGGAGGCTGCACTTTACAAGGAAATCAATGAGATTCTACCGGTTAATCGGTCGGCTTTTTTTGAGATAGATGAGGATTTGAGTAATCTCGCACAAATCGTGGACAATTCGGAACAAGAGATCAATATACAATTTGTTTCGATATCTCCAGTTCTTAAAGTAGGCGAAGTAGTCCAGCTTCAGCAGGGGATAGCACTCGTAATCGGCCGTCACAAAAAGAAATTCCACCTTTTATGGATTGATCATAAGAAGAATCACACCAAGTTTAATACAGATGAACTAAATTGGTTAAATACCATTGCAAACTATGCAAGCATTGTCTATGAGAATTTATATCTGATAGAAGGTCTGATTGAAGACCTTGAAGCTGAAATGAAAAAAGATCAACATGCGGCACCATGGGTTCTTCGTCTGATCTTTAACCTATCTGAGAATGAACGAAGAAAGCTGGCGGCGGATTTACATGATTCTGCGCTTCAGGATCAACTCATTTGGCTTCGTAGACTTGAAACGCTAATCTCGGATCATGTTATTCCCAATGAAATCCTACCTGAGTTGCTTCAAATTAAAGAAGGTTTATTAGATGTTATCCATCAAATTCGTGAGACCTGCAATGAGCTACGCCCGCCACTACTAAGAGAGACTGGAATCGTCAAGGCACTAGAAATTTTGTTTGAATATGCTCAGTTACAGTCCAATTATATTATTACCTTTAAATCAAGCCCAATAGGGGCGCTAAGCGAAGATCTAGTGATTGCCCTTTATCGAATTGTACAGGAACTTCTGAGAAATGCCGGAAAGCACGCCAAAGCGAATCAGATTGAGATTGAGCTTGACCAGCAAGAGCAACTCTATTTCCGTTACAAGGATGATGGAGTAGGCATGAATATCTTAGATATTAAAGAATCTTTTCAGCATATGGGTCTGTCCGGAATTAAAGAGCGTGTAGCAAGCTTAGAAGGAGAGTGCCTGTTTAACTCGGAGAAGGGTAAAGGGCTGGAGGTCATTATTTATTTACCGACAACAGCTTTTGCGGAAGGAAAGAACAGAGGAGGCGATGACGATGATACGTATCTTGTTGGTTGATGATCATCCTTCAGTAGGAGAAGGGACTAAAAATATGATTGAGCAGGATGCTGATATGGAGGTTACCTTTGTTTTGTCAGCAATAGAAGCTTTCGATATGCTGGAGAAGCAAGAATTTGACGTGATCTTATGCGATCTTAACATGCCTACGATCAGCGGACTGGAATTCACCAAAAGAGCTGTTCAGCTTGATCCTGAATCAAAAGTGGTGATTTATACCGGATATGAAATCAGTGCACATTATAACCTGTTGATGGAGTCAGGGGTTACAGGATTTATCTCTAAGACTGCATCCAGAGAACAATTATTAAATACGATACGCTGCGCTCTGAGGAATGAGGCTGTCATACCGGTTTCTTTACTCAAACAGCTTCGAAGAAATGATATTAAAATATCGGGCAATCGTGATAATCAGTTAATTGAAGAAGTGTCCATTAATCAAAGGGAACAGGAAATACTCCAGGAAGTAGCCAGTGGAAAAAGCAATAAGGACATAGCCAGCAAGCTCTTAATGTCACAAAGAACTGTGGAGTATAACCTGACGAGAATCTTTGAGAAGCTGAGTGTACATTCCAGATCCGAAGCAATTGTAGAGGGAAAGCGGCTCGGACTTGTTAGATCGGAGCAATTTTGATTTTCGTGTGTCATTACCTGTAATCAAAGCTTCAGAGCCATTCAGATAAGCCTATTTACATTTCCAAAATATGAAGGAGAGCACTCATTATGATAGACATGGACAAAATATATTTGATCACAGATATCCCCGGTTATCCGCCGCAAATTAGTCGCCTTTTATCCATGATGAATTATGCAAGACATACCACATTAGCGGCAGTTAAAGACTTAAGTGTAGAGCAGCTTGACTATTTATTGGATTCGGAGAGCAACTCTATAGGAGCATTATTATTACATTACGCTGCTGTAGAGTATGCGTATCAAGTTGCGACATTTGAGGGAAGAGACTTATCCGAAGAAGAGTTAGCGGCATGGGGGCCGGCACTGAACTTAGGGGATGAAGGCAGGGCGATGATTAAAGGACATGATCTTAGCTATTATTTAGACCGTTTAAATGAAGTAAGGGAAAAAACATATGAATGGTTCGCAACCGTCGATGATGACTGGTTATATACAGAAGAGGAATTCTGGCATAACAAACAGGCGAATTACTACTTCATGTGGTTTCATGTATTCGAAGATGAAATTAATCACAGAGGCCAAATTAGATTGATACGAAAAAGAGCGCTAGCTTAAAGAAAGAAGGAGTATGATTGCTGTTCATGCAGAATCATATTACGCGGGACAAGACAACCTCAGTTATTGAAGGTTGTTTTTTTATATGCAAATCATGAAAGTTTTCAGTTCATTATCAGTTCACATAAATTTGTTAGGATAGGCAACATCAAAGGAAGAGATAAAGATCGTGACCCAGGAGAGGAAGAGATCGGAATGAACATATTAGAGGTTAAGAATGTTAAAAAATCGTATACTTTGTATGGTAAGGAAAAGGTTCCAGTACTCCATGATGTGAATTTAAGCTTTGAGACAGGTGAATTTGTCTCCATACTCGGTGAGTCTGGTTGCGGTAAGTCCACACTAATGAATATCATTGGTGGAATGGACTCTGATTATGAGGGCGATGTCCTTGTTCGCGGGAAGAATCTAAGCAAGATGACCGAAAAGGAAATGGATGATTATCGTAAGAACAACATCGGCTTCGTATTTCAAAACTTCAATCTGATTCCACACTTATCAGTCTTGGAAAATGTTACGGTTGCGATGCAGATGACGAATACAAGCGAGAAGGAACGTAATAAGCGTGCTATAGAGATTTTGACGGAGGTAGGATTAAAGGATCATCTGAAAAAACGTCCGAATCAACTGTCCGGTGGACAGAAGCAACGGGTATCCATCGCACGCGCATTGTCGAACAATCCAGATATTATACTGGCAGATGAACCTACGGGTGCGCTGGATAAGGATACAGGTGATCAAATCTTAGTTTTGTTGGACAGCATAGCGAAAAGAGGAATCTTGGTCATTACCGTGACCCACTCGCAGAAAGTAGCTGATTACGGTAGCCGTATCGTTAAGCTTGAAGAGGGATTGGTGAAAGACGATATTCATTTGAAGGAACGTTCCATGGCTACCTATGATGGGGGAGATGGTTCGGCCCGAAATCTCAGCTTAATGGCTTCTTTCAAAATGGCCCTTCAAAATATGAAGCTTAACGCCAAACGTAATGTATTGGTAGCATTGGGTGGATCGATAGGTATTTTAAGTGTACTCTTGATGCTTTCCTTAGGAAATGGGATCACTAGCTATATTAATAATGAAATTAATTCAAGTATGGACCCTTTGCTGGTAGATATCACTAAGCCAAATCCAGAAGCCAAAGACATGAAGGGCCCAGAAGCGATGATGTTACCCGGCGTTACGTTTACAAAGGCCGATGTTGAGACGATTCGTAACCTTCCAAATGTAGATCATGTAGAGACCATAACAACCATTACAGGCAAATCTACCACGGTTTTTGGGGATCAAACGGGTAGTCTCACACAATTAACCACCTTAAACGATACATTTGATAAAGCGACGATTAAAGCAGGGGCTTTACCGAAAGAAAATGAAGTGTTATTACCAACGAAAATAGCGAGTCAATTAAGCGGAAATGAGCAACCGAATGCTATGGTAGGGAAGTCTATTCATCTGTATATTAATGAAATGGATGCTCAACATAAACCGATAACGTTGGAAAAAGAAATCACGGTCTCTGGTGTTTATGAAGCCACTGATCCAAGAGCGCAAATGTCACCAACAGGATATATTCCAACACAGACACTGGAGCAAATGTATACTGATAAAGGGATTACCATTGGCCCGATTCAGGTTAATGCTTTTGCAACGGATATGAAATATGTGAATGATATTAATAAAGCGGCTGTTGATGCGGGCTTCTCGGGCTCCCAAACGGCAAAAATCATGGAGCGTATCACGACTTATGTGGATATGGCTACGATCGTTCTATCTGGTATTGCAGGGATTTCGCTCATCGTATCAGGGATTATGATATTGGTTGTACTTTACATTAGTGTAGTGGAACGGACGAAAGAAATTGGGATCCTTCGTGCGATTGGAGCAAGAAAGAAAGATATCAAGCGAATATTCTTTTCCGAATCCGCATTATTGGGTATATTTAGTGGTGTCTTCGCAATAATCTTTGCAGCTATCATTAGCTTTGGTTTAAATATACTTTTGGAAAATGCTTTTGGCGTAAAGCTTATTAACTTATCTGGATCTTATATCGTATTCGGATTAGTTGTAAGTACAGGGATTAGTATTGTCGCTGGTTTGATGCCTTCATCGAAGGCTGCCAAGCTCGATCCAATGGAATCTCTGCGATACGAATAAATACAATGTTGGAAAGGAAATTGATGTATGAGCACAATTCTAGTGGTTGATGATGATTCCCATATCCGCAAATTAATACGATTATATCTTGAAAAAGATCAGTTTTCCGTAGTGGAAGCGGAAGATGGTCAAATAGCATTAGACATTCTAGCTCATACAAAAATAGATTTAGCGATTGTGGATGTGATGATGCCTCATATCGATGGTATTGAACTGACAGAAGATATTCGATCTTATATTGATATGCCGATCCTAATGGTTACAGCCAAAGGAGAGTCTAAGGATAAAGTCAGAGGATTTAATGCGGGGTCAGACGATTATTTAGTAAAGCCGTTTGATCCCATTGAATTGGTACTGCGTGTGAAATCTTTATTAAAGAGATATCATGTAACCCCTTCGAATGTTATTCAATTAGGGGGAGTAACGATTGATCTAGGGAATTTAACAGTCGCTAATGCCGATCAAATGGTTGAATTGAAAAAGAAGGAATGTGAATTGCTATTTGCTTTGGCGGGTTCGCCAAGGCAAATATTCACCCGCACTCAGCTAATAGAGAATATATGGGGAATGGATTATGAAGGCGATGAGCGGACGGTTGATGTGCATATCAAACGCTTGAGAGAACGTCTTGAACCCATCCCTCAGTTCATCATTTCTACAGTAAGAGGACTTGGTTATCGTCTGGAGCTAGCCTAGATGGTGAGAAAAAGCCTGCGTCTTCGAATCGTCGTTACGTTCATTGGTATTGTTTTAGTCAGTTTAATTATTTCCTTTTTTCTTTTTATGCAGTTTTCAGAAAAAAATAATACCCCAAACCATATGTTTATTAATATTGCTAAAGATATAGCAAAGGTGACAAATCTAATAGATGATCCGGAAAAAGTAAACGCATTTGCAGATCTGCTTAATCGATTTGGTATAGATATAGCGGTTGTTAATGAGCCAAGTGAATCTGTTTTTTCTGTAGACAAGGAGAAAGTTGCTATCTTATTCAATTCCAACACAACCGATGCGGTCTTTCTATCGGGTAGGGGTGGACTTGCTATCGTAGGGGTTCCTAAGATAGATGATGGAAAAGGTGCTTTCATTATTAAGATTGATTTTTCATCGACTGTAAGAGGCTTGAGAATTACGCTTCTGTTTACACTATTAGCTGTACTAATCATCGGAAGCTTGCTTATCTTGTTCATGTCCAGGTATATTGTGAAGCCTATTAAGAAGCTAACTGTTGCAGCGAAGGAAATGGCGTCAGGCAATTTATCTGTCCGATTGACTTATCGTAATAAAGATGAATTTGGTGAACTGATGGAGAGCTTTAATCGTATGGCAAGTGAGCTGCAGAAAATGGACTCAGTTCGTGATGATTTTGTCAGCAATGTTTCTCATGAAATGCAGTCACCACTTACATCGATTAGAGGATTTACAAGAGCGCTGCAAGACGGTGTCATTCCATTAGAAGAGCAAAAAGAGCATCTGGATATTATCTATGAGGAAACCTTACGCCTATCTAGGCTTAGTGATAATCTGCTCCGATTAGCCTCACTCGATTCGGAGCACCATCCGGTTAATCCCACCACATTCCAATTAGACGAACAATTAAGAAGAACGATCGTATTAGCGGAACCACAGTGGGCACGGAAAGATATTATGATTGAATTGGATTTATTGCCTTGCGAGATCACGGTGGATAAAGATTTATTTGATCAGGTCTGGCAGAACTTAATAAATAATGCTATAAAATATACGGGGCAAGACGGTACCATTCATGTTGAAATTGAGATGAACGCGCAATTTGTGAAGGTATATATCAAAGATTCTGGTAAAGGCATTCCTGAGGAAGCACTTCCGCTTATCTTTGATCGATTTTATATGGTGGAGAAAGCGCGTAGCAGCGCTCTTAAAGGGAATGGACTTGGACTTTCCATTGTGATGAAGATTCTAAAAATACATGATTGTAATATTGATGTGGAGAGTAAAGTTGGAGAAGGAACTCAGTTTGTTGTAACGATTCCTAGAACCTAAACCACATACTAAATAAGTCCATAGAAATAGATAAGGCTGATAGTTCTCGCGAGAGGGCTGTCGGTCTTTTTTTATAAATATGATCTGACAGATTTAAAAGTAATATTAAGTCATATGAATAGTTAACGGACTGAATCAAAATATAAACTCTGAGAACAATTAAGAGAAGCGAGTACATAAAAGTCTTGCTTCTAAATGTCTAGTTCATTACAATATAAGTATTCGCTTATATAAGTGTTGGAAGGAGGAGAAGTAGGGATGCAGTCACTGACGGATATTGCAGATGATTTGAAGCTCTTAGGAGATAAGACGCGACTGGCCATGCTTTCACTTTTGAAAGAACGGGAATGGTGCGTGTGTGAATTTCTTGATATTTTTGATATATCCCAGCCGGCGATTAGTCAGCATTTACGGAAATTGAAGAATCGAGGGATCGTGAAAGAAAGCAAACGAGGGCAGTGGGTGCATTATTCATTAAATGTCGAGGATAAACCACATCTTAAGGCTGTTCTTCAACAAATGCCCAGCTCAGCCGCGATATTGGCTAGTTTGAATAAAGAAGTTAAAGCACCGTGCTGCGACTAAAATATAGTTGTAGTTTTTTAAATTGTATATAACTATATAGTTATATGGTGATATAGGATTTATTAGGATTTATTCGTAGATTATAGGAGTGTTGAGAAAGTGGTCATTCTAGCCATACTTATTTTTATGGTAACTTTAATTTTTGTAATCTGGCAGCCTCGAAATTTATCGATTGGATGGTTAGCCTGCGGCGGAGCGATCATTGCTTTACTAGCTGGGGTAGTTAGCTTTAATGATGTTCTGGATGTAACACAAATGGTGTGGAATGCGACGTTGGCGTTTGTTGCAATCATCTTAATCTCCTTAATTTTAGACAGTATTGGATTTTTTGAATGGGCTGCGTTACATATGGCGCGAGCAGCACGGGGGAACGGAACACGAATGTTTGTCTATGTCATCGTTCTTGGTGCGTTGGTTTCTGCCTTTTTTGCAAATGATGGAGCTGCTTTAATACTTACCCCTATTGTACTTGCTATGGTAAGAGCGCTGAATTTTGATGAGAAAAAAGTATTTCCATTCATTATTGCTAGCGGCTTTATTGCGGACACCACCTCATTACCGCTTGTGGTTAGCAATCTTGTGAATATCGTATCGGCTGACTTTTTTGGAATTACCTTTATGGAGTATGCGGGGAAAATGATTGTACCTACGCTATTCTCATTGATAGCGAGTATCGTGGTGCTTTATTTCTTTTTTCGCAAAAGTATTCCGAAGCGATTTAATGATTCCGAACTAAAAGATCCGCAAGAGGCTATTAAAGATAAGAAGATGTTCCGTCTATCATGGATTGTACTGGCTATTCTTTTAATAGGGTATTTCGTTAGTGGATTCTTGAAGATTCCGGTATCAGTGGTTGTGGGAATCATTGCAATTTTGTTCATGCTCCTCGCGAGAAGAAGCCCTTCCGTCAAGGTGAAAGAAGTGCTTACTGGAGCACCTTGGGCGATTGTGTTCTTCTCCATTGGAATGTATGTCGTGGTATATGGACTTCGGAATGCGGGTCTAACTGATCTACTCGCTAAGGCGATAGGAATGATTGCTGATCAGGGTCTATTCGCTGCAACTATGGGTATGGGGTTCATTGCTGCATTGATCTCATCATTGATGAATAATCTGCCCACTGTAATGATTGACGCACTCGCAATTGATGCAACGCATACAACCGGAGTTATTAAAGAGGCATTAATATATGCGAATGTTATAGGTTCAGACTTAGGGCCTAAAATCACCCCGATTGGCTCACTAGCAACGCTGCTGTGGCTCCATGTGCTTTCGGCCAAAGGTGTGAAGATATCCTGGGGAACGTATTTTAAGACGGGTATTATATTAACTATCCCAACGTTGTTTATTACACTTTCAGGTCTCTATCTGTGGTTGTTGATTACTTAATTTGAAAAGGGGAAGATCAGGATGAACAAGAAAACGATTTATTTTTTATGTACAGGAAACTCTTGCCGGAGTCAGATGGCTGAGGGCTGGGCGAAGCAATATTTAGGGGGAGAATGGAACGTGTACAGCGCTGGAATTGAAGCCCATGGTCTCAATCCAAAAGCTGTACAAGCCATGAGCGAAATAGGTATAGATATCACCGGACAGACCTCGGATATGATTGATTCTAATCTGCTGAATAATGCGGATCTAGTCGTTACGTTATGTGGGGACGCTGCGGATAAATGTCCAATGACGCCTCCGAAGGTCAAACGGGAACACTGGGGCTTCGATGATCCGGCAAAGGCGCAAGGGACCGATGAAGAGAAGTGGGCAGTGTTCCAGCGTGTGCGTGACCAGATTGAGGTAAGAATCAAACGATTTGCGGAGACCGGCGAATAGTTACCAGGTGAAGCATCCTATTCTTTTAAAAATATAAGAAAGTAGAAAGTATAAGTCTCACACTACACCATATCCTTATATTTCTCGCAAAACGCTTACCGTCCTTTAGCCTTTAGGGACGCCGGAGGCGTTTTTGCTTGTCTTAGGATATTTCACTACGGGCCATTTCACTTTCCTTAAGGCGTTCATAACCTCTGGTCCAACGTTCAGATTACTTTGAACCATCTCATGAGGAGTGAGAGCCATCCATTGATTCAGAGAAACGTCCGCAAAACGATCGCTTTTAAACATTTCGAGGAACCACAAGGAGTCTTCTCCTGTATTTTGAATATAATGTCCAAATGCAAAAGGGACATACCCGACATCGCCTGCTCTGTAATTAAATGTTCTTGCTACACCATTTCCAGCGAATACGGTCATGCGTCCTTTTCCGGTAAGATAATACTGCCATTCATCGTTATTTGGATGCCAGTGCAGCTCTCTCATCCCTCCGGGTTCAATTTCTACCAATGCGGCAGCGACGGTTTTGGAGATCGGAAAGTTACTGGAATCGACTATTCTGACACTCCCGCCGGGAGTCCTCAGCGGAGGTTGAGCTAATAAGGAATGTTTAAAGGTTTGTGGGATCTCTCCGTATGGAGATTCTACCCTTTGACTTTGCAATGAACCCGGAACCTGATCCTGATAAATATAGACCTGTTCGGTAGGAATGGAGTCAAATGCAGCGGCAGGCACCCCAAAGTTAGCCGAAAGCACTTCTTTCGGAGTATGGGCAAACCAATCGGAAATGGACAAGGTGTTTAGATCAGAGAAACTTCCATCGTCGAATACAAGCAGAAACTCACAGCCTTCTTCAAGACCTTGTATAGAGTGGGGAATACCTGGCGGAAAATACCATAGATCACCTGGCCCCACATCTGCTATGAAGTTTCGACCATTTTGATCTACGGCAGTAATTCGAGCTCGGCCTAGCAGCATATAAGACCATTCCGCTTGCTGATGCCAATGGAGTTCACGTACTCCACCGGGGGTTAGGCTCATGTTGACGCCAGCTAGTGTAGTGGCGATGGGGAGGTCTCTGACTGTCACCTCTCTCGACCAGCCACCATGATTAAGCTGCATATGTGCATCGGAGAAAGAAAATTTTAAATTGGGGACGAGACCGGCATCGGTCACGGGAGGGACAAACATGTCGGGATTCTCCAAATCCCGCATTATATCACGTGGTCCTTTATCTAATCCCCCTGCGCCATCGCTTCGAATGGGCTGTGGGATATTTGTCTTTCTTGGCGAATCCTGTCCATCTGCAGTCATCCATCGCACTCCTTTCATGATTCTAAATAACTCAATGAAAATATATGCGGAATCCTGTCTTTTATGATGAATAACAAAAGTGGAACAAGTTGACATGCTCAAGGGGATCATTGATTATTACTAATAGAGGCTTTGTTCTAGACGGAGTAGAGAGGGAGAGGGGTTTGAGATGAATCACATTAAGGAGTCCTTACAACGATTAGGGAGAATAAGAGCTTATGTCATAGGTCTGTTGGTAATTATGTTCGCCGCGGGTTCCGCGGTTACACCTACATCGGTGTCGGCGGCTGTTCAGTTAGGGACTCAGGTAATGCCACTGTCATATGGGGGGTATTACGTCCTTTTTCCAGGTAAACTCGCTCCTTATTTTAAATCAGGTAAATTAATGGTGCCGATTCGGGCTTTCTCGAGTGCGATTGGTGCGGATTTGCTCTATGACGCATTAACGAACAGCGTTACAGTTTCACTACTGGATCGCTCTGTAGGGAAGATTAAAGCAGGGCAGCTAGAGGCAGAATTTAATGGGGAGACAGAAGATTCATTAGGGATCGCCCCAGAGATCAAGGATGGAATCCTGTTTGTTCCAGCATCCCCTATTCTAGAGGGGTTAAAGACATTTCGCTGGGAAACTCAGTTCAATAACGTGAATAAATTAACCCTTGGCATTGGCGCCAGAAAAGGGGAGGAATGGGCAAAGCCTGAGGCTGATCGAGCGCTTACCCCTTACCCAGTGGAAACAACAGCACATCCATATCCGTTATATCCGTTTAAGCTAACACAGACTCAATCTGGGAAAGAATACAGACTAACCTTAGGCGTGCAAAATACCTCTGGTTTTGTCATCCCTAAAGGGAATGCGGAACTGGAGCTGGTGAGTGTGGACAGTAAAGGTAACTCTTACTACCAAACGTTAAAAGGACCTGACTCTTTAACCTCCAAGGCGGCATTATTATCATTTTCCGTTTCCATTCCTACAGAGGCTGAATACGTCATTTTCAGATCACGTACATTGAGAGCGGAATAAGTATCATAGGTGTTCTAACAAGATATACAGAGAGCAGGTTAAGAAATAGATGACAGGTAACGAAGGGCAGCACTATCGCTTCAGTGAAGCACCCATTTGGGAGTTGCAGCGGGCTTATTATGAAGAACAGGGATTAAAGGCTTGGAATAATGATCAGGTTCCGCAGTATATTACGAGTAATCCTATGATTGCGACAGCATATGCGGAAATGATCTTCGGATTCCTGCAAGATCGGGCTGGACAAGGACATCTCTCTGAAACAGTCACTATACTGGAATTGGGAGCGGGAGCGGGTCGGTTAGCGTTCCATATCCTTAAGAAGCTATGCGAAATCATAGATTATGCGAGGACTCCACTTCCTCCTTTTCGTTATGTGATGAGTGATTTACCCGTTAAAAATATAACCAGCTGGCAGCAGCACCCAAGCTTACTTCCATTCGTAGAGCAAGGTATACTGGATTTCGCACGATTTGATGCTGTACAGGATACTGAACTGTATTTAGTGCGCGCTAAGCTCAGCATCAAACCTGGTGATTTACAGCAGCCGCTGCTGCTTGTGGCAAATTATTTTTTTGACAGTATCCCGCAGGAATTAATTTATGTGGATGAAGGTAAAATATTTGAATGTGAGATGTCGATTCAGTATTCAGAGGCTGCAGGATCGGACAACCCCTCTGATGTACTCGGTACAATCATCCCACAATATCATTATGTTCGAGCGGCTAATTACGAAGTGGAAACCTACCCCTATCACGATGTTATAAAGCTCTACCAGCAGAAGCTGGAGGATTCCCATATTCTGTTTCCTGTTGTGGGGCTTACTTGTTTGGAGCGGCTAGCTAAGTTGTCTATAGAAGGGTTCGTACTCCTTACAGCGGATAAGGGAGATCACCGAATAGAGAATTGGGAATTTGCGGAACCCCCTTTGCTGATTCATCACGGTAGCTTCTCCTTAACAGCGAATTATCATGCAATTCAGTATATGTTGGAGCAAAAAGGAGCACACTCCTTATTTACCACTCATCATTACAAAAACTTGAATATCGGATGCATTCTTATGCTGGACGCGCCTATGAGCTATACGAACACTCGGTTAGGTTACAAGCGGTTTATAGAGCGTTTTGGCCCGGATGATTTCTTCAGTATGAAGGAATGGATGGATCAGCAATTAGATACAATGGGTCTCCAGCAGATTTTGGCTTTTTGGCGCTTAGGTGGGTATGATGCAGAATGGTTTATCCATAGTGCAGAACAGATTTCAGAGCTGCTGCCGGATGCCAGTGATGAAGAAATACTGGATCTTCAGCAGGGAATACGATTAATGTGGACAGGTTACTATCCGATGGAACAGAGCTATGACCTATCACTGGATGCTGGGTTACTGCTGTATGAAATGGATAAGTTCGAGGAGGCGTTAGCCTACTTAGAACGGTCTGTGCATGCCAATTCGGAAGAACCATTAGCCTCGGTGCTTTATAGTATGGCGATTTGTAATTATGAGCTTGGAGCTGAAGGGGCTGCACTGGATTACGCGCGTAGAGCTTTGGCTGTAGAGCCTGATAATGAAGTAGTGTTGGAACTGATAACGGCTCTGAGCGAGGATTAAATTGTAAGAAGACAGAAGTACAGCACCATTTACACAGGACCCTCAATTTGGTATCCTATACAAAATAATTAAACGCGATGACGAGAAGAGTAAATAAAATCATTCCTTCACAGAGAGCCCTGAATGATGAGAACAGGGTAAGGGAGATTTTATCGAAACAAGCCTCTGAGCGGCATATCGGAACCGATCGACGGGGATGGTATGACGGGAGCTCCTGTTATAGAGCTAGAGTATAACCAATGCGTAAGATGCATTGCCGTACTTGATGAGATTAATATGGCGACATATTAATGAACCTGGGGTGGTACCGCGAGAATTTCGTCCCCAAGACCATAAGTCTTGGAGGTGAGGTTCTTTTTTATTTAAATATAAGAAAGTATAAGTTTCACACTATACTTTATCCTTATATTTCTCGCTTAAACACTTACCGTCCTTATAGGACGCCGAAGGCGTTTATGCTTGTGCAGAATAATCAGGCGGATATCAATTATAAACAGGAGGTAATACCAATGAACAAGGAACCGGAAGTA
>Ga0153923_100040_pt1 | contig 76510 bp, 60 predicted proteins | sample TSNJ007MetaG_FD_104682 | JGI IMG/M metagenome (GOLD analysis project Ga0153923, IMG submission 104682) | Attine ant fungus gardens microbial communities from New Jersey, USA - TSNJ007 MetaG | ecosystem: Host-associated > Fungi > Mycelium > Unclassified | place: USA: New Jersey, Brendon T. Byrne...
CGAATTACAGAGCTGAAAGAGGATGCACCAGAGCTTGAAGAGCAGCTACAAGGTGCGGTTAAAGAAACTGGCTATGCACTTCAAGAAATTGTAGAAGAGCTCAAGGAGCTTGCCGAGGAGACCTCAAAGGCAGATCAATTGGAGCTTTTTGACCCTATCGCCGCACAAGAAATTACCGAGGATGCACAAGATCGCCAAGAAAAGATTGAACAAGACCTGAAGGATGTCGATCTCTACGATGATAAGCTAAACCAGTTCCCTACGGTATTAGCTGCAGCCCGTACCAAAATCACAAACATCATCGAGCAGAATTCACTTCACAACATGAAGGTAAAACCATTTGACCGTCTGGAGCAGGCCCGCACAGAATCGCTGACGCTTGAAGCGCCGCTGCGTGTTGGAGATATGGATGAGGTGCGCAAGATTGGCGCCACTCTTGACCTTCTCCTGGATGAGGCTGTTGCTATGACAGAACAACAAGCACTCCTTCGGCAGAACAACCGCAGAGATTTAGAGACATTCCGCACCGAATGGAGCCAATTAAAACAGCGGCGAGACGGACTGCAAAGCCGGATTACCGAAGCACGTATGTATTTTGAAGAACAACATGTATCAACTGTGGAGAACATCCTTACAGAGTGGAGTACACGCCTTCGGGAAGGTGCTAGTGAAGTAGCGCAGATTGAGAATTGGACCAGTGATGAGCGCGGCGAATATGATAAGGCCCACAATGCGCTAGAACAGTTGCTATCCCTCCTAGATGAAGCTGCAAGGCAGTTCGATGGTGTCTCAGAAAGTCTAAATGCACTTCATGAAAGACTGGATAAGGTCACTCGCCTCTTTTCCGAAGGGCAAAGCCGGGTGGAAACGACCCAACGAATGCTGCATAGCAGAGGGTTATCTTCTAGAATTCACTTCGAGCTATCCTTACTGCCGGAATACAGTGCACTGGATCATCGCCTGGCATCCCGGCCTTATAATCTTGAGGAACTGGAGTCCCTTGGCCGTTCTTATGATTCACAGATCACTTCCTTTGTGAATGAAGCGAACCGACTCGTTCGTCAGAAGGAAGAAGAAGAACGATTAGCTCAATTAGCTATGATGAGAGAACAGCAACGTCGCGCGCAGGCTCGCAAGCGAATGTCTTCTGGCCCACCTTCATCAGGTGGATTCGGTGGAGGACGCTCCTCCGGTGGCTCCTCCTGGGGTGGCGGCGGCAGCGGTGGCAGATCCTCCGGCGGATCTTCTTGGGGCGGCGGAGGGAAGTCCGGCCGAAATTCATCAGGCGGATCCAAGTGGTAGACTATCTCCAAACAAAAGACTCTTCCAGCCTGCTTGGGCGGAAGAGTCTTTTATTATGAATTACTGCTTGCATGACGAAGAAATAGCCAAGACAAGCCCTTTATTTTATTGGCAGATAAATCGTAACGGCCGTACCTACGCCCACTTCACTCGCTATGGCCACTCGCCCTCTATGTGCAGATACTATCTTTTTAACAATCATGATTCCCAGTCCATTACCATCACCTCTGGTCGTGTGAAAAGGCTGGCCTAATTTCTCCAGTACTTCCTGGTTCATACCCTCTCCGTTGTCTGTGAAGGTAATCTTCTGGAAGCCATTCTCCACATCTAGGGCAACTGTAATGCTTCCGCCAAAGGGTAAGGCTTCCATTGAGTTTCTTAGGATGTTTAGGAAGACCTGCTTGATATGATTGCGATCACACAAGATATTCGCATCAAAATGGAATTGCGTGTTCAATGATATATTATTCATCTCCACTTGAATCGCAAAGATGCTGAGCACTTCCTGCAGAATCGTGCTACATTGTTCTACCCTATAATGCGCGGCCTGCGGTTTACCTAGTATGAGGAACTCACTCACAATGAGGTTCATTCTTTCTACTTCTGACATAATAAGATCATAATGTAGCAGTTGCGAATCTTTATTGGCCAGTTGAAGCATTCCTTTGACTGTAGTTAGCGGATTGCGAATCTCATGTGCAATACTCATGGCTAGTTGTCCAGCAACCACTAGCTTTTCTGTATTGCGCAGCACTTCTTCCGTTTTTTTCATCTCTGTGATATTACGAAGACTCCCAATCACACGAGCTAAACATGCATTCGAATCATAAACCGGAAGCACATCCAGCATATAATGTTCAAACAAACCGTTGCTCTCCTGAATCACTTCCAGCCCAGCACATGCCTCTTGCTGAAGAATGACATGCTGAAAATAAGAGCCCACATTTCGAATTTCGAAGACACTGGCACCGATAACAGATTCTTGATGTTCACCATCCAAATGAAGCATGTTTAAGCAGTTCTCATTTATATTGACGATCGTTCCGAGTTCATCCGTTATAATAACACCCAAATAATTGGTATCCAATAGGATTCGATTTAAAAGCTGAAGCTCAGCATTCCCTCTACGCAGCAAAATCTCGCGTTCGATGGAGTCAGCCATGGTACAGAGCAATGGCAATAAGTGGGGATGCGCCACATCTATATCCGCCATAAATGATATCGTCCCCAATATTTCAAGCCCATCCTCTTTATAAAAAGGAGCCGTGCAGCACACTAAACGATGAAGAATTTGATGATAATGGTCTTGTCCCTTCAACTGAAAAGGCCGATGGTGTTCGAGACACAATGCAATTGAATTTGTACCCACTTCTTTATTTAGTTGCACACCTTCTTTGATGCCAACCTGCCCTACGAGATCAATAATCGTCGGATCCCCTTTGAACGCCAATAGATAACCTGCATCATCCGATATGGTAACAAGGATCGGATTGCCTTTTACTGAAGAAAGAAACTTGTTTACGAAAAAATCAATAACCTCAATCACTTCACTATATACACGGAGTTGCGACCCCAGTTCATCTGCAGCATAACATTTTGGAAAAATAGGAGGCTGCTCAGGGTCTATTCCTTGATCAATGCAATGCTGATTGGAAGCCTTAATGATAGTCTCATCCGTCAGTACCCCTGTTGTCTTTTCCAAAGCCTTACCCCATTCTGTATGAATCTTCAATTTTGTAATACTAATATGTATTCTACTTCTTTCCCCCTAATCCTTTTGAACCCTAAAAAATCAAAATATCCCAATGCGAATAAATTTCTTGCAGCACAAAAAAACTCCGCTCTTTTAAAGAGCGAAGTTGCGGATGCACATTATTTCTTCTTAATCCTTCGTGTCGTCAAGAAAAGGTTTGTTCACATAATAATACATAACCCCCATCAGAACTCCACCGCCAATTAGATTTCCGATTGTAACGGGCACAAGATTATGTACCACACCACCCCACGAAACCGTTCCGGGATGGTCAAGGACTAATGCAATTGCAAAGGTGCACATATTGGCAATACTATGCTCATAACCGGAGATGAAAAAACAGAATACGAATAAGACCATTGCGAACATTTTAGCCCCATCGCCCTTTATATTCATCGGGATGAAAAAAGCCATACAAACGAGCCAGTTACAGAGGATAGCACGGAAAAAAAGCTGACCTGCCGGAGCCTCCATTTTATGCTCAACCACATATAGTAAAAAACCATTTACATCAGAACTGTAAAACAGGCCTGTTAAAAAAATCAACAGTGCAAATGCAGCAGCACCAAGAATGTTACCTATATAACTCATGATCCACATGCGTACAACCTCGGACCATTTCATTTTGCGTCTCAAAGCAGTGTACGTGTAGTAGAAAGTATCTCCGGTAAATAAGTCCCCTCCCCCGTATGAGATTAGGATGATCGCTGCTCCAAAAGTAATCGCAGCCATTGGATACGCAAATGGTGAATGCTCCATATAGAAGTAGTTGCCTGTCTTGAATGCTACAATTACGCCGAACCCGATAAACATACTGGCCAGCATGGCTCTGGCAATATAGCGCAATATACTTTGCCGATAGATCTTTTGTTTCTTAAGTGCTAATTGTTCAACCTGTAGCAGCGCCTCGTTCTCCATGTGACCTCCTTAGGAATTTGGGTTTTCCAGCTAGTTATGGGCTAATCGTGCAATCTTGCGTTATTATACCCAATAACCAGCTGGAAATTACTTGAACCAAATCATGGTAAAAATCCTAAGTGTCCTCATTCATTTTTGCAATCGCTTCTGCTCTTTCACTACTGGCTACGATGATAAGCACGAGTATCAAGCACCCTAAGATCATATGCCTATCCTCACTTCCTCCACATGTAGTCTTGTGACAACTTATGTGTGAAGATAGGGCTTTATGATTGAGTATTGGCGTTTAAAAAAGCCTGTTGAATGAATTCAACAGGCTTCTCAATCTATTCTCTGTATTTTTATTATTGTCAGAAACAATTTAGTTCAAGAAACTGCTCAGTTGACTCTCAGCCTCTCCTTGCTTCAGTGCCTGAGGCTTGTCCGCCTCATTTAGTCCTAATCGATTGCCTAGTTGAGTATTGATTGCCGTCATTTTAGACGTATAATCCTGGCAGCTCTCAATAATGCGACGGTTGGACTGTTCTGAAGTGTCTAATGCGCTAAGCAGATCACCGATCGCTTGACTCACAGCTTCCATAGACATAGAAGGCTTAGACAGCAACTCGGTTGTTTTCTCTGTAGTGGTACGCAGCAGACGTGCATTTTCTTTAAATTGATCTTCAATCGTCTTATTCGTCGCTTCTACAGCATTGATGACGTTCTCCTGATCCGCTAAAGACATCGCAATCATTGCCGACACCGTGATCAGATTAGAGGTCTTATCAATAGCGTTATTCACGGAATCAATCAGCTTGTCATTATTGTCATTAATAATATCTGTAGCAGCAATCGCTTGATTGTACAGCAGAATCATTTCTGTCATCGACTGAATTCGAACCATCACTTTACGCAAACCGCGCTCCAGATAAGCTTTACGGTACTCATTCTCAGGCTTTGCGATCTCTACCTCGAACAACTCTTTCAACTTAGTGCCGAAAGCAATTTTGGTCTGTAGGTTATAGATCTCTTCCATGGAAGTACGTTTCAGCTGACGCATATTTACAATGCTCTCTTCGAGGGTATCTCTACCATCGCGAAGCCCTGTAACAATGGCATCAATGTTCGTGCGGACCGACTGATATTTGTACACATAGTTCTTCATCGGACTCTTGCGTAGCATCTTGCCAAAGAAGCTCACATTCTTACTCTGCTGCAGATTCTCACACTCATTCCGCAGCTTCATAATCATATTAGGCACTTCAACGCGTTTACCTGACATCAGGTCATTCACCGGGCGATCCAGCAGCTTCAAGGTTTGTCCTGCTTTTTCTTGCGTCTTAACCCCAAGCTTACCGATATCATCCATCAAGGAATCCAGTGTAACAGTATCCGTTTGGGATACCTTCTCAATTAATTGTGCCGCTTCCTCGACTACCTTTTGTTCATCTTCTTTTTTTAATTGGATCAACTGCGTGGACATGGGATTCCCTCCTATAGTTCGGAACTGCTGTACCGCTGATGAATCAGTTCCGCCTTCGTCTGAAGTTCCATCAGGTCTTTATGTTCGATCGTGGACGCAATATCCGATATTTTGGAATCGACATCTCTTAGACCGTTCAGCAGCATTCTCCGATTCTTCGTCTTTGCTTCACCGCCTAGGCGTAAGAACGGGTTGATTACACCATTCAAATCCTTCAGAATCAATCTGCGGACCGTATGATTAATCTCGCCGTTATTCAGCTCCTGCAGCAGTGGAATTACACGTTGAAGCCTCGCGAAGAGCGCCAATGATTTCTCGACAATTTCATTGTCCAGCGTATCCTTCTGCCCTTCTGAGATAATCATATCTTCCAGAATGCTAAGATACTCCACAACCGGAGCGAACTCCGGTCCAATCTTCACCGCGCTCTCAGTCCTACCGTCATAGCTGTGATTACCTGATGTAGTATCATTTGTCGTGTTGCTTAATTGAGGAGCACTCGCAGCGGGTGCCTTAGCAATAGGTGTCGTCACAGGGCCTGCTGGCAACACCTCCGCTGGGAGATTGGTTCTTGGACTTCTCGTTACCAGAGCACCTATCCCCGCACCCGCTAAAGGCAACAGCAGAGAAATGAATTCGGGAAGAAAAGAACTCGTTAATACAGCAACAACATAGCCGATACCGGCGTAAAGCAATACTTTCGATTTAAACTGAATTGTTCTCACCTCTTGTGAGCGACTTTATGAACGCTCAATTCACGGCATCCGGAATGACAGATTGGCCGTTTATTTTCATAATCATCGGTTGCTCCAGATGGCTAGCCAATACATCACCTTCAAAATTCATAGGCTGAACCTCGCCACCGAGTGCGCTTTTGACGGCTAAATAAGGAAAGTTAATCCCTGACAGACATGACATATGCAGTCCACCGGACATTCGTGGGTTAATTTCCAACAGCTTTGGAATATCTCCATTGTATTTCATTTGAATATTGAAATTGAAGGGGATCTTATAAACATCTGCAACTCTAGCTGCAATCTCCTCCAGTTCAGGGATATGCTCCATCAATCGCAGACGACCGCCCACTTTTCGACGTGGCACAGCTACTAACAGCTTACCGTTCTCATCTGCCAGACAATCTATACTATACTCGTAACCCTCTAGTAATTCCATCACCATCAAATCAGGGAAGGTCTCTTTGCTTGCAAGAATACGATAGGCATCATCAAACGTAATCAATGGAGTTACATACCCAAAAAGCTCTTGAAGAGGATCGCGGGTATTGTCGATAATACGGAAGCCTAACCCGCCTTCTGTTTCAGTAGGCTTAAAGCAAACACGATGTCCCTTGGCAACAAGGTCCTCGTAAGCCTCTTTAAACTGTTCCGCTGTACTAACCACATGATAATCTGGGATACTCATAATGCCTTGCTCACTAACATTCTCGTAAAATTTACCTTTGTCCATAATGGACTCCAGCAAATCAAGATCTCTACATACCAGAACCTTTGTACCAATCGCATCAAACATTGCCGCATGGAGAGCAATATCAAGCATATGCAACCGTGGAATAAAAACATCGATCTCATTACGCCGACAGAAATCAACGCAAAACTGAACATATTCTATTCCCTTCAGCGCCGGCTCGGTTTCAGCAAAGTCAGCACCTTGTAGCGACATGTGGCGGATATCCGGGTGTGTCGCAAAGATTTGAACCGGTATACCATCCTCGTTATTGCGGAGGAGATTCATATAATGGTAAGCCACTGAAAACCAACGATTGAAATAAATATTTACCTTTTTCATAGTGGCCCCACTCCCAATGCAGTTAGATTATTATAGATCATATTTACATACTGCAAAATCTCATCTCCAGCAAATACACCTGATTCTTTCGTAAATGGATATCTTGATTTTACAAGACCACTCTGTTGCTCTGCAAATATTTCACCATGGCAAGGGGCAATAGCATAGTCTGCACTCTCAAGCAGACTCTTATCTAGCAGTGAGTCCCCGGAGGCCACCATTGGTTCAGAGCGAACGGTGCGCCGCAAATGGAGTATAGCATCGCTTTTGTTCACGGCAGCCGGCACAGCGTACAGCTTGCGGCCTTGTAAAGAAACTCTCCAGCCGAGATTATAGAGCCGATCTGATAGATTAGTGATTTCATCTAAAGGCAACTGATCCCGATAAACCATGAAGGAATAGAATAGATCATCACAATAATTCTCGCTAATGATCCAATCCTCACGTACAATCGCCTTGATATATGATCTAACCTCTTCAGCCCCAGCAGAGTGACGAGCTACCAATCTACCGATTGATTCTCTCCATTCCTTATCGACAACTCCACCGATTAGGATATTTCCCCCATTGCTTGTAACCGCATAGTCAGGTATGACCGTCTCTTGAAACAGATTAATACGCTTATATTGTTGTATCGTACGCGTAGTAACCGGGATGAAAATAATCCGCGTGTTCAGATCCATCAGCTGATTTAATGCTTGCTGCGAAATATAGGATCTCGTCTTTCCCTCTATTATTTCCGCCGGAATTAAACCTGGAGTATTCTCCGGCACACCTATGGCACCTAAAGAATAGATCAAAGTACGATCTAGATCACTAGCATATATCATTCTGTCTCCCCCTTCAGCGGTTTAATTATTCCGCAGCAGGAGTACGTCATCCCAGGAAAGATCTCAACAGGAACGCCCCGGTCCTTCGCTAAGAGAAGAATATGCTTTAGATTCGGATTATCCATAGTATCGACAAGAATTTTCCAAGGTACTCTGCGCAGTAATACGCGGGTTGTTTCGCCGACTCCCGGCTTTATCAGATTAATGTTATCTATACCGAAAGTCTCCTGAATACTCTGAATATCACGAAGACCCTGCCAAGTGATTTCTGGCGGATGCTCCAGCATCTGTCCCGCAATATTCTTCGCTTCTGCTACTATAGAAGGAAAATACGGGCAAATCGTATCAATAAATACATTGGACTCGTCCGCATCCAGCCACTCCTTATAAAACTTTGAACCATGAAATTCCTCAGGACCAATGAGATCAGCGTGTAACACCGTTCGGCTCATCAGCCCTGAAACGGTAGAGTTTAAGCAGGCGCTAGGAATGAGATAGTCTTCTCTAGTCCCAAACATGCCTGCGCAGTTTCCCGGGTCAGCCAATACGGCAAGATCATCATTTAAACGAATACCATACTTCTCATAGAGGGTGTTGCAAGAATCAATCAGCACCCCACGGATAGCCCCTTTTCCTGTCCACCCATCCACAAACTGCAAATCAGCATCAAGTCCATGCTTCTGCAGAATGTAGAGTATCGCATTCTCATCTATACCTTTTCCTCGAATAATAGAAATACTATAATGCGGCAAGTCTACCTTGTATCTCTCAGCTATATAACGCTTAATCAGTATACCAATGGGTGTTCCTGCTCTAGCTAAAGAGACAAGCACCGTACTTAGTCCTCTTCTTGAGACAATCATCTCAGAAACAATGGCAACAGCTAAAGCAACCTTCTTAGCTGATTGCTGCAGCGTCTCATGAAACAAGTCGATATACTGCTCGGTAGGCTGATATTCAACGGGCAACATCTCAGAATAATGGACACCCGATTGAATAGCTTCCTCCCTTTCCTCTGTCGCCAGCTCCAGCGAAACGTCACTAAGATCCTTGAGCAGAAACGTAACATCTGACGGTGGATAGCTACCTAGCGGAACCGGTTCTGCTATTTTTTTGTCCATGACTTTATGATTACTTGTTCCCTTCATACTGGAGGCCTCCACTTCTTCCTTCAGGAGTCAGTACAATAAGATGCACTTTATGGCGGGCAAGTGTCTTCAGTATATCAAGCATGGGTTTCATTCGTTCATGCGGTACATCACGCTCAATCAGCACGAATATATCATCATACTGATCAGAATCCACATTATAAATAAAGTTTGTAATTTCCGGATCGCTAGCTGAAGGATATGCGGCAGCACTATGCACTCCGTAATCTGGTCGACGTTCAGGGTGGATTGGACTGCGAGTAGAGGACTGATATGAAATGCCTTCCCCCATCTCAGCCGCTATCCGCATAGGAAGGTACATAAATTCCCCTACACCCATCACTAGAGTCTTAGAATCTCCCCCTCGTAGTTCTCTTAGCTGTGCGGCTATCCGGGTTACTCCTACATCAAGATCATCATTATTCAGCGACTCCAGTCCGAAACGTCCACTGTATTTCACATAAGGAGACGAGTTGGTGTCACCATATGAATCTACGGATGTTGCCTGCAGACGTTCTAAACCGTCCACTACATAAGTGGTCACTACTTCGGATTCCACTGAAGACGATAACAAATCTTTGTCATTCCTAGCATTTAGCAAAGGCGTGCCTTTTACTTCAATACTACCTTGAAGCAAACACAAGGACTTAATCCGAATCCCCAGTTCCTGTTCTAATTCGCTATAGGTATGAAGATTGTTACCGCTCCTCCAATCCAAAATAGAAACGACTACGTATTCCTCCCGAGGGAATTTGGACTGAATATCACGGATCGTATTAATTGCTGTATTCCCTGTTGTAATCTCATCATCCACCAAAATAATCGGCTCAGTCCCTGATAATAGCTTAGTATTCAAGGCGTAACATAGATGGTCAACCGCATGTGAATGCTCTTCTTCAAAGCTAACAATGGACTCCAAATCGATGATATGTTCACGGGTAGTATGAATATATGATGCTGCATCGGCAAACATGTTGTACACACTGTGACCCAGCGCAGTTGCAGTCTCAGCAAAACCAATAAAGACAACAGGCCTAGGAAGAACTAATCTTGCAGCTAATAAATGCTCATAGGCTTCCTTGGCAGACTCAGGGTGCATCAGTCCGTGTACAGCTTTATCTAATAAATCTTCCATCCTATCATTATCCGCAGAATTACCGTTCATCTCCTGATATAACAGCAGCGCTAATGCAGCACCACTTAGCAGAGAGGTGTACGGATTAACAGGGATATGTTTACCAAGTACCTTGCTGACGAACAAAAAGGAACGTTTCTTATTAATCCGGGCTGCCATGGAGAATAAAGTATCCACAGGCAAATGAAAGGGATTAGATGTTTCGGTAACCGTAACCTGCAGGTTCTCGACTATGTTATACGTGTGTAAATTCGTTTTCGGGTAATAATCCGACAAAATGCTGTTGTTCATGTAACACCCCGTATATTTGTGATCGTAGTAAAATCCGTTTTGCCCAGTTCAAATGCGGCTTAATCTCGTTCATCTTATTAGAATATTGACTCTTGAAGACTCCTAGGCTACCATCGTTACTCTCTACGATACTGCAGGCGTCAACATATTCCTCGTGCATTACCGTGTACATGGCCTGAACAGGTCTGAGGTGTGAGGGATGTATAATCGTCTTGCCCAAGATCCCATTTTCTTTATCTAAAATCACTTCACGAATAAGCCCATCCATGCTGCTAGAAATGTAACTATTTCGCATGTCGCGGCCGTTTTTACCATAGGTGTCCTCAAACGGAGTCTGCCGTAGCTGTGGTCTGAGCACCCGGTGCCCTTTATTCGCAAAATATTCCCAGACTGGTCCGGAAATTACATACCCTTCTTCCACTCTGCCAAAAATATTAATAATATCCGATATGCAGTCTCGAATAGGGGTAAGATCATAAATGCTAATATCAGGACTACGGCGCAGTCCGAATAAACTTGAGAAATCTGTTGCTCCAATTCTAACGTTCAACACATATTCGCGGTAGTTGCCTAGCAAATTACGAATAGATAAAAGACTATCTACCCGGCTCTCCCGGTAAATAATAGGCGCACTTTCCAGGATTGGCATGCCATAAAGCACTGGATCTGAGTAACTGCGCGTTCTATTGTAATCGGCTATCGCCTCGAAATATTGGATTCCGTTGTCGACCGAAAACTTAGGGAAAACAAACCCTGTTAACATCGTAACCAAAGATCCTAACCGAAAAATCAGCTGCCGCAGCTGCTCCGGGTTACGAACTCGGATGAAGAGAAGCGGAAGACTATCACTCCCGCTTGGCTCGTTCTCCTCATATGCGGCAAGAAAAATAAGATGCTGAATGAGAGACTCCTCTGCATGGTCAACCTCGTTATCTCCGATCGCATCCTCCAGATCAATAATAACGGTTACAAGTCCTGCACTTTTAAGCTTCAAAATGTCTTCGGGAACACTAGCACGAGTTGCTGGCATATAAAGGGCAGCTCCAACAGCATGAGCCAGCAAATCTTTACTCGTAGTATTATGGTTAAATGAAATCGGCGGATTATAAAATAAGGCTATTTCTTGTTCTTTCGTCAGGTAATCGAAGTATCTCAAGATGGTTCCCCCTTATAGTTTTGCGAAGCCAAGCAAAACAAGCGCAGGCCTCTCCTATAGAGAGTGGCAGAACCAGCTATACCCTATCCGGTTCTCTCATATATAAGTGAAGGCCTACGCTATAAACATATACGATTACCTGAAAGCAGCAGTGTTCAACTAGCTTTGAAATCAAGCATTTCTATGGGCTTCTTTTTTCTTACGCAGTACGCTGTAAAGGATCGTACCACCGAATACAAGAATAATGATTGAAAAGAATAATACATGTGGCATTTCGTACCCAAAAGCGCCCGCGAGCATTTTACCAGCAATAATGGCAATAAGCGCAAAAGCGGCACGCTCGAGTTCCGGAATTTTATCAATAAGCTTCAAGAATAATTGCGCTACTCCCCGCATCATCAGAACGCCTATGATTCCGCCCATAAAGAGCACCCAAACCTGGTTACTAACACCAAATGCAGCAATAACACTATCAATACTAAAAGCAATATCCATTAATTCAACAAGGAGAACCGTCTTCCAAAAAGAGAACCCCTTGTTCTCGATCTTCTCATCGCCACCGCCCTTAAATAACCCGCCATAAGCGATATAAAAGAGATAGGCTGCACCAAGAACCTTAACCAACATGAATTTAATAAGAAATGTCCCTAGACCGATAGCCAAAAATCTGAATACATAAGCTCCTATAATACCGTAAAAGAGCGCCTTCTTCTGTTGTTCTTTAGGTAAATGCTTAACCATGACGGCGAGAACAAGCGCATTATCTGCAGAGAGCAGCCCTTCTAGTAGCACTAAGCTACCAATAATGCCCCAGCTAACCGGGTCTGAGAGCGTACCTACCACATCGCTCCATGAGAAAAAATGACCGTAGTTCTCACTAATATTCCTGAAAAAATCAGCGAACCAATCCATTACACTTGCGCCTCCGAAAAAATCGTCTATTTACTGCCAGCAACCCAGCGCAGTCCCCAACCATATGCCTCATCAATCTCCCGATGACCACTGTAATATTGGACCAGCCGTTCAACACTGAATGTCTCGTTATTCACATTCCGAAATAACGCGATGGCACACATGCCTTTGCGGTTGTTATGCTCGTCCAAATTGACAATAATATCGGGGCCACCACTCTGGGTAATCGTGACAACACCGTCAGCTTCTGACCAATTGGTAACACCCTTATAAATAAAAGAAAAAATTAGAATCCGTTCAATATCAGCAATTTTGCTGCCATTAATCCGCAGATTCTCACCGGTTGTTACAGAGCCTGTCCGGTCATCTCCATCAAGCAAGACATAAGGAGGTTGGTTCAATGAGCCAAAAGCATTGCCCAGCGCCTGAACTACTCCCTTACTACCATTCTTCAACTCATATAGACAAGCAAGATCTAAATCCACACCATTTTTACGATTAAATAGCCCTCCACCCTGCTTCTGATTCCAGTTGAGGTTAATTAGCAATTCGCCCAAACCACCAGCTGATTTCTTCAGGTTGATCGAATCACCTTTTTTCTTCAGTTCGATCTTCTTCAGGTTGAGATTGACCGGAGGGGGTGTTACAGGTGAAGGCGCAGCTGCAGGAGGAGGTGGAATCTGAATCTTAGGCTCCGCTACCGGCGCTGATTGACGTTTAAGCTCTGGCTGCGGCGGAGCAGCAGGCTTAGGCACTGGTATTGGTGTCGGTGCCGGTTCATCGTTCGCTTCTATCCCAAAGTTCCTACACAGTTCCTGTAGACCACCAGCAAAACCCGCGGCTATGGCGCTGAATTTCCATTCACCGTTATATCTATATAATTCTCCTACCACAACAGCCGTTTCCACGGAGAAATGATTTTCAAGATCACATCGGAGAAGCTCCGCACCTGTTACTTGATTCAGAATCCGAAAATAGGCCTGATTTACCTGCCTAAAGCTTTGACCCCGCTTCTCGCCATCATAAATGGTAAGTGTAAACGCGAGTTTCATCACATCAGAAGGAACTTTGTTTAGTTCCACGTCAAATTGCTTGAGGCTGTTTGATGTAGGCATTTCCTTATATCTGATATAAGGTGTAGACGGATTATTATAAAATATCAAATCCTCATCTTTGCTTACTTTACCTTGCGCTCCAAGCAGAAAAGCAGAAGTATCAATCTCAAGTGAAGATGGCGATTGCCAGCCAATCTCTACGATAAGAGAATCAAGTCCAGGATTCCCTTTAGTTAAATCAACCTTTTGTCCTTTGACAACTGTAATACCCATTCTTACACCACCTTTATAAATGGAGCAATCATAACGCCTTCGGTGTCCTTATAAGGACGGCAAGCGTTTAAGCGAGAAATATAATTCATATAGTATCGTGTGAAACTTTTGCTTTCTTGTATTTTCAAATAACCCCACAAAGTGGAGTTTATACTTCGAGACCCATTCCATTTCCTTTGTGAGGCAATCCATAAAGAATTAAAAAAAGGGCAGGATCGGTGATGACCCCGCCCGGAAGATGCTATTGCGCGTCCAGCCCATAATTTTTACACAATGCGCTAAGGCCGCCGCCAAAACCACTACCGATTGCCTGGAATTTCCAATCCGCACCATTGCGGTAGAATTCGCAGAATACAACTGCCGTCTCTGTTGAGAAATCTTCACCCAGGTCGAAACGGAGTACTTCGCGATCTGTGGAAGCATCAACCACACGTACGAAAGCATTGGAGACTTGTCCAAAGTTCTGTGCACGAGTTTCGTAATCATAAATCGTTACGGTTATACCGATACGCTGAATATGGGTAGGGACTTTGCTGAAATCAACGATAATTTGCTCGTCATCTCCGTCGCCTTCTCCCGTACGGTTATCTCCCGTGTAGACTACAGAGCCTGCGCCACCATTTGGGTTGTTATAGAATACAAAATCATCTGCACCTTTAGCTTTGCCGTCTTCATGAAGCAGAAACGCTGAAGCATCGAGGTCAAAATCTTGACCTCCACTATACTTATTAGTGTCCCAGCCCAATCCAACTACTACCTTTGTCAGACCTGGATTAGTCTTGGTAAGATCAATCCGCTGTCCTTTGGAAAGACTGATCGTCACTGACATAACCTTCTTTCGTGAGTGGATTCAATTCACTGTGTACTACAAGATTTATACTACAAGATTTATTGCAAGCCGTAATCGCGAGTCAAACCGCTCAAGCCGTCTTTGTAGCCGCTACCGATTGCATTGAACTTCCACTCTGCACCATGACGGTACAATTCACCGACAACAACGCCAGTTTCAATAGAGAAGTCTTCACCCAAATCAAAACGGATTAGTTCTTCATTGTTCAAATCATTTACGATACGTACATAAGAACGAGAAACTTGACCGAAGTTTTGGCTTCTTGTTTCAGCTTCATAAATTGTAATAGTAAAAGCTACCTTTTCTACATCCGCTGGGATACTCAGAAGATCCACTTGAATCTGCTCATCATCACCATCGCCGTCACCCGTACGGTTATCACCTGTATGAACAACAGAAGCGTTCTCGTTCTGTTTATTATTGAAGTAAATGAAGTTGGTTTCTTTTTCAACTTTGCTGTTCGCATTAGTCAAGAATACGGAAACGTCCAAGTCGAAATCTTTACCGCCGTCATATTTATTAGTGTCCCAACCAAGACCTACTGTGATTTTGGATAGACCTGGATTTGTTTTTGTTAAATCGATCTTTTGACCTTTGGATAGATTAATTGCCATGATAACATTCCTCTTTTCTTTTATTTGGATTATACGTAGCGTTCTGCCAGTTGATTGATATGTGCCGCGTGACTACCCTCACCAATTGCGGCGAACTTCCACTCTCCACCTTGACGGTAAAGTTCCCCACAAATAAGCGCCGTATAGCCATTGTAATTATCAGATAGGTTGAAACGGATTAGCTCATTGTTGCCTACAGCGTTTATCACACGGATATAAGCTGACTTAATCAATCCGAAATCCTGTTTACGGTTCGTGGCATCATAAATATTCACAACTACCAGAACCTTGTGTACATCGGAAGGAATGGCATTCAGGTTAACCATGATTTGCTCATCGTCTCCGTCACCATCACCCGTGAGATTGTCTCCGGAGTGAATGACAGAGTTACAAGGACTTTGCTTGTTATGGAAGCACACCAGGTTACCCTTCTTAACTAGCTTACCATTCTCGTTCAGCATCAGTGCTGAAGCGTCACAGTCCACGTTGGCCTGTTTCTTCACACCGAAGAATCCTCGAGCTGGCTCAGCCGGATCCCAACCTAAACCTACAATTACGTTAGATAAGCCTGCATTACCTTTTGTGAGATCAATCTTCTGACCTTTTACCAGATTAATTCCAGCCAACTTTACGTACCTCCATTCCCTAAAAAGAATCACCATCTATTAGTCTAGCTTTTGGATGTTATATGAGTGATACGCTAAAGAACTAAATACGTTTCATCCGAACTCATGTATATGGTATTACATCATTTATAAACTGAATTCACCAGGGTTTAATCCCAAGACACCGCAAATATGCCGCACAACTGCTTTTTCATTGTCATCAAAATCACCATCAGCTGATCCAATAGCTGAGCACACACCCACAATTACACGTCCCACATCTGGTTTACCGGTAAACTTACCGATTGCTTTCAGTGCTTCCTGCTTACCGATTTCTGGTGAGAACTCAAAGTTACTTACATAAAAATTGAACTGGGTAATGACATCTCTCATGTCAAACACCTTAAGCTCATTACTCATATTCATGTAACCAGCCATTTTATTCTTTTCAGCTTCTTCTATTTTACCGTCGGCAGCAGCAACCAAGGCGCAGCCCGCAACTACCGCATTCATGAAATCTTTATTTTTGAACTTCTTTACTTGTTCTGTTAGTCCGTTTTTGGTTGTGTTCAACCAGTTTTTAAATGTGCTCATCGTTTTCTCCTTCTATCACTGCAAGATTATGATAACAAAAGATATCCCAGAGCCTCCTCTCCACGTATCCGACAGAATTTTCATAGTAGATCCCTGAATCACGGTTTACTCTTCTAATATACCTGATAAAATATCAATATTCTACTTTTCCAGACTTTTACAGCACTTTTGATAGAAAAGATTGTGTCCGATCTTGCACAGGATTTCCGAACAATTGCTCCTCTGTTCAAAGAACCCCCGTATTTCTCGTTGAAACACCAAAAAAGGCACTGCCAGAGATTCTATCCTCTCTAGCAATGCCTTTAGCACAATTAACTGTGAATTCTTTTAAAGAATGATGTCCCCATCATAAGAACCAATCATTTTGTACAGCTCCGGCCGGCGATCACGGAAGACGCCCCACTCGATCCGTCCGACTTCCAAAGCATCCAGATCAAATTCGCTCACTATTACAGCTTGCTCCTCCCGGCCTGCCTCAACAATTTTATTGCCTTGCGGTCCCGCAATGAACGAAGAGCCGTAGAAATTAATGCTAGAATCTTCATCAATTTCTTCACCGATACGGTTGGAGGCAACGACTGGAATAAGGTTAGCCGCTGCATGCCCAAGCATACAAGTCTGCCAATGATCCTTAGAGTCGATCGATCCATCCTGTGGTTCTGATCCGATAGCGGTTGGATAGAACAGAATTTCTGCTCCCATCAGGCTCATCACTCTAGCCGCTTCCGGGTACCACTGATCCCAGCAAATCCCTACACCAATCTTGGCATAGCGAGTGTTCCATACTTTAAAGCCAGTATCTCCCGGATTGAAGTAGAATTTCTCTTCATACCCTGGGCCATCTGGAATATGGCTCTTGCGGTATTTGCCCAGTATCGTTCCATCGGCATCGATTACAGCTAGTGAGTTGTAACGTGCGTAGTTCTTTTTCTCATAAAAACTGATTGGCAGCACCACTTGCAGTTCCTTGGCTATTGCTGTGAAATGATTAATCGCTTTGTTATGCTCAAGCTCTGTTGCATATGCGTAATAATCAGCTTTCTCTTTCTGGCAGAAATACGGAGTCTCGAACAGCTCCTGCAGCAAAATAATTTGTGCTCCCTGTGCCGCCGCTTCTCTGACCAATGTTTCGGCTTTACTGATATTCTCATCAATATTGCTGGAACAGCTCATTTGCGTCGCAGCTACTTTTACATTTCTCAAGAATCTGTCCTCCTTATATATAAATGTCCCTTTGGACGTTTAGTTTCCTTCAATTATTGCTGAGCAGGCATTTGCTGCGTAGTGCAGTGAACGTTCCCGCCCTCGGTGATGACCGCCATACCGTTAACTGTACGAATCTTACGTTCCGGGAACAAACCAGCCAGTACTTCCTCGGCAAGTTTATCTGTTTCCACCGCTGTACCGCCAAACACAGGTAAAATAATTCCACCATTTACGAAATAGAAGTTCAAATAACTGAGCGTCAGACGGCTGCCGTCATGATCCACCCGTGGTGGTTGCTGAATCTTGATGATCTCCAGCTTACGCCCTTTGGCATCTATGGCATTCTCCAAAATACGAAGATTCTCCTGTGTAATCTCAAAATTCTCGTCCTGCGGATCCTCACAGACCTGAATAATGACTTTACCTGGAGCAGCGAAGCAAGCGATATTATCCACATGACCATCGGTTTCATCACCACTTAGACCACGCTTAAGCCAGATAATAGTTTCTGTACCTGTATAATTGCGCACGTACTCTTCAATATTCTCGCGCTTCAAATCCGGGTTGCGGTTCGTATTGAGCAGACATTCTTCTGTAGTAATCAAGGTGCCTTCTCCATCCGTATGGATCGAGCCTCCTTCCATCACAAGCGGCGCATCAAAACGTGTCACTTGTATGTGTTCGAGAATCTGTGGAGCTACCTCATCATCCAGATCCCAAGGTGAATATTTACCGCCCCAGGCATTAAACTTCCAGTTCACGCCTGCTAGAACGCCGTCTTTATTAACAACAAAGGTAGGCCCGTTATCACGCAACCAAGCATCGCTATGCTTTATAGGCAGCAGCGTTACATTCGATCCGCTGACCAGACGTTCTACCTTTTCCACGTCCTCCGGGTTAACGATGACCGTAATCGGTTCAAACTCGGCAATAGCTGTAATAATGTCAGTATAACCTTGGCATACCGACTCGTGGTTGTCCGGGAAACACATAGATTCCTGCACCGGCCAGGAGATAAAAGTACGTTCATGCTTGCCCCATTCCGGTGGCATTGTATAGTTCAAATCTTTAGGATTCATGTGTTAACTACCTTTACTATTATATTTGGAGCCAGCCCTGTCCTAAAACTCCTACCTCATCATACAATAATATGTTCTAGTGCTCAATTCCCTAGAACACTAATAATGTTGGAAGGAATTCGGGTCACATGTGATCTGACTGAGCTTATAGTGTAATCCTTTTTACCACATCGCCCTCAAAATCCTTAACGATGAATTCTCCACCCTCAAGGATACCATAGGAATTCGGGTTATTCTCTTTAGGCAGCGATATCGAACCGGGATTCAGCACGTATACGCCCTCTTTTACATCCGCAACCGGAAGATGGGTATGCCCCTGAATAAAGATATCCTTCTCAGATAGTGCCGGTAAATTCTCAATACTAAAGCCATGACCGTGTGTAACATAGATTCGTCTGCCTTCATGCAGGAGCATCACATAATCGCCCATCATCGGAAACTGCAGCAGCATCTGGTCTACCTCAGCATCGCAGTTACCACGTACTGCCGTTATAGGCTTCTTTTTGTTATATTCATTCAGTTTATTAGCAACTCCCTGCGGGTCATAACCCTTCGGCAGTGGATTTCTGGGACCGTGATATAAAAAGTCTCCTACGATTACAAGACTGTCTGGCTGTTCTTCCTCTACCTTTTCCAAAGCCCGTTCTAACCAGAATAAAGAACCGTGAATATCGGAAATAAACATTAGCTTCATCATGTATTCTCCTTTTCGACTTAAATAGATCTTGTGCTTAGGTTTCAATTTTAACCTTGAATAGGCAAACAACGCAAAAGCGGACGTTCCTCCAAAAGGAACGCCCTGCCCTACATGCCTCTATTCTCACGGCAAATTCGATGATCCCATCAAGAATCGGTCCACTTCGCGGGCTGTCTGACGCCCCTCATCAATGGCCCAAACTACAAGGCTTTGTCCGCGGCGCATATCACCTGCTGTGAATACCGCCTCTACATTGGTCGCTTGTGCTCCGAACTCTGCCTTGGCATTTCCCCGCTCATCACGTTCCACCCCAAGCTCACCTAGCACAGACTCTTCGGGCCCTGTGAATCCTAATGCGAGTAGTACCAGCTGTGCCTTTAGAACTTCTTCACTGCCTGGTACTTCAACCGGAACTATCCGTCCCTGTTCATTGCGAGTCCACTCAATGCGCACAGTATGCAGCTCCTGCACATGTCCACCATCGTCACCAACAAAACGTTTCGTCGAAACGAGATAACGACGTGGATCTTCCTTATAGAGTGAAGCCGCTTCTTTTTGGCCATAGTCCACCTTAAGAACCTTTGGCCATTCTGGCCACGGATTGCTAGGCTGACGGGTCAGTGGAGCTTGTGGCATAATCTCAAGCTGGATCACACTACGACAGCCGTGGCGGATCGACGTAGCTACACAGTCTGTGCCAGTATCTCCGCCACCGATTACAACTACATCCTTATCTGCCGCAGACAAGTATTCACCATCAGCAAGCTCTGAATCCAGTAAGCTCTTAGTATTCAATGTCAGAAACTCCATCGCCTGATGAATGCCCCGCAGCTCACGACCCTCTATAGGAAGCTCTCGTGCCTGCGTAGACCCGCCACACAAGACAACAGCATCGTGCTCAGCCTTGAGTTGTGACGCCGAGATATCTCTCCCAATCTCTGTACGAGTTACGAATGTAATGCCTTCAGCCGTCAGCAGGTCTACTCGGCGCTGAACCGTCTTCTTATCCAGCTTCATGTTCGGAATACCATACATCAACAAACCACCAATCCGATCTGCCCGTTCATATACGGTCACCGTATGCCCCGCCTTGTTAAGCTGAGCTGCACAGGCAAGACCTGCTGGACCCGAGCCCATTACAGCTACCTTTTTACCTGTGCGAGTAAGCGGTGGCTCAGGAACAATCCAACCTTCTTCAAAACCTCTATCTACAATCGACTTTTCAATCGACTTTATCGTTACGGGCTTGCCGTTCATCCCTACTGTACAAGAACCTTCACAAGGTGCCGGACACACACGTCCAGTAAATTCAGGGAAGCTATTGGTCTTATGCAGACGTTTCAGTGCAACCTCCCAGTTCCCACGATAAACCATATCATTCCATTCAGGAATCAAGTTGTGTAGAGGGCAGCCGGAAGCCATACCAGACAACAGACGTCCTACATGACAAAATGGCGTACCACAGTCCATACAACGCGCGCCTTGCTCGCGCAGATTCTCTTCATCCATATGAATCGAGAATTCATCCCAATTCTTAATCCGCTCAAGCGCCTCACACTCCGAAGGCGTCTGCCGTTCAAATTCCAAAAATCCGGTTGCTTTCCCCATCTCTCTCATCCTCTCTAAATATCCCCACAGATATATACTTCCTAAACCGTTAAAAAAGAAAAGTACGCGCTATGTTTGTCTGCTGCCAAGCCTATGCCACTCTAAAGCGCCAAAGTAAATGCCTTCATATTAACATCCAATATCATCATCGAAAATGAGTAATGTCACCTTTTTATGTAAAATGAAACAATCAAATTAAGAAAATGGAAAAACAAAAAAAAGCACACAGTGTACTGTACCTGATTAAAGTACGTTACTCCGCATGCTTTTCAATAATGATCTTGTAAAAGACTATTTATTTCGCCGTCAGGACTACTGTCCCAATCCCATTTACAGTCAGCTTATTTCCAGTCAGCTCCTGCGTAAGATCAGCCCCGAAGATGGTCTTCCATGCTCCAAGCTGCGGCAGAACCACAGTGGTCTGTTCAGCATTCGCATTAAAAAGAACATAAATATGCTTCGCTGCATCTCCTCCAGCATGGCCACGTAGCGTGTAAGCTACTGCACTTGCCGGTGCTTTTTCAAAAACCAAATGGTTCCGAATGTCAGCTGCTGTTCGCATACGGAAGGCCGGGTGAGCTTTACGCAGTTCGATTAACTGTTTCATATACGCCACATCTTCCTGATGCGCGGCGCACAATTCCCAGTCCATACGATTGATCTCGACCGAAGATTTATAGCTGTTCTCCACCCCGTCCTTCGTACGCATAAACTCCTGCCCTGCATGGATAAAAGGAATCCCCTGACTCATGAACACTATCGCAGAAGCTAGTCTGTGCATGGAACGGCGCTGAGTAACCGTCTCACCCTCGGTGGACAATACGATTTTATCCCATAAGGTATGATTATCATGACACTCCACATAATTAACGTTTTGCTGAGGCTCCTCGGCAAATTGCTTAATTCCTGGGCTGAAGTCAATTCCTCCCGCAATCCCCGCCTTGATCGCAGGCTCCAGACCCATCATTCCACTGATGAAGCCCGGCTGATCGTACAAAAAGATATTTCCTTTAATAGCATCCCTGAAATCATCATTAAAATGTCCGATTCCCGGCATAAGGGAGGCATTCTTCTGATGAGCGAGCCGTTCCATCGGTAGCTCAGTCCCCATCATCCAGCCTTCACCGATCGTCATGATAGACGGATCTATTCCATCCAGACGCCGCCGGGTTTCCCGCATCGTATCGACATCCATCAAGCCCATCAAATCAAAGCGGAAGCCGTCGATATGGTATTCTTTAGCCCAATAGACCACGGACTCCACAATGAAGCGGGACATCATCAAGCGTTCTGTAGCCACGTCATTCCCACAGCCCGAGCCATTCGACAGGCTTCCGTCTTGTTTATAACGCAAATAATAGCCAGGAACCAGTTTAGTGAAATTCACGCGATATCCGTCGTACACATGGTTGTAAACAACATCCATAATGACGCGGAGTCCACGATCATGAAGCGCTTGAATCATTGTTTTTAGTTCTTGAATACGTAGTCCGGGCACATAAGGATCCGTAGCATAGGAGCCTTCAGGAGCATTGTAGTTCTTTGGATCATAACCCCAGTTAAAATGAGGCTCATCCAGCTTCGTCTCATCTACACTCTCTGTAGAATAATCATAAATAGGCAATAGCTGCACGTGGGTTACACCGAGATCTGCGATATGATCGAGTCCGGTGAGAATGCCCTCTGGTCCGCGGGTTCCTTCTTCCGCCAAAGCGAGATATTGACCCTTATGAGCCATACCGCTGGCTGGATGAATGGATAAGTCACGCAAATGAAGCTCATAAATAATAGCGTCTACAGGATCCTCAAACGACGGCTTATCTTCCGTCCACCGCTCAGGGTCCGTCTTGCGCAAATCTAGAATAGCACCTCTGTCCCCATTCACGCCGACAGCACGCGCGTAAGGATCCGCTGCTTCATTCCACTGTTCACCTAGACGTACTCGGTAGGTATAGAACTTGCCATCTAGATCACCGTCAACCGTAGCTCTCCACGTTCCCCGAATATCGCGAATCATAGCATATTTGGACCCCGCAGCACCCTGCCATGAATCATAAATTACTAGCTCTGCCTCCTGAGCCGTAGGGGCCCACAAGCAAAATGATGAACAGGTCGATGAATATGTAAGTCCGAGATCATCCCCGTCATAACTAAACAACTGATCAAACTCCTGAGCGAATACGGAAATCCCTCTAGTAGTCGCAGGATCACCATAATAAATCGGTTCCTTCATTTCCTTTTGTACGGACAAAGCACCTATCCCCTTTTCCAGTTATTAACTGGATTATAGTATGATCCTCGAATTTGTGCAAACGTTTGGACTCAAAATAACCAGATCATTTTTCCAGGGTAATTGCATAGCTAAATCACGATAAACTTGGCGTTTCTAAGATATTCATTCCCACCATCGTAATGATGTCTTTATTTGCATAATATGGGATGCGGCGTTCTTTACAAAGAGCAATCCTTCCATCCTTATACCTCACACCATTATCCTGAACGATGAGGATTGGACGATCCCCGTTATCAGGTACTTCATATCCTATTCCTAATACCCAATGGTAATCGTAAGCAAAATTCCCTCTCCACCGAAAATTAAACCATTTATCAAATTTAACAGCTACTGGCCGACCTGCATCAATCTCCACTTTATACACATCAAAATCGTTAAAAGTAGAGACAGAAAGCTTATGTCCCCCTTTTGGCGAGATTGAAGAGTGGATATAAGCTGTGATTCCCTTTACAAAACTACGTGTACTCATCCCCAAAGGGGTACCTCCGTGATGACTGTATATGTAATTAATATGAGCTGCTTTAGAGTGAAAATGACCTTTGCCACGAATAAAGTCCATTCCTAGCTGGGTATTCCAATACTCGGTTAAAGCTGCCAGCGTAGCTGGTCCACATGCAGAAGACGGGGATGAAACCCCAGCCTCCCACTGTGTGTATGGATCTACCGATAGTTTGTTACTAAGACTGGAGTTTCTATGTCTCATCAGGATGGTTCTCCCTTTGAAGAGTTCGGCTTAGAAGCTGAAAGGGCAGGGCCTTCCGGAAGTAAAATCACATTTTCACCAACATCCATAGATCCCTCTGAATTAGATCGTGATTCCATTTCCTGTGCAGGCTTCTGCTCTGCCTGAGCAATATCTTCCTCTTCGCCCTCATATTTGTTTTCAGGATTAATCTGTAGTGTGAAATAGAAATTAGAGCCGTTTCCTTCGCTACTCTCCACCGCAATGGCTCCGCCCATCAGCTCGACAAGCTTCTTGCAAATGGCTAGTCCTAAACCCGTCCCGGCATACTTACGATTAAACGAGGAGTGCAGCTGGTAGAATGATTGAAACAGCTGATGCTGCTTTTCTAAAGGAATACCTATCCCCGTGTCTCTGACATTAAACTTCAAAGTTGATTTCTTTGAAACCACGGACAATTTCTGCTCCACATAAATACAGACTTTACCTAGGTCAGTAAATTTAATCGCATTGCTGACCAGATTAACCAATACCTGACGTAATCGTCCTGCATCTCCCATAATGAACGTAGGAACTCCTGGTGCCATGCTGTAAGACAGCTCAAGATTTTTTTCCAAAGCCTTAGCCATAAACAGATCCGTTACACTGTCCAGTACCTCTCGAAGATGCACGGGCTCATGTACGATCATCATTTTTCCGGCCTCAATTTTACTGTAATCGAGAATTTCATTCAGAATATATAGAAGAGAGCTACTGCTCTCCTTAATAATATTTGTGTACTCACGTTGTTCTTCATCTAGTTCCGTCTCGGCAAGCAGATCAGTCATCCCTACAATGCCGTTCATAGGCGTGCGTATTTCATGGCTCATAATGGCTAGAAACTCTGATTTAGCCTGGTCCGCTTTTTCCGCAGATTCCTTCGCCCGAATGATCTCCTTCTCATCTGTAATATCCCTGAACACGACTACAACACCCTTAGGTTCACCTTTATCAAAAAGAGGGGTTACTTGGTACTCCGCAAGAAAACTTGTACCATCTTTACGCCATAAAACTGCATCCTTGCTCTGGTAAGATCCCCCTGACCTAATGGCTTTGATAAGTGGCGACTCCTCTGGCCGATAATGGATTCCGTCAAGCGCTGTCTGCTGAATATGATCTAGATAGGTATGACCCATGATCTCATCATGTTCATAGCCGAGCATATGCAAACCTGCAGGGTTGATGAAGGTCACCTTCTCCTCCATATCGAGTCCAAAAATACCCTCAGATACTGCATTTAATATAAGAGTGTACTCATTGCTTAGCTTCTCAATTTGTTCTGTATATCTTATACGTTCCGTAATGTCACGGGAAATACCATATACACCAACCACTTGATCGTCTACAATGATCGGAATATTAGTGGTATTAATCTCTACAAGATGGCCTTCTTTATGAATAAGCGTCAGATCATAGCTTTGGGGATAGCCCTTAGCAGCTAAGTTAAAATGATACAGCGTCTTCTCCATATCCTTCTCATGTACAACGGGACCAAAGTACATTCCGATCAGTTCTTCCAGCGAATACCCGGTCAGCTTCTCCAGATTCGCATTAGCTGTTAAATAATCGCCTTGCAAATTCATTGAGTACACAGCAGAGGGATTATATTCAAATAAGGATTTATAGCGCTGTTCATTCTCCTGAAGCTTGAATTCGAACTGTTTGCGCTCTTCAACTGCATGACGCGAGATTAAATCCAGCGAATTCTCGGAAATCAATCTATAATTACGTTCACTTTGATAAATCTGTTCCTCTAGATCTCGTTGATCTGCCATTTGTTGGTCTGCAATCTTTCGGTCTGTAATATCTTCGGCGTACACAATAATACACGAAGGGGCTTGTCCTGCTGTTCCAAATCCTGAGAATGTCAGGGAAAGCCATACCGGTTGATCCCCTTTGTGAAAGCATTCTTCCTTCTTCCAGCTCCCTGCTGGAGAATTCTGAAGCTCGTCCATCACCAATCTATAGGAAAGCTCTTTCGAAGACGTCTGTCTATTTTCCATTTCTGCAAAAATAGCCCCAGCAAGAAACTCAGCTTCCGTAAAGCCAAGTAAATTGCAAAAAGCCGGATTGACCTTCAGCCAGTTGCCCTTACCATCGTTTAAAGACAGTACGGCTATTCCCTCTGGGGACCACATAAATGCATGTTCCAACATTGTGCTATATTCTACCGCGTTATCCATCTACGCCAGACCTCCTTTGTTGCGAACGTTGCATCCTTTATTCCATCCTAAGTTCAGTATACGATAAGAGAAGTGAGTATAGAAATGCCCTCCGTATCATTTTGAATTGTGAATAGCTTAATTTTAAATATTGACTGGATGGCCTGGGGCAAACTATTATTAAACATAATAATATCGTTCGTGACCTATTACGCTGGAAGCACCCGTAATAAAGGCTTTTGCCTTTGCTACGGGTGCTTTTTTTTGTTGCCATTAGGTTTCGATAATAGGAGGAGAATAAATGAAAATATTTAAGCCAGTGCCCTTACTACTGCTTACGATCCTGCTACTGCTAAGCACATCATCAGGAGCTATTGCTGCATCTACAACAGAATTAACCCCTTCTATAAAAGCAGCTTTTGATCTGACGGCCGCAACGGCAGAAGGTCCTGCCAGGGTTAAGCTGACTTCTCTTTACAATGATTTATCTACCTTAAAGCTGCAGTATGATCAGCGCGAGGAGCAAATCCGAATCCTTCACTACAATAATGAGCAATCGCTAGTTGTGGTTCGTCAACAAATTAAAGGAATTGATCTTGAAACAGTGACCCGATTGGAAGCCTCCGTTAAGAGTAGCAAGCAGCGCTATCAGCCCTTATTTGACCAGTATAGTGCACTTAACAAGCGAATTAGTATCGCCAAGTCACTTAAGGACAAGACCTTGAATACCGTACTGCGTGCCCAAGGTGATGCTATGAAGATCTTGGTTCAGTTGGCACGCCAAGAGATCAGTGACAAGCAGAATCAGCTGAACGCCGCGAAAAAGAAACGTTCCCAAAAGATAGCCGAAGCGCGTAAAACCTTGTCTGGCATTGAAAGTCCTCAAATCACGATCAAATCTAACAAGAGCGTAATCACCTCGTTAAACAAACGTGTCTCAGCAGATTGGACTGACTTTAAAGCAGCGATTCGCAAACAAAACCTTACCCTAACCAACCAGTCCTTAGCTGCACTGGTCTCCGGTTACCGTCAGATCGCAACCCATAAGCAAAAAATAATTGAGCTCGAACAAAAGGTTTCCCTTGTTATTGCGAATACGAAGAAGCAAATCAGTTAGCGGACTTCTTCTTCTCATTTGCTCTGCGGTAAGCCATCACTTTGCGGTACATGCTCTTATTAGAAAGATGTTTGAAAATATATGGATCTGGACTCGTATTCACTTCAATAATCCAAGGCGTCATGTGCTTATCTAATCCTACATCTACACCAATCTGTTTAAAGCCAGGATATTTCTTATGGTAGAAACGTCCGGTATCCTCACCTAGCTTTCGCAATATCTTAAGCATCTGAGCTTGCTGAGCATCGTTCAAATAAGGCGACAGCAGCTTCTCCATAGACATTAGCGTACCACCGTTATGATAATTGGTAACAATCTTGCCCTTCTCAGCTACTCGGCCAATCAATCCGGTAGTTTCCCATTTGCCACGCGGACTGAGCTGGACCATCACACGGATATCAAAACGATGCTTTCCGTGCTTTAGCAAAACAATCCCTCTCTGAATCAAGTAACTGCGTCCGCGTGTTGCTTTCTTAAGGGATGAATAAAAGGTGTCATAGGCTCCAAAGGTTTTTATCTTTGTTCCACTTTGGTATTTGTATTCTGTTCCATGAGAATCCTTACTCTGTTCAACCTTCATTACACCGTTACCATAGGTGCCATGTTCCGGCTTAACGTAAATCATCCCATATTTCAAGAGCATCGTTCTTAAGTTTGCTTTACTAAACTTCACTGTTTCTGGAATGAGCGGTGAAATCTCGGAACTTTGCATGAGCACCTTGGTTTTAATCCATTTGCTGGTCAACGCAGACTTTAACTTTGTTCCCAATTGCCCTCTCCCCTGTCACTCAAATAATGATCGCAGCCTTGCTTAACCTTAGTATTTTATGCTCCGACAATATGAATGGAATGGGTTGAACGCCCTCTCCGCTCTCAGATGTATCTCCAGATACTCAAGCTGCATATGGTGGGAAGAGGATAACCATTAGCGGATCAGAGGAGGCATGAACCATGCATATTTGTATTATTGCGCCGGAACGTCTCCCGGTTCCGGGAGACGGGTCAGTAGAAATCTGCATTTGGGCCATTGCCAGAAAGCTGGCTGAGAAACATAAGGTTACCATTGTGAGCCGCAAAGTGCTGGGACTGCCCGATGCTTCCATATTGGAGCGGGTCAGAATCATTCGGTTGCCCGCAAGTACTCCCGTTCATTATCGTACTTCGGTATTAGACTACATTCAGAATGAGTCATTTGATATAGTTCAGGTCGATAATCGCCCCCATCTTATGTCTGCTGTAAAGAAACGGCTCCCTCATCTTCCGGTATTTCTATTTCTGCATTCTCTTACATTCACACCGGACACAGTTAAGACTGCTAGAGCCTTGGCTAGAGCAGATCTGATTATTGCGAACAGCCACTCTCTACAGCGAAGACTAACCCGTCGCTTCCCTCAATTAAACAATGAAATCCGTATTGTCCTGCTCGGAGCAGATCTTGATCGATTCACTCCTGTAGCGCTACAGGAAAAATACCATCTTCGCAAACTTTACAGACTCCCGAGGGTCTTTACCGTCTTATTCGTCGGTCGAGTCATTCCCCGCAAAGGGGTGCCCGTATTGATACGTGCTATGTACCATTTAAATAAGCACCTTCCTGCTCATCTTGTAATTGCAGGCAAAGGGAAACCGTCATATTTGCGACAGCTGAAGCTGCTTGCACAGCGACTAGGCATATCCGTTTCCTTCCTTGGAAATGTAGCTCATGAGGATATCCATACCCTTTATCAAGCAGCCGACTGCTTCGTATGTCCTTCTCAGAATCATGAATCCTTTGGGCTTGTTAATGTAGAGGCCATGGCCTCGGGACTACCAGTCATCGCTTCTAGCAATGGCGGTATCCGTGAGATTATCGACTCCGGCCATAACGGATATCTGGTGGAACGATATCGCGAGGCCTTGCCCTTTGCTAGAGATTTGCTGCGACTAGGCCGGAATCCGGAGGTAGCAGCAACCATTGGGAAACAAGGACGAGCGGATGCGCTTGAAGCCTTCAATTGGCAACGTACAGCAACTGATTTGGAACGGCTTTATCAAGCTGCCTTAGTACAGCAATAGATCCTATAAACATAAAAAAGTAGTCCGCCTCCATACACTGGAGACGGACTACTTTGATTTAAATAAATTGAACAACTGTAAGTACAAGCCCTACAACAAAACCGCATAAGGCACCGTTCACACGAATCCACTGAAGATCTTTACCTACTTTATCCTCCAGCATATTCACTAGACTAGCATCGTCCATGCTATCCAGATTCTCCTTCACCAAAAGACCGATTCGGAAGTGGTTAGCCTCTACAAATGCAATCAATGAAGCGCGAATCCGCTCCTCCCAGCTACCGATCCACTCTTGTTCCTTACTAATACGGCGCATAAGAAGGGTGTATAGTGCAAATAGTTTTCTTCCGCCAGCTGCCCGGTCCTCTTCTAATAAGGAGAGTACCTTACTACGTACGTTCTCCAATTGAGTATGCAGAAAAGCAGTTACTGCTTCTCCCTCAAGCTCTTGTAGTGCCCATTCTTTCACAGAAGTCATTCTAGCCTCATCATTAACAATCTGGAACAACGCCACCCGAATTTCCTGGATGATCTCTTCACGATAAGGGCTATCCTCTTCACGAAAATCGCGAATACCGGACTGCAGCATGCCTTGCAGCATTTCACCAAGCATATCCGCATCCATGAATCCAACGAAAGCCTGAAAAGCCATCCCTTTCAGTCCACCGAGCTTTACTTCAGCCAGTTTCTCGCTGGCGATCTTACCCAGCATAGCTTTCGTTTCAGGACGACCGCTCCAGTTAGATACCCCTTCCAGCGCATAATCCAGAGCCGCTACATCTTTTCCGTCGTTCATTAATTTAGTGACAATCTTATCAGCCGCAACTCCAAGCTCCGCTTCACGAATATAGTCAGAGGCTGCCTTTTGAAGAAAAGGTACAGCTTTCTCTACCGGAAGACGTGACACGAATTCGCTAAGTTGCTCTAGGATCTGGGCTCTCGCCTTCTTCTTGCTAAAGAACTTCGTCAGCAGCTTGGAACTCATAGACATAATGCCAAACTTGCGCAGCTTGTTCTCAATACTCTCTTTGTTCAGCAGCTCAGTCTCCATAGCGGTAATTAACGACTGAATAATCTTATCCCGATTCTTGAGCAGCAGTGAGGTATGTGGAATACGCAGCCCGAGCGGATGGCGGAATAACGCGGTTACCGCGAACCAGTCGGCAATCCCCCCAACCAGCCCAGCCTCAAAGCCACCTCTTAGTAGAATTACAGCGAGATTTTCAGGTAGAAATAGTGTAATCAGAAACCCACATGCCATAAAAGCTAGTGACATGGTGGCCAAGTTTTTGGATCTCACGATTAGTCCCCCTTACATACACAGCTGCCGATGTCCTTACGCAGGAAAAATACCGACGGATCACGTCCCACGAACATGAACTGACGATAGACTCGGCTAGTCGATTAGTTTAACAACTATTGTACCACGACTGAACTATATTCTAAAAATATACGATTAGACTAGGAATGAAAAGGTGTTTTTGGTTTTCAGAATATTAATGATAAGATACAATTAACGTTCTCACTAGCCCGCGAAGGGGACAACTATGACTGGATAAGGAGATCTTACAATATGCTGATTGCTTTAGATATGGATGGAACATTGCTGAACGAAGAAGGACAAATTAGCCCAAAGAACCGCGAGGCGATTATAAAGGCTCAAAATTTAGGTCATATCGTAATTATTGCTACGGGACGCTCTTTTATGGATGCGGAACGACAACTGCGGCTGGCAGATCTGGAATGCCCTGTAGTCAGTCTGAATGGCGCAGTGGTTACATTGTCTGACCACACACTGGCAGCAAGTAAACCGCTGAAGAAGGAAGACATCATTCCTGCATTACGCTGGATGAACGAAATTCCGGATTTGTATTACGAGGTATACACAGAGGACAACGTATATGTGGAGCTCAATAAACGGGTAAGATTAGAGAAACTATCTGCACTAAGTGAAGAAGAAGTACCTGAGGAAGTCAGCTGGCTGCTAAAAGCAATGATCGATCAGCAGTTTCAACAAGCGGCTGTAACTTACGTCGAAAGTATGGAAGAGATCTGGAGTAAAGAAGAAAACGTCATTTATAAAACATTAGCCTTTTCTCTAGACCGGGAACTGCTCAAAGAAGCCTCCACCCGCTTCGCCGCGATCCCTGGCCTTATTATTACAGCCTCCCATGTCAATAATATCGAAATTAACCATGAGGACGCCAACAAAGGCTCCGGTGTAGCTATGCTCGCCGCCCACTATGGCATCCCGCTAACAGATGTAGCCGTAATGGGTGACAGCTATAATGATCAACCGATGTTCGAGGTGGCAGGCTACCGGATTGCCATGGCTAACGCAGCACCGATTCTAAAGGAAATGGCTGAATTTGTTACAGTCAGTAATGCCGAAGATGGAGTGGCGACAGGACTTGAGCATCTTATGGCTAAATTCTGAACCAACATGCCTGGCTTAAATCATAAACTGCCAAAATAACCTCTAACATCATCCTGAGGATGGGTTAGAGGTTTTTTTAAGATTGTCTTAACTAGTTATAGCTACAGCTTTATACAAGGATGATTGTCCAAGCTCAATGGCTTGGCAAACTCAACGTCTTTTAATAACTCGTTATTCCGCTTATTGTGCATAACACGTGATTCGGATAGCCCTGACTGAATCTCCTTGAGCATTTGACGATTCACATCATATAAGGTAACTGCCAGTGTATGATCATCTTGTCTTACAACCAGCTCCATATTGGGCTTAACTTCAAGCGATACCGTTTCGAAAGGAGACATATCGATGATAACTTCCAGTCCCACATTCTTGAATGTATAGGCGTAAGTGATTTCAAGTCCACGGTTATACGTGGCTTCGATCTGTCCCTTTCCTATGTTCACATTATAAGCCAAGGATTCAAGCTCTTGCGGAATTCTTGGAGCAATTGTCAGTGTATTGTTAATCAGGTCTGGACGGATACCTAAGAAATATTGGTACCACACACGCAGGTGCTCAGCATTGGACCAAGCTTGCAGGTATGCACCCGTCAACTTCGCCCATTTCTCATCTTCCTCAGGATAAGCATCCATATTCTCACAAAGTCCACCAACAACACCTAAATTCAAGGCCTGCCAGTTCATATTCTTGAATAGCTGATAGGCCGTTTCTTCCTGCCCTGCTTCAATCATACGCTGCATCGCAATACCATTAAGCCAAATCCAAACCGCACCGTTATGGTAAGCCTCGTCTTTCGGATAATGAGATGTTAAATGAAACGGACGAAACAATGGGTGATGTCTATCTAGCGAAGCAACACCCCATGGATAGACCAACTCTTCCCACGCGGTACGAATCGCTCTAGCCTTAAAATCGTTATCATCAAACATTTCAAAAGCAAATAACTGGTTTGGGCGCAGGGAGAATTCCGGCTTGTCTTCTGCATCCAGTCTGTCTGCTAAATAAGGATGCGCTTGATCAATGAAATCAACCTCAAAATGGCGCTTCAAGGTTTCAGCAATGCCCTTCCATTTATCAGCATTCACCTTGTCATTCATATATTCAGCAAAGTAAACACCAGCAAGCAATTGGTTATACCAGAGTGCTTGAATATCATTGGCACGGGTATCCCGAGGAGAATATGACTCCAAATTGCCATCCCGGGCATCCATCCAAGTTTCATTATCTGCGTGCTTTAAGTACCCTTTATCATCTACCCAATATTTTATGGAACCTTCAATACTATATTGTACATTGTGATACAGCTCTTTAATGATCGCTGTATCTCCTGAATACTTAACGTAATCCTGCAACTGGATAATGAATCGCGGCGTACCATCCGTTGTATGGTAATCCACTTTTCCAGGAGACAAGATATTTGGAATTCTACCAAAGTATTTAGAATCTTCGTCCGTATTCTGAAACTCTGCGAATGATAGCAAGATATTTCTAGCCGTTTCGAATTGCCCTGTAACGAGCACAGCGCCTGGAAGAGCTATGAATTGATCCCGTCCCCAATATTCGTTAAACCATGGCAGTCCTGCATAGATACCATCACCCTGCTGTCTAGTAACCAACTGATCCATTGTGATGTTCAACCAATTCATGGCTAAAGTAAATGTATCATCACTGCTGGTTAGATGGGCATTATGGTGTAAGAAATCTTCCATCCGCTTAACACGTTCATCTTTCAAAGTGCTAATATCTTGTCTAGCTTTAAGGATTAAGCTTGCTGCTTCTTCGGATGTCTTACCTGCAGCGATATAATAACCCCCAGCGTTTGCACCGGCAATTAGAACTTCATTATCCATATGCAAAGGTGAAAGGTTGATAGCACTAACTGCAATCACCCAATCTCCCTCGATAGCGCTAAAGAACGCGATATGATCCTGTTGGTTTATATAGCTAACATTCTCTCCCCTTAAAACGATGCCTATGTCTTCCTTAGCATTAGCGAGACTAATTTCCAATAGATTATGATAATCCAACAACCACAGCTCTTCTGTAAGATCGGCGTGCTTACGCACCATTCTATAAGGATAGGCCCAAACTTCAGATTGTCGATTGTCTAGCTTCTGTTCACCTACGAATAAGGTGTATCCACCGAAAATTCTATTCTTAGCAATATTAAGTCCCTCAAAAAATGCATGTTCCACATGATCCGTATGATGGGATTGCGTAAAATAAAATGCTGCCTCTTTATTCGTAAATGAAATACTCCGATTGGCTTCTTGAGAGACAAATGTCTTCATGTCATCCAGAATTGATGTATGAACTTGATTACTATTCATTGTAAGCCTCCTACTTGAAAATAGTAGGCCGCTATGAAGCTTCATAGCGGCTGTCTACTAATATTTATTCTTTAACCGAACCAACGACAATCCCTGATACGAAATACTTTTGCATAAACGGATAAATCAACAACAATGGTAGCGTAGAAACTACGATTTTAGCAGCGTTCAAAGTCTTATTCGAAACTTTTGCTAATTCCAATAATTTTTCAGGATCTGTAATGTTCTGAACCTCAACGCTAAGCTGTTGGATATAGGTTTGCAATGGATAATTCGCCGTTTTATTAATATATACCAGGGCACCAAAGTAATCATTCCAATGGCCCACAATAGTAAAGAGCGTAACGGTGGCAAGTGTAGGCAATACTATCGGAAGATAGATTGTTCCTAATATTCTCCACTGTGAAGCTCCATCTATATTTGCAGCTTCCTCTAGAGATTTCGGTACAGCCCGGAATGCATTCATCAGCAAGATAACATTCCCTATCGGTACTGCACCCGGCAAGATCAATGACCAGATGGAGTCTAAAAGATTAAGCTCTTTGACTACCATAAAGGTTGGAATCAATCCGCCTGAGAATAACATCGCGAAGATAACGAGATTCATATAAACCTTCTGACCCGTGAATACTCGTGAACTTTTAGACAATGGATAGGCTGTAAGAATCATCAATACCATATTCACAAGCAGACCTAACACTACCCGTTCTACAGAGATCATGAATGAACGCCAAAACTGGCTGTCAGACAATAATTTTTCATAGGAGCTAAACGTCGGATTAACCGGGAATATACTTACTAGATTTGCGGAAGCCGCCGCATTATCACTGAAAGAGATGGCTACTAAATTGACTAACGGTATGAGACAGGACAAGGCGAACGCTAGAACAAATACCCAGATAATAACATCTGCAATACGACCCTTGATGTTAGATGCGTAAATGGGAGAACCCCCCTTTCTTTAGAAAATACGATAATCCGTAAGTTTTTGGGCCAATTTATTCGCAGAAAGAATCAGTACGATACCAACGACCGACCGTAATAGGCCAACTGCTGTACCTAAGCTGTATTGTCTTTCTACCAGACCCACCCGATAAACGTAGGTATCAATAATATCCGAAGATTCATACACCAAAGGATTATACAGATTGAAGATCTGATCAAAACCAGCATTCAATACATTCGGCAAGTTCAAGGTTGTAACCAGCAAAATAGTTGGCATTAAGCCTGGCAACGTGATGTGCCACAGTTTCTTAAACCGGTTGGCTCCATCAATGGAGCCCGCCTCATAAAGTCCGGGATCAATGGATGTCAGGGAAGCTAGGTAGATGATTGAACCGTACCCAAAACCCTTCCAGACATCTGTTAATACTAGCATCGGTCTAAACCAAGTATTGCTGGCCATAAACAAGACCGGGTCAATCCCAAACCAACTTAACATGGCATTAACAGGACCTTCATAAGAGAAGATATTCATGACTACAGTAGCTAAGATCGCCCATGACAAGAAGTTCGGCAGATAAACAACCGTCTGTATGAATCGCTTAGCAAACTTTACCCGAATTTCATTTAATAACAGGGCAAACACGATGGATGTAAAAGTACCCACGATAATTTTCCATAACGCGATAACGATCGTATTACTGAAAATCTGTTTGCTGTCAGGAATTTGGAGCATAAATTTGAAATTATCAAGACCTACCCAGGATGAACCACTCATTCCCTTAGCCGGAACATAATTTTGAAAAGCCATTATAATACCGAACATTGGAATAAACGAAAAGATAATTAGGAAAATCATTCCTGGCGCCATCATGAGATGGAATGCTGTCTGATCTTTTTTATTTTTCATTTACGGATCATCTCTTTCAACATCATTTGGTTGCTATCGCTTCGTTAACTTCCTTAGTAATTACTTCGCCGCCAGTTTTATTCCAGCTTTCTACAAACTTATCAAATGCGTCAGGTGTTTGCTCACCTGTAATGATCTTCAAGTACATTTCAAGTTCCATTTTAGTAAGTGTCGGCCATTTCAACGTCATGGATGATGTACTTCCAAAGAATAATGGATTCACTTCTTTAATATTAGAGGCTTTCACCAAACTAGCTGTCGTAATACTGGAAGTATATCCAGCCCATGCATTGGAGTCTGGTGTTTCTCCATTCTTCTTACTATCAAGAAATTTCTTATAGGAGTTATAAGCCGTTAAATCCTCATTGCTAGTTAATTTACTTGTATCGCCTGTTTCTAATGCTTCTTTCATGATGTCAACGTTACGATAGAAAGCGTCATAATAATCGATATTAATAGCGAGCGGAGATCCGCCAACATTCATACTCTTATAATCTTCAAATTCTTTCAAAGCTTTTTCATCTTTTTCTTGGTAACGCTGATAGTCATATTGAACACTCACAAGCTTGGCTGCAAGTTCAGGATGTTCAAAGCCTTTGCGAACAACCAAATAACTGCTGGAAGGATTTCCAGTGAACATTGTAAGCGAGCCATCCTCTGATTGTGGGGCAACATAAGATACCCATTCCGCTTCTGGATTCAGCTTAAGCGTGTCAGCCACAGTCCAGCTTCCCCACCAGTTATCCATGAACGACCCACTTTTTCCGCTTGTAAGTAGCGCCTTGCGGTCATCACCAGTACGTACTGCAAACTGACGATCTATCAAGTTATTCTTGTACATTTCAGACAACTTGGTCAGTGCTGGCTTCATCTCTGGTTGAACAGATCCGTATACAGCCTTTCCACTTCCATCATCAATCCACTGTTTTGGATACGCACCATATAGTGAAAAAATATTATTAAATGAGAATTGTCCACCAGAGACACCGGCAACGTTTTCATTATCGACAACAAGACCTAGCGTCTTACCCGCTCCGTTACCACCTGGATCTTTTTCTACAAATTGCTTAATAATGTTCTCGACATCAGCCATTGATTTCGGCTCAGCAAGTCCCAATTTGTCCATCCAGTCTTTGCGAAGCCAGAGGATACCAGGACCATGTGAGATTTCAGTAGTTGGTATGGCCATCAGCTTGCCATCGAACTTTGCGCTATCCAGAACACGACCACCGTAGGAATCATAAATTTCCTTAATTCGATCGCTGGCCGTATTTTCATAAACCTCGGTCAGATCTGCAATCAGATCGTTCTCATAAAGCTGTTGCAATGTCGCGTAGTCAGGAACCACCATTAGATCAGGGATTTCACCGCTTACAATCGCCATCGAAACTTTCTGACTATAGTCTGTACCATCATTGGATTCAAACGAGGTCGTATTTTGAATGTTCAGCTTATCCTTGAAATATCTTGTCCACACATTGTTTGTGGCATTATCTTTCTCATAAGGCGTTCCTGCAAGTGCTGAATAGCTCGTTGCCACTTGTCCAACAGAATAAGTAACTGTTTCAGGATAGGCGCCAAATGGAGTCGTCTGTGCTTCTTTCCATGCAGGATCACTCGCATCTGTCTTTGGGGTAGATTCTGAAGAATTATTAGAACTTGAACAACCTACCATAGCAACAGCTAATAGTGATGCTAATACTATGGAGCTTGATTTTCTCAATTTATGTTTCATTATAAGAGCCTCCCTTTTTCTATAAAAAAACTCGTATTAGAAAACGATTTCAAAGCGCCGGCCAGCTTCAAAAAAATTTATATTGTTACTTCCTTAAGTTTATAGATTATTGCTATCCATCGTAAACGCAAAAAAATTATGTTTTACACAAATAAATACTCATCATTAACGATAATATCGAGGAATAATTGCTACGGTCGAAGATGTTATACTACAATATCAATGTCACTACATGTCGAAAGGTGGTAAATAATGTTATCCATATTGGTGGTAGATGATCATAAGGAGGAGCGAGAGGGGATTGCTTTCCTCATTAAGGAGCTTGGCTTCCCCCTCCAATTGCATGTTGCAGAAAACGGTCGTAAAGCACTTGAATATGTAAGCGCACACTCTGTCGATATTCTATTTACCGATGTGCGGATGCCTATAATGGATGGATTACAGCTAACAAAGGAAGCATTAAAGTTGCACCCCAAATTAAAGGTGATTTTGTTCAGTGGATTCGCTGAATTTGAGTATGCCAAAACAGCCCTTTCCCTGGGCGTATCCGAGTATCTTTTGAAACCGGTTAACATTGAAGCATTCCAAACTACTTTAGAAAAAGTTATTCAGGAATTAAAGAACCAGCAACAAAAAGAAGAAGCGTCACAAAGAAAGCTAAGCTATGTGAGAAAACATCTACTCTTCTCTCTAGTCAATGGCATCGGAAGCCCGCCGCCTCTTCAAGAGCTGTCTATTGAATTACCCAGCCATTACAATAAAATGCTTTTGTTAGAATTCGATAAGCCATTTTTTGAATCTGTGGATTCGGAGTTCGAAGAGTTTGTTCTTGGTTTAGTAGACACATCTGCTGATTACTTAAATCTAAACGGATGTCAAAGTCTACTACTGTTTCCCGAGCAAGAGTCCCCTTCTTCCCAGTTTGATAATAATTCAGCGATGCACCTGCATCATTGCATCTTTGATAAATATAAAGTAAATTGTTATCTCGCTATGAAAGAGGAAGTAACCTCAATACTAGATTTAGGTTCACTTTTGACTTCATTAGAAGAATTGATGGAATATCGTTTTTTTCTCCCAGATACCTTTGTGTTTAATACACAAAATGACTTACATTTCTCTGAGGCCTTGTATCCAGACCTTACAGATAGCCATCTACTAGATCAGATTCGAAATAATCTGAAGGATCAAGATATTTTTAGCTTACGAGCAAATACTGAGATTTTATATCAAAAATACGTACATCAAGTACAGTATTCACATTTATATGTAAAGTATATGTTCTCCACAATCTATCAAGAGATCATGACACAAGCTGCACCTATATCAGAAATGGAGCTGCAGACTGCCGTCGAGATCATATATGGATCTGAAGATTTGCGGGATATCAAAGATATCATATTTGAAGGTATCGCTCGGATTGATCAGAACTCTACTAACCATGAGCCTACTCAGAACCGTGATGTCGATGCCGTCAAACAATATATTGAACAATATTATGCAGATGATCTCAGTCTGGAAATGCTTGCTGCTAAAGTGTATTTGTCTCCACATTATCTTAGCTCCATATTCAAGAAGCAGACAGGCTGTGGGCTTAATAAATATATTAAGAATGTCCGCATGCAAAACGCAAAAGAGTTGTTAACAAATACGCATCAAAAAATATCAAATATTTGCACCGCAGTGGGCTATCGCAATATTTCATACTTCTGCCAAAATTTCAGGGATTTCTATGGGTACACACCAGAAAAATATAGACAGTATAATCAGAAGTCCTCTGTATATCGGGAGGAGCATCATGCAACTTTGGCGGACACTTAAGCAAAATATTCGCGACTTGAAGTTTCAAACCAAGATCATGCTTTCATTTATGTTAATCAGTATGATTCCTGTGATTATATTGGGCAGCTTCTGCTATCAAGAAGCCAAATCATCCCTCATTAAGCAATCCAAATCTGATTTGAAAGCAGCCTTAAATCAAGGGGCTTTAGCTTTAAATAGTCATCTGGATGTCTACAATAAACTCATGAATTTCTTGAGTTTTAATCAGGAAATTATTAATTCAGCTAATCATACCTACACAAGTATGTATGAAATGTATGATCAGTTAACCCATGTGATTGACCAAAATTTCAATACGGCACGGTATCTAAATACAGGTGTAGAACAAATCACTCTGTATACAGGAACCAATCTTTTGGCACATGGCAATACTGTCCGAGCCCTAAATGATATTAAACAGAAACATTGGTACCCGACGTTGATGAAGTCAGTCGATGTCCTGTGGTTTACGGATAATAAGGAGATTTTTGCTGTTCGACGCATTATTAATACGAAACAGAAAGATCCAAAAGAAAATGTGCTGTATGCACGTGTGAATTACGATTCGTTATTCACACCTTTTGACTCCCTACTCTCTCAAGGTTCAGAGATTCTCGTCAAAGATGCTTATGGAAAGTCGATCTATGCCTCGCCTGGTATAGAAGGATATATTCCTTCCAATAGCACAAACAACTTAGATACGCTGCAATGGAAAAATACAAAGTACACTGTATTGCAATCTGAAGTTCCTATATCAGGATGGACAGTGATGTTATGCAAACCTACGAAGATGATTACGAATTCTGCTTGGAAAATCCTTTCGACAGTTGGGCTTGTTATTGTTGCCTGTATTGCTGCCGTTGCTATAACCGCCAATCTATTTTCTCGAAAGTTCAATTCACAAATTAAGCGTCTGCGCAATAATATGCGCACCGTAGAAGAGGGATCCCTGGAAGTCACCGTCACCAGCACATCCAAAGATGAAATTGGGGATCTAATTAGAGGCTTTGGCAATATGGTTGACAAAACAAAAGTGTTAATCGATAAAGTCTACATTGAGGAAATTTCACGAAAAGAATATGAAATGAAAGCCCTACAGGCTCAGATTAATCCTCATTTTCTATATAATGCTCTTTCGCTCATCAATTGGAGAGCCATCCGAATCCATGCAACAGATATAAGTGAAATGGCGCAGCTTCTATCCACGTTCTATCGGACTACGCTGAATAAAGGGAATAATATTATTTCGGTTTCAGATGAACTATTGAATGTACAATCTTATATACAGATTCAGCTTAACATGCATAGCAATAGCTTTGAGATAGAATATCAGATCGACGAGGCTATTCTCTCTTATTACATGCCTAACCTGATGCTTCAGCCTCTAATTGAGAATGCTATTATTCATGGTATTGAGAATAGAGAAGAAGAAGGAAGCAAAATTATTCTATCCGGAGAAATGGTGGAGGAGTGTATCATCTTCAAAGTAAAGGATAATGGCGTTGGCATCCCACAAGAACGACTCAATCTTCTGCTTAAATCCCAGTCTATAGGCTATGGGCTCAAAAATGTAAATGACCGGGCTATGCTAATGTACGGACCAGAGTACGGCTTGTCCATTACCAGTATTCTAGGACTGGGAACGGAGGTCACATTTCGATTTCCATCCAAAAGATACGAAGGTGGCTCAAATCTATAACTCTTTTAAATGCAGTGATGTTAACTAGTTACACTCTAAAATTAAATTCAACCGGGACATGTACGCTGGATTAAACCCGGTTGATTTTTTTCAATCTATTGAATTACAAATGATCAGGAGCGCTTTCCTCCCCCACCCATTCAGCAGAAACACGTACATAATCCCCCACATCAGAAGATGTCACCAGTTCAATAATGATCAATTCGAGTGGCGTAATCGCCCGCAAACCATGTCTCGCACCGGCAGGTACTATAACTGTGTCTCCGGCTGCAACTGCATGAAGAACGCCGTTCATACGGTACTCTCCATTGCCCGAAAGAAAAGACCATATTTCTTTGGTATGCCTGTGAAAATGATAGCTGGTGTGCTTCCCTGCCAACATCGTGATTTTGGAAGTCGTAACCTCAACTCCTGCTGCTGTTCGTGAGAAATCCAGAATGCGTGAGCTCCCCCACCGCTTTTCTTCAATCATCGGCTTCGCGGCATGACCCTCCAGCTTCTGCTTAATCCGTTTCGCCTGCTCGATCCCAGCAACTAAAATACCATCCGCACCCGCCGCCACAATCAAGCCTGGGGCACCGATGACATGTACGGGACAAGAGAGTTCGTTCACTAAATAGGTTCCTTTTGAATCCTCAGAAATGCTCCCCCTGCCAATTACCTTTTCCTGCAAATGAGGGGTAAGCGCATCCCAACTACCAATATCCGCCCAAACTCCGGTGTAAGGAATAACTACCGCTCGCTGCGTATGCTCAAGCACTTCATAGTCAAAACTTCGTTCTGGCAATTCGTCATAACGCTCCACTAGCTCCATGTAATCTGCTGAAAGATTCCGTTCCACCATAGTTGAGAGCAAGTATCCTAATGTGCAGGAGAACACCCCACAGTTCCATAGTCCTCCACAGGAAATGAACTCGGCCGCCGCTAGTTCGTCTGGTTTCTCTGCAAATTGCTTCACATTTAGAAAAGACGTCCCTTCTGAACCTTCACTCGGCAATATATACCCGAACTGTGTGGATGGGAATTCAGGCGTAACACCGATCAGGGCAATATCCGCTTGTGATTCGGACAGCACGCTGGGAAACTGCCGAAGCTGACTGAAAAAAGAAGCCTCCACATAAGAATCCACCGGAATGACCACAACGATCTCTTCTAAGTCTATTTTCTTCACGGAATGCAAATAGCTCGCCGCCAATGCAACTGCAGTAAAAGTTCCCCGCTTCTGTGGCTCCGCCAGTAAAGCAACCTGATTGCCAACAGATTTGCGGGTAATTTCCACCTGACTGCGATGGGTTACAATGCAGCTTGAATCTAACAATCCTGCCTCATCCAGCCCTCTGCATACTCGCTCGATCATCGACTCCATGCCGCCATTTTCTGTTGGGAGAAGTCTTAAAAATGCCTTTGACCTGATCTCATTCGACAGCGGCCACAGCCTCTTCCCCGATCCCCCTGAAAGGAGCACGATCTGCAACGCTATCGCCCCCCTGCGCTGGACTTACTACTCGGTGTTCTCACATACCCCTTCCGTTTATGAAAAGACAATGATCTATACTTTTCCGCCAGCTCATTCAGCTTCTGCTTGGACAGCTGACCTGCATTCATATGGAGGCCTTTATTGCGTGCTTTTTGGATCTTCATGCCCCCACGATCCTTCGAATACAGGTAATTCCCATAAGTTTCGAATTCAGAAAAAGCAAATTGCTTAGTTCGGTTCATACTGTGTATAATCGCCGAATACCAAGGCTTCTGATGCTTTGCTTCAATCTCTCTTTTCATCTGAGTCAATTGGCTGCGTTCAAACAGCATATAATGCGTCACAAAAGAAGAAGCAGATGCCGCCTTCTTACCCATTAGCTTCCTATAGGTTGTAAAGTACTGAGGCTGACTCCAATTACGACTGTAAAAAATCGTCTTTCCCTTCTCACGGAATCGATGAGGAGCGATTAAGACCGTATCTGCATCGATGACTAAAAAATAGTCAGCCGTACATAGCTTGTCACCATTCAGCTTCAACAATTGCTGGAACAACCAACCGGATCTCTCCCATTTCCGTGAACGGTAATGGATATCTTTTTTTGTAATCGGGAGGACTGTATTCTCATCGACAAAGGTACAGCCTTTTTTTCGGCAGAAATCCAGTATACGTGTCTTTTTTGGAGCAACAATCAATATACGACCTATCGGATGCTTAACATGTGTTCGGACAGCGTCAATAACATAGGGGAGTGTAGCCAAATCTTTCTCGATAGCCGGAATCAGTACATCTATGGTAACGGCATGTCTTATGCGGACCTTATTGGGCGAGGGCATACGGTCATCTCCATATCATGATTTTGCTTTAGGATATGAGGATAATAAGGAAAGGGAATGGGCTTTACTGTAAACTTAAGAGAGGACAAGGGGGGATTCATACCCTTCTTTTCGCTCGCGGAGCCCAATCCGCTCACTTCTGGGGGATTTATACCCTTCTTTTCGCCCACAAAGCCAATTCCGCTCACTTCTGGGGGATTTATACCCTTCTTTTCGCTCACAGAGCCAAATCCGCTCCATTCTGGGGGATTTATACCCTTCTTTTCGCTTGCGGAGCCCAATTCCAGCTTTTCTACGGGATTTATACCGTTCTTTTCGCCCGCGGAGACCGATTCCAGCCTTTCTACGGGATTTATACCGTACATCCCGCCCACCAATCCCCATTCAAACAACCAAGCTCCACAGTCCCCCATACTATATCCAGCATTTTTTTCTGTGCAGCAAAAAGGCTGGGATGGTATATTGTAGATTGGCTAAATTTTCGGCGTATTTTAATCGGCACATTTTAAGATGAACTCAACCATTCTCCAACTAGTTTTGTTGAGCTCACTCTATACAGAAATATATGAAGGTGAATCTATTGAATAAGCTCTTATTTCATAATATCCCGCTGGGAGCAACCGGCGAACGCATCCCGCAAGCGGCAGTAGCTTCAGCCCAGACTAGCAAGGAGCTAGTGAAGCGGGAGGAGGGGGACTCCGCTTATTTCCGCAGGCTCGAGGAAGGCGGCATCCTGCTCAACAGCCCGCAGATTGCTGCGGTGCGGCATCATAAAGGGCCGCTGCTGACACTGGCCGGTGCAGGCTCCGGCAAAACCTCGGTTCTGATCTGCAGAACCGGTTATTTGTTGTCCGTGCGCGGCGTCTCGCCGAGTCAGCTGCTATTGCTGACTTTTTCGAGTAAAGCCGCGGCAGAAATGCGCGAACGAATCGCCCTGCTCCCGGGAGTTAGCACAGCGGACGTTGCAAGACTTCAGGCCCGTACGTTCCATTCTTTTTTCTTATTTTTCTTGCGCAGACAAGGATTGCAACAGGAAATTTTCAGTGAGACACGGCGCCAGCACATCCTATTGAAGCAGATCATGCGTGAGCTCGGACTGCCGAAGGATGCTTATCCACCGGAAACCGTACTCTCTCTGCTCTCTTCCTGCAAAATGAACATGGGCACCGTGGAAGATCTACCAGAAGGCACCACCGCCGAAAAAGAAATGAAGTCCATTCTGGAAATATACGAACAATGGAAACTAGACAATTTCAAAATCGATTTCGACGATGTCCTCTTAATTGCTTATCGGATGCTGAAGGAGCGTCCGGAGCTTTTGCAAGAGTTGCAGATGAGATATCTGTACGTGATGGTGGATGAGTTCCAGGATACAAACGCCTTGCAGTACGAACTTGTCAAAATGGTCGCTCACCCACAGCATAATCTAATGGTGGTTGGTGATGATGACCAAACGATCTATTCCTTCAACGGAGCGCGCAGTGAGTTCATTCTAGAGTTCGAGAAGCTCTATCCGGGAGCAAGGGTTATTACACTCGATATTAATTACCGCTCAGGCCCAGCTATCGTTGGACTTGGCAACGGCATTATCAAGCACAATACACGTCGGCGTTCCAAAACCCTGCAAGCCGCAAAAGGTAGTGGAAGTCAGCCACGATATATGCGTCCGCAAACTGCAGATGAAGAAGCCGAGCAGATGATCGAGCATATTTTAAACGAGGTCTCTAGCGGCAAAAGAGAATATAGCGACTTCGCCATGTTGTACCGGGCGTCGAGCAGCAATCGGGCCGTTCTCGAACTGCTCCTTTTACGCGATATTCCCTATATTGATTACGGAGAAGGGCAATTATTGTACGAGCACTGGCTGATCTCTCCGGTAGTGGATCATTTGCGACTCTCCTTGAATCGGCGAAATTTTGCAGCGATGGAGAATATCCTGCCGACACTATATATGAACCGTGAAAAAGGTATGAATCATATCCGCCAGATGGAAGCTAGACAGCCCAAGCAAGGACCGTTAATCCACCTATTGTCTATGCCTGGCATGGAAGACTTCAAAGGGACTAAACTAAGAGATCGACTCGATCTAATCCGAAATATACGCGAACTGACCCCAATACAAGCAATCCGGCAGATTCGTACCCAATTCTATGATTATTTCATCGAAGCGAATGAACGGCATCAAGCGACGCTGCATCGAGAGACGTTAAAAGAAATGCTAGATGAGCTAGAATCCTCCGCGGCGCGTTTCGACAGCATCCCTGCCTTTCTTGATTTCATAGATAATGTCACGGAGCGTAACGAGCATAATCGCCAACCAGGCACTAAAGAGCAAGGCAATCGGATTGCATTAATGACCATTCATAAATCAAAGGGGCTAGAGTTTCCTGTAGTCTTTTTAATTGGAGCGTCTGAGGGAATTCTTCCGCATAGCTCTGCACTGGAGGGCGACCGGTTAAAAGACCGCAAGCTTGCTGCCGGAAGCAGCGGAGCCTCAAGCTTAGCAGCACTGGAGGAGGAACGGAGACTGGCGTACGTGGCCGTTACGAGAGCCCGAGAAGAGCTATTCATCAGCTCACCTGCACAGCATCGGGGTAAAAAAGCGGAGGTCTCCCGCTTCATGTTATCCGCCTTCCGTTCAGCGGTTTCTTCCACAGCAGCAACTACGTTGAGTAGAACCGTGACAACAAGATCCTTGCCGACCAGCCGAGCGACCACGACAAAAACAAAAACCCATGTCGTTCCGGTATGGAACTGCACGGGCAGCAGTTGTCCTGGTTGGACACGCATGAAAGCTGGCGGAGCTGAGGATCATCTAACCTCAAAGCCCTGCCCCTTATGTAGCTCACCTATGGCAAAGGATCAGCGAGAAGTTCCCGTATGATTTACACGCAAAAAAAAGCAAGTTTCCTCTTCCCTGGAAACTTGCTTTTTTTAATATAAATATATATTTAAGCTGTAGTTACTACTGCTTCTTCAACTTCTTCATGCACAGTCTTAATCTGAATCATTACTGCATTCGGATCGGTCAGCACTTCGATTCCATCTTGGAAAATCAGGTCAGAAACTAGCAGCTGATCGCCAATATCAAGTTTACTAATATCTACTTCCATAGAAGTAGGCAAAACGCCCGGCATACAACGAACCTCTACTTCATACAATTCCACTTGCAATACGCCACCGGCTTTCACGCCGATTGCTTCCCCTGCAAAATGAATCGTAACTTTACTATCCATATTTACAGACATGTTCACATGCTGGAAATCAATATGCAAGATCTTACCTGACAGAGAATCCTTTTGAATATGCTGAACAATGATCGGCATTGCTTCATCGTCCGTTGTTTTTGCTTGCAGAATAGCCCGTGGATTTTTTTTCAAAGTACCCAACAGCTCTTTTTCATCCACTTCTACGTTCAGAGTATCTTTACCCACTCCATACAATACAGCCGGGATACGTCCCTGTTTTCTTGCTAATTTCTTTTGGGACTTTGTTTCGCCAGTACGCTTGTTTAATTGAATAAATTTACTCATTTTTTATTTCCTGCTCTCTTTGACCATAAATTCTTGTCAGTCTAAGTATAACATGACCATATAATCTAGTCAAATTTAGCAGAGATCTCCCTTTTCCATACAAAAAAGAAGACTTGAGGTAATTCAACTTCCCATTCCTCAACTCTTCCCAACTGCACTTTCTCAATTTATTTAACGCTTACTTAAACCATGTTCACCTATCACTTCTTCTATTGTACAATCACTTTCATTCAACTCTTCGATTCCGATGAGTTCCCCAGGCTGTACATTAAAATATAAACAAAGCTTTAAAAGCAAGTCTCTGGGATACTGTACCATCTCATCCTTATACATACGGCGAACCGAATCAAAGTGATAATTAATATCCTTAGCAAGCTTTCGTATAGAGAGTTTGGGATCATGATTCTCCATGACCACACTTAATTTACTTCGGATAACCGGCATATATTCACCTCCAGCTTAAGTCCACGCCCACAAAAATCCATCGCGATCCCACGCGATTTTGCCGCCGTGCAGCTTCCGGAAAGCTTTCTTTACTTCCTTGGACAGTGAGGCATTGCCATTCTCATTCACAAATACAAATTGTTCCCCAAAATTCTCTTTCACATATTCAATCGCCGCGGTCTGATACAAGGTACCCGTAAACCGAATTTCCTTAACCATCCATTCCGCTACATCTTGTGCTGTTACTTCCATATGGATGTGCCTCCTTTCATGTACTTCATGCTAAAATGTGCCCTCATTATAACATGAATACAGCCCGACCGGACAAACGTCCGAATCGGGCTGTATTAGGATGTCTTAATTATTGTGGATAGGTATGATTCGAAGGATAACGAGTCTTCTGTCCACCGCTTACCATCAACAGAATCCCTGTAATCAAGTGTAATACCCATCCCACTATTGGAATCCAAGCCAATAAAGAAGTTACAATTCCGAGCACTGAACCATAGATAGATTCATTGTTCTTTAAAGATAAAATCAAAGTGATTAGATGAAGAATAAACATAAATCCCAGTACAGAGTACCCACTGAACACTACAATAGTAGCACCCAGAAATGGAATTGCCAAAATAATTTCAAACGAGCCTGTAATCCATTTCATAGCTTTAGAAGCGCTCAAAAGACAACCTCCTAATAGGTAAAATATACTATTTATTATACAAAAACCCAGCGTTCCCGTATATGATTTTCATCTTGCTTTACTATTTTATTTTCATCCTAAAATCACAGGTTCATTCACCTCATGAAGTGGTTGCTTTTGCACAAAAGGGGGCAAGCCTTCCTTGCTCATTGCAGCTGAGGGAGCAAGCCCTAAGCAGTGGCACATTAACGGAGCCAGCCTTAATTGGGGGATTGCTTGATCTTCTTTTGCCAGAGGCAATGCATCTACTCCAAACGTATATAACGGCACATCCCGCTCGGAAGAGGTGACCCCTCCATGGTACCCATTTGCGTTCATCCCATGATCTGCCGTAATCAGAATCTTATACCCCTGCTCCATCCAAATAGGCAAAACAGTGGCTAGCAGTCCATCGGCGTTACGCACGGAAAGCTCATATTCCTTGCTCTCCCCGCCATAACGATGCCCGGCGTCGTCTATATTCATGGAGTGAATGTATAGAAAATGCGGATCATAAGCACTCCGTAAATACACGGCATCGGCAAACACATGACTGTCAGGATAGTGATCCTCGAAATAAAAGCTGCCATGCTGAATTGGCATCATCACATTATGCTGATGGCGATCAGCCAGTGGATCAAAGGGGGCCGAATTATAAAGCTCACTGACCCAATGATAGGCGACAGCAGCTGTACGCAAATTAGCGGCTACTGCCAAATGAAATACACTTTCTTCATGGCTAGGTCTCACAATATGGTTAGCCGTAATTCCATTTTTGGACACGGGTGTACCCGTTAAGAGCACTTCATAAAGCGGACGTGATAGACTGGGTAACTCCGACTGTACTCGATAACAAGATAAGGATCCTTGCTCCACAAGATGCTCCAGATAGCCCATGTATTTGCGAGCAGCATCATATCTAAGTCCGTCCAAGACAACCACAATGAGTTTATTGGTCATTTCCGTCAATCTACTCACGCTCCTTCTCGCTCTAAATGTAAAAGCTCGGAAGGGTTCAACGCCAATGTGACTTTGTCCCCTTCTCTAGCCCCTAGCCAGCGTCCATCATTTAAAAGATCAACCGTTAATCGGATTCCTTCAGCCTCAACCGTACATCGAATAATATTGCCTAGCACAGACACAGATTTAATCACTCCATTCACCAGTTGTGCTCCGGCAGCAGCCTCCTGCTGACCCGCCCCATCATGCAGTAACGTTACGGCTTCGGGGCGAATAGCAAAGCTGTCCATCCCACTATCTATTCCGTGGAACAGCGCCATCACCTCTGGCCGAGTCAATACGTTATAACTGCCCATGAACCGGGCAACGAACTCTGTGCGCGGCGCGGTGTACAGTCCTTCCGGTGTTCCATCTTGGACGATGCGTCCACCATTCATAATGCAGATGCGGTCGGATAGAATCAGCGCTTCTTCCTGATCATGCGTAACGAATAGGGTCGTCATGTTAAAGCGCTTCTGAATATCACGAATTTCGGCACGTAGATTCTTACGAATCTTGGCATCAAGTGCACTCAGGGGCTCATCCAGCAGTAATACTTTGGGCTGCACGGCTAGAGAACGGGCCAGCGCTACCCGCTGCTGCTGTCCACCGGAGAGTGACTGCGGGTAGACATCCCGCTTCTCCTCTAGATCGACTAAAACCAGCAGTTCCTCGCAGCGGCTACGTCGGGCGGCTTTGGACAAACCACGCATCTTCATTCCATACTCAATATTTTGGCTCACCGTCAGATTAGGGAATAGAGCATAAGACTGGAACACCATCCCCACCTCGCGTTTACGGGGCGGCAGATTTGCCAGATCTTTATTCTCTAGAAGGATTCTGCCGCCATCCAGCTCCGAAAGGCCAGCTATGCAGCGAAGTAACGTACTTTTCCCGCAACCGGAAGGTCCTAGCAGCGTCACAAGCTCCCCTTCACGAATCTCCAAATCTATATTGTCTAGCACACAGGTCTCACCAAACATTTTGAGTATTCCCTGCAGCTTCAGATAATCGTTCATCCCTTAACGCCTCCTCCCATCTTTTTGCCAAGCTTCATTAGTACCATCGAAAGGACTAGAATAAACAGAAAATACGAGATGGCAATCGCACTGGCTAAATGTCCGCTTTCGCCCATTCTTTGATATAGATACACCTGAATCGTCTGAATATGCCCGCCAACTAGCATGTTTGTAAGGACAAATTCACCGAACAGAACGGAAAATGATAATAAGGTAGAGACGATAACGCCAGGCCAGATATTTGGCAAAATCACATTCATAAAAGCCGTTCTGCGGCGGGCTCCAAGCAATTCTGCGGCATGCAGCAGTTCTACGGCGTTAACGGTCAACAGACTATTGCGAATGCCCTGATACATATAGGGAAGAATGACCACAAAATACGCCCCCACCAATAAATAAGCTGTTCCAGCGATATCAAAGAGGCCAGAGGAATAGGTACGAATAAGTCCCACCGCAGCCACTACACCAGGCACCGCATAAGGCAGAACAACAATCACTTTCATAAAGCTCTCCCAGCGCGGAAAATAAATAGTGATGACAAAAACAGCTGGCAGCATCACGGCCAGACTCAGCACCACGCTAATCAGGCATAAATACAGCGAAGTCCAAAGCGCCTCCAAAAAACGAATATCCTTAAACATTTCTCCGAACCAATTCAGTGTCCAAGCTTGAGGCAATAAGGTATTTTGCCAGTCCTGCGCGAAGGCATAAATACCGGTTGCTAGCAGTGGAAGTAATAAATACACCATGAGCATTAGCATGAAAGTACGCGGAGCGAAGCCTGCTTTACGTATATTCATTGCCCCACCTCCTCACTAGCTGCCGTCCACAAGCGCCGAGAAGATTTGGTTTTCACATCCGGTTTACTGAGCGCTTTAGCTCCAAATCTCTCCGTTCGCCGAACCATCAGATGATTCAAATAGACGGCCAAAATCGTAGTCAGACCCAGCAGAACAGCAAGCGTACTCCCCATTTCTGGCTGAGTAACCACATCTCCAGCAACCAGTGAACCGATACGTACCGCCAGCAGATTATAATTCCCGCCAACCAAAGCATATGCCGTTGCATAAGCACCCATCGCATTGGCAAACAGTATTCCCAGTGTGCCGAAGATCGCCGGAGTTAGAATTGGCAGCCCAATCGTCTTCCAGAACTGCCACGGTCCTGCTCCCAGCAAGGACGCCGCCTCTCTCCACTGCTCACGAATTCCGTAAAAGGATGGATACAAGAGCAGTAAGGCTAATGGAACCTGAAAATAGACATACACCAGAATCAGACCAGACCAGCTATATAAATCAAAATCGGTAAAAACACTCCAGCCCCACTGTTTGAATAAGAGCGTAAACACTCCATTGTTACCAAGCAAAATAATATACGCAAAAGCTAGCGGAACTCCTGCGAAGTTAGAGGTCATATTCGACAGCATTAAGAGTCTGTCCCTTACCCTCGGAGTGAACCGAGTAATACAATATGCACAAAAAAGTCCGACAATGATCCCTATCAGACTTGAGGTTAAAGAGATCAGCAAGCTGTTCTTGATTGCCTGCATGTAATAGGCACTTTGCAGTGCATGCAGGTAATTGCCTAGCGTAAGTCCAGTTCCATCGGCCTTTTGGAAACTTCCCGTCAGCATGGACAATACAGGCACCAGCTGAAATGCCAACACCATCAGTGCAAACGGAATGAGTGCCAGGATCACACCGCGGCTTTTCTGTTTCAACTTCCTCACTCCTTGTCGCGGGAATAGAACAAGGGCACCTTACGGCATCGTAACGAAGGCGCCCTGTTTCTTTTTTTGGGGGAAGAACAATTCTAGTTCAAATGCACAAGCACACGTTCCTGCCATAACTGTGGAATGGTCTTCGCTGTTTCTTCCCATACCTTGTAATCGCCAACAGGCTTAGCGTTAACATACTCCTCTTTTGGCAGCAGCTTAGCCGCAACATCATCCGGCAGTATTACACTGTCACGGATCGGACGAGCGTACCCTTTGGCAAGATTAATCTGTCCTTCATCACTAAGGATGTATTGACGTGTCAGCTTCGCAGCGTTAGGATGCGGCGCATATTTGTTGATGATCGTTGCATAACCGCTCACCACACTGCCTTCCTTCGGAATGGCTACCGCGAAGCCATCTTTGTTGATCTGATCTCTATAGTTCAAAGCGTTGAAATCCCACAGCAGGGTAACTTCTACTTCCCCTTTTTCAATGTTGGCAAGAGAAGCTTCTGCATTGGAGAGACGTCCTTTTTTAGCTAAATCCTCGAAAAAAGCAATCCCCGGTTCAATGTTCGACTCATCGCCACCAAAAGCAATCGCCGCGGCCAATACAGCCATCTGCGCTTGAGCAGCTTTGGTTACATCACCTACGATGATTTTGTAATTTCCGTTCTTCAGATCTTCCCAGCTCTTCGGTGGATTAGCCACGAGCTTGGTGTTTGTCAGAAACGAAATCGTCCCTTGATAGCCGACAATCCAATTCCCGTCCTTATCCTTAGCCCAATTAGGGATCTCATCCCAGTAGGTCGTTTTATAAGGCTGTGTTACTCCTTTATCCACGGCAACCGATCCAAAAGCGATCCCTACATCTCCGATGTCAGCCGTTGGTTTATCTTTTTCCGCATCAAACTTGGCAATTTCCTCCGCACTCGACATATCCGTATCTGAATGTGTAAGACCATACTTACTACTCATATCACTCCATGTATCCTTCCAGTTCGCCCAGGAATCCGGCATTCCCACGCTGATAACACTGCCCTCTTCTTTAGCTTTACTCTCGATCTCGGTCAGACTTAATTCTTTGGTGCCAGCATTTCCATTCGTTGATTCGTCAGCCTTAGCCGAATTTCCACAAGCAGCAAGCAACAGGACGAGCAAGGATAACATTAGACCCATCGATAATTGATTTTTGATCCCTTTTTTCATGATTTCCCCTTCACTCCTATTTCTTATTTGCGGGCTTCTCTATGCTCCAACTGTTAGGCACCCAATTGCAGTATAGGCGTGTACTATTTTCGCGGCATTAAGGAGGATAGGAATATTTGTAAATAAAAAGTAAGACATACCAAAAAACCACCTGATTCACTCAGGCGGTTCTCGTGTTTATGCTTAAAGCTATACTACCTTCTACGCGCCGCCACACTTACCACGCCGTATCTATAGAGCACTTTCTTGCCGAACCATCCAAATAACCGATCCGTGAAAAAGCCCATAAAGCCAAGACAGAATAACCCTACAAAGATCCAATCTGTCCGGAAAAACAATCTGGAATTCCAAATCAGATAACCTACACCTTCGTTCGAAGCAATCATTTCCGCACCGATAATCGCCATATACGAGGTTCCCATCGCTAACCGGATGCCTGTAAAAATATACGGTATCGTCGCCGGGACGATCACATGAATCAGAATTTGCCACTCACTGGCGCCCATACTACGGGCTGAGCGGATTTTATCCTCCTCTACGGACATCACACCGGTCAAGGTATTCAGCACCACAATAAAAAAGGTAGCGTACATAATCAACGCAATCTTCGGCTGCTCCCCAATGCCAAACCACACTAGAAACAATGTAATGAATGCAATCGGCGGGATAAAACGAATAAAGTTCAGAAAAGGCTCTGCAAAGATACGAATTACATTCACCTTTCCAATAATCAGACCTACGGGAATCGCCATTAAACTGCCGAGTACCCAGCCAATTAGCACCCGGTAAAAGCTAATCCCGATATATTGCATCAAAGTTCCGTCTTCCAGAAGTTCCTGTCCACCCTTAAGCGTACTCCACGGTCCAGGGATCACATCAGGACCGTAGATCACTGCCCCAAGCTGCCAGACGCAGAGTGCGGCAATCCATAGTATGGATACAGAAACCCATTTCTTTTCCACCCATTTCATCATCTGTCCCACCCTATCCTATTCTTCGAAATGGCTCTGAATCTGGTTGTATAGCGAGTAAAATTCCGCTGAGGCTACGTCCCGTGGATAAGGCAGCGTATTGTCATAAATGTCCGTGATGTTAGAGGAAGGGCCTACAGACATAATGCCGATCCGTTCCCCCAACAGCAAGGCTTCCTGAATATCATGGGTTACAAAAATTACCGTCTTATGCGTCTGTTGCCAGATGTTGACCAGTTCTTTCTGCATCGTCCTCCGGGTCATCGCATCAAGCGCACCAAAGGGTTCATCCATCAGCAGGATCGCTGGATCATTGGCAAGCACCCGTGCCAGCTGAACACGCTGCTTCATGCCTCCCGATAACTCCTTCGGGAACTTCTCCTCATGCCCGTTCAGTCCTACAAGTCCGATGAACCTATCCGATATCGTGCGCCGTTCAGCCTTTGCGATTTTCTTCATTCGCAGTCCAAACTCCACATTCTCTCGAACCGTTAGCCAAGGGAATAAAGAGGAATCTGCTTGCTGAAATACAACTGCCCGATCTCTGCCAGGCTTATTCACCTCTTCGTTATCCACCCGAAGGTTACCGCCAGATTTGGAAACAAATCCGGCGATCATATTCAGCAGCGTCGACTTTCCGCAGCCACTTGGACCGAGTAGAACGAAGAACTCTCCACCTTTGATTACGAGATCCACATCTTTAATAATATAATGAACATCTCCAGCGGCTGACTCACTGTAGCTCTTGCGAAGCTGCTCAATATGAATGGTGTGCTGCTTAGCAGGTGATGACATGCTGAACCCTCCTATTTCTTATACGTGACTTTTTCCGGCAAAGCTTTGGTTAGCGGTTCAAGATTCAGCTTGCTATCCAGATCAAAATCCTTCTCAATGATTCCATTGTCGACCATATATTTCTTCTGCTTCGTCAGACTGTCATAAGCCGCCTGCGTGAATCCGAGCGCCCATGGATTGTTCGGAAGATCTTTGATCGTCGATTCCTTAGGCTGCTTCACTTCCTCGTACATCAAATCAGCAACCTCATCTGGATGAGCCTGGGCATAGCCCCCTGCTTCATCCACTGCTGCGAGAAAGTTCGCGATCCCCTCTGGATTTTTCGTTACAAAATCATTCCCTGCTACAATGCCCATCCCTAACCGCACGGTTGTTTTGGACATATCCGTCAGCTCATGTACGCCTGCAAGGGCACCCAGCTTATCATTAAGAACTGAACCATATAACCATGCACCATCCACAGCCCCTTGCTTCAAAGCGATATAAGATTCGTCAAAGGCTCCCTGCCCTATCAATTCCACATCACTGAGCGCGATGTTATGCTCTTTTAAATATTCATCCCAAAGGTACGGAATGAAGGTTCCACGAATAAAGCTCAGCTTCTTGCTTTTCAATTCCTCAGCTGTCTTGATATCATCCTGTACGAACAGCTTCCATTCTGTAGAAGCTTCATCTGTCGCCAGACCCGCAGAGGCGATGATAGCGTAATCTCCTTTCGACACTGCGTTCAACAAGGGAAAATCGGCCCCGAAAGCAACATCTACCTGTTTAATGAAGAGTGCATTTACACCTTCTGCCGGGGAACCAAAGTTGACTAGTTCGGCGTCTATCCCGTGTTTGGCGAAGATACCTTTATCTAATGCCACACGAAAGGTTGGATTCGTATTGATGTCAGCGATTTTAATCTTCAATGTCTCTTTTTTGCCGTTCAATGCTCCATCTTTAGAGGACGACGCATCACCTTTGGAGCTGCAACCTGATAATAGGATAACAACGGATAAGGATAAGAGCAGAAAGCTTGAGCTGATCCATGACTTTTTCACAACGACATCCCCCTCAAATGTATTAGTTGGCTTTGCGGCTACTACCTTCATCAGTCGTCGCCACACAAGCAGCCCCCTCAACAAACGGCAGGGTTGTTGCCACGTTCACTACCGAATCCGATCCCTTAGGTGCAGCTCCTGGTACTCTGAACTGCGTGACATCTATCGGCTCAATCGCTTGTTCTTCCGGCTTCTCCAGCTGCGGTACCCACGCATAAGGCACACGATAGGAACGGTAAACCATGTTTGTATTTCTGGAATCGTTATACGGCGAGATGTATTCCCAGACCAGTTCATGCTCTGGCGTAACCTCGAAAAGTCTACCGTTAGATCCTTCTGTAATTAAGGTGTTGCCATTCGGTAACCGCTGGGCTGAGCTAATATAAGGACTATAGAATTTATAAGAATCCGTCGGAACAGAGAATCCTGCTTCTGCCGCGGTATACTGCCATTCAATTTCGAGTGTCACTGGATTAATCTCTAGAATTCGAGAGTAGTCGCGAAGTGCATTTTTTTGCCCAAAGGGTGAAGATGGATTGGGAAGACCATAACCGCCCCAACCTCCGTTATCAAATACAAGCAGGTTTCCTTCTCCCGGCAAGCCCTTCGGAATGATGTGCGCATGATGCTGGCCAATGATCCAATCGATATGCTTCAATTCTGGCAGTGAGTATTCTGGACCAATTCTCCACACGATGGCCCCGGTACGCTTATCTGTAATTGCGATAATATTCGCTTCCCGTGCATCCCAGATCACGTTATCTGGATGGAAACGCTCATCGCCTGCATCGTAAAACTTATTAGGTCCTACATACGAAGCTGAATTGATATGCAACCAGTCACCGACACCGCCCCCCAGATTCCCGAAGGAGCGTGAGTTAGGATCACGGAATAAGACGTTTTTCGCCGCTTCATCAAAGCCTAGCTCTGCAAAATGTTCATTCGGGGCCCACTCCCAAACGATATTCCCTTCCCAATCCACTTCGATAATCGTGTCATCCAGCAGCTGCTTGTCGGAGATTTGGTGGTTGTAGATATTTTTGTGAGCGAGGATTAGGGTTTTGCCACCGTCTACCTTAGGCTCTAGCCCTGGTGCAAAATAACCCACCGGATTGCCTTCGCGCTGATAGTCATGATGCTGGCGGGCATACCAGAGCGGTTCATAACCCGGATCTTCTATATGTTCATAGCTGTTATATTTCCATACGATGTTACCGTCCCAATCGACCTGCACCAGATCTACATTATCCTGAATGCCAAATTTGGGATCTCTCCTTCCTGTACTGCCTAGCACATAACCACCAGGGAAGATTTTAGCCGGAAACCCGAGCAGTCCCTTCCACAGATGCACTTCTTTACCGTTCATATCAATCAGTACAACACCTTCTTCACCCGCTTGAAATACGGTATAGCCACTCCACGCTTTGCTCGGATTAAATACGGTTGCTCCAGTTGGAAATATGGTTGAATGTCCCATCGTTCATCTCTCCTACATTTAATTTATTTTAATAGCTAAGATAATTACTTTTCTTTGTGACTGCTCGTGGCTTCTGTTCAAGGTTTGGAGAAGCTTCAGCCTCAGCATTCTCCTTCACCAGCTTCAGCAAGATGTCTGAGAATCCTTCGAGATTACTAATGATCCGCTGATAAAAGTGACTTTGCTGCACCAATTCCTCTTCCGTGAACCCCTCAAACAGAAGCGAAATACATCGTTCCCCAATGTTGCTGTTAAGCTCTGCCATCTTCCGGCCTTTGTCTGTGATGTCCAGCATCACCGTCCTGCGGTCCCCTTCCTTACGTCTGCGTACAGTAAATCCGCCTGCCTCAAGCTTATCGCTCAAAGCTGTGATCGCACCTGACGTAAAGTCCAGTTCATCTGCTAAATCCCCAAGCCGCTGTTCACCCTCGCGAATGATTTTATGTAGAATCAGCATGCCGGGTAAAGAGATGCCTGCTACTGCAACCTTATCCCGTTCCTTTACAAATCTGCGGACCATCTTGCGGAATACCCAGTCCGTCTCCTCCAGCTGTCTCCAATACGTATCGCTCATTCTTACCTCATCTCTCTCCATAGCCAACAAAAAAAGACTCCCAGCACATATCCCAGGCAAGGGAAAAGTGCGGGAGCCTTTGGCGGTCCAATCGGCTCAGATAAATTATTTCACTGTTCATTTAATTAGTGTTTAAGTATTGCTGATATCATATAACCCTTTATTCCTACCTGTCAAGTATGTATTTTTAATTCTAAAAAAATCACCCCAATACCGGTGCAGATCGCATGCTTGTACTAATTCAAAATCAAATAAGTTTTAAGCTTTTTCATTGACATTTTGCCCATTGTTAAATATATTGTACCTAAGAATAAATGTTTACCTAGGGAAACAAATTAGATAATTAAAATAAATGTTTCCAATAGGAAACAAATCAATAAATTTCAAGCCGAGGAGCTTTTTAATGATTGAAATTAGAAACCTAAACGTGGATTATTTCGGTAATTCAGCGCTAGAAAATGTAAATATCGACATTCCCTTTGGGTATACCATCGGAATTATCGGGCCAAATGGTGCAGGAAAATCGACATTCATTAAGTCATTGTTAGAAGTAATCAAGAAAAGAAGCGGAACGGTGAGGGTAGAGGGAAAAGACATTTCTGAGTATAAACGGAAGATCGCATATGTACCGCAAAAAAATGATATTGACCTTACTTTTCCAATCACAGTGAACGATACAGTGCTAACTGGAACCTATCCAAACTTAAGAATCTTCCAGCGCCCCGGGAAAAAAGAGCGGCAACGCGTCGAGGAATGTATGGCCATGGTAGATATAAGTGATCTTGCAAATAAACAAATTAGTAATTTGTCTGGAGGACAACTACAAAGAGTTTTTATTGCCAGAGCGCTTGCCCAAAAAGCGGATGTATTTTTTTTAGACGAACCTTTTGTCGGCATAGATCTAGTCAGTGAAAAAATTATTGTAAAACTGCTTAAACAGCTTCGCGAAGAAGGGAAAACCATATTGATCGTTCATCATGATTTACATGAAGTCGAAGAATACTTTGACAAAGTAATCATTCTCAATAAAAAGCTTATTGCTTTTGGCGATGTGAAAGACACCTTTACAGCCGACAATATCCTCAATGCTTACGGGGCTTCCTTAGGTAATCTTGTAATCAAAGGAATGGGGGGCGCCGAAAATGATTGATTATTTCTCATCATTATTAAACATTCCGATCTATGCGCTTAACGCAGGATTGTCTGCTATCATTCTTGGCATTGTTTCAGGGGTTTTAGGAAGTTTTATTGTACTTAGAAAAATGTCATTAATGGGAGATGCTTTGTCTCATGCTGTATTACCAGGTGTGGCGTTATCTTATATTTTAGGGATCAACATTCTTGTAGGAGCTTCATTGTTTGGACTTTTAGCGGCCATCCTCATTCAATTCATAACAAGTCGCAGCAATATCAAAAGTGATACCTCGATCGGAATTATTCTCAGCTCATTTTTCGCTCTAGGAATTGTCTTAATCACTTTCGCCAAGAGCGGGCTTGATTTAACTCACATTTTATTCGGTAACATCTTAGCCGTCCCGCAGTCCGAGTTAATGCAATCATTTATTATCATGCTTGTTGTTATAGCCATCATTTCATTGTTGTATAAAGAGCTGTTAATTAGTTCGTTTGATCCTGTCGTCTCTAAGGCATTTGGTTTAAAAACGGGATTCTATCATTATTTATTGATGATGCTGTTATCCGTGGTTACTGTGTCCTCATTATCTCAAGTTGGAATTGTGCTTGTTATTGCAATGCTAGTTATTCCAGCAGCTACATCATATCTTTGGACAAATAAGCTGATCCATATGATTATCCTGGCTTCCACCATCGGCGCTGTATCTGGAATTATAGGTGTGATCATTAGCTTCAGATTCAATTTACCTACAAGTGCTACCATTGTTCTAGTAGGGGTAAGTTTGTTTGCTATATCATTTATTATCTCGCCCAAAAATAATTTTCTAAGAAAAGGGGTTAAACAAGGATGAAAAAAACAATAAAGATGCTCTCTTTGACAATGTTCATCTTGCTATTTACCGCATGTTCAACCGTTAGTGAGGGAGAAGCAGACCATGACAAGTTGAAGATTGTTGCAACCTACTCCATTATCGCGGATATGACCGAAAACATTGTAGGGGAAAAAGCTGAGGTCTATAGCATGGTTCCCATCGGAACAGACCCGCATATGTACGATCCATTACCTAAGGATACAAGTAAAGTATCTAGTGCAGATTTAGTTTTTTATAACGGATTGAACCTGGAAACAGGTAAGGGGTGGTTCCAAGACCTTCTTGATGTCACTAATAAAAAGGATGTCGCTTTTGCCGTCTCAGATGAAGTAACTCCAATGTACCTAACAGAAAAAGGCAAAGAAACTCAAGAAGATCCTCATGCCTGGCTTGATGCTCAGAATGCTATTAAATATGTAGATATCATCACTAAACATGTAATCGAAAAAGATCCGGACAACAAAGAATTTTATCTGAATAACCAATCAGAATATGTTAAGAAACTTAATGAATTGGATCAATATGCAAAAGAAGCGGTAGAAAAAGTCCCGCAGGAGAAACGTATTTTGGTTACAAGCGAAGGGGCATTTAAATATTTTTCAAAAGCCTACGGATTTGAATCCGCATTTATTTGGGAAATCAATACCGATAGTCAAGGAACGCCAGAACAAATGAAAAATATAATTAAAATCATTGATGAAAATCAAGTGCCGGCTTTATTTATGGAAACGAGCGTTAATCCGAAAACAATGGAAACCATCTCCAATGAAACGGGTGTACCGATACATTCTAAGATTTTCACCGATTCTTTAGCTAAGAAAGGCGAAGAAGGCGACACATACATTAAGATGATTAAATGGAATATTGATAAAGTCGTTGAAGGATTGTCGTCATAAAAAAAGGCTGTCGAGATTTTTCTCGACAGCCTTAACTTTTATAATAACGAACCATTATTGGCCACTTTCCAGCACAATTGCATGACTGTCCTCATCATAAACCTGCATAAAAGCTGAAACCGTCGGCAAATATTCAGCTGCCACATATAAAGTGCCCTTTATGTTTTGCACATTAAGGCTTGCATCTGGCTTTAGGGAAAGTGTCCACTCCCCTTTGCTAATCATCGTCTCTTTGCTTGCCGAATCCCAACGAATGTCCGCTCCCCATGCGCTAAATAGCGCTCTAACCGGTAAATAAATTTTGCCGGATTGCTCAAGTGGTAGATTGTTAGTATTCAATTTCACCTGTACTCCGTCCAACCATACTTGCATGTCCTTACCCACTGGTAGTAACGAGACTGCATCGAGCAGATCACCCTCGCTACGCAGTGGCTTAAGGGCTTGCAAATCGAGACTCAATACCTTCAGCTTGTTATTCAGCGTATCCGTCACATACAATTTCCCGGAAGCAAACGCAACACCGGAAGGCTGATTAAACATCACTTTATCCAATGCTCCAACTTGATCTCCCAAGGTGCCCTGCCCTGCAACTGTGATGACTCTTCCATCTTTCTGAATGGCCCGAACCCTATGGTTCAGACTATCAGCAATCAGCAAGACTCCATCGGCATAGGCGAGTCCACGAGGACGATGGAACAGCGCAGACAGACGATCTCCATTGCGGAACCCTCCAGCCATATATCCGGTCACTGGATCAACTGTCGTTGCTTTGCCCGCAAAGGTCTCAACCATATTGCCTTTAATCAATCGAATCATCTGATTCCCACTGTCAGCCACATAGAGATTACCGGTTTCATCGAACACAAGACCCACGGGCTCATTAAATTTGGCCGAAGCTACCGAACCATCTAAATAAGCACCAATATTACCCTGCTGACCTGCAAAAGTAGTCACAATACCTTCCGGTGTAACTTTGCGAATCACATGATTCAGCGTATCGGCTACATATACATTGTCATTATTGTCTATTGCCAATCCACCCGGCGCGTTAAACTGCGCGGTATTGGGTTGTCCATCTTTATAGCCAGCCGCTCCCGTTCCTGCGAAGGTATATACTTCTCCATTCTTAATTTTACGGATGACATGATTGTCGGTATCACTGATATAGATAATGCCTTTACTGTCAGCAGCGGTATACGTCGGATGATTAAACAAGGCCTTTGCACTATTCGCATCGATATATCCTTCTGCACCTTGTCCAGCCACTGTCTGCAGCTCACCATTACTCCACTTGCTGATAGTACCGCTTCCGGACTGTACGATAATGAGATCATTGCTGCCAGATACAGCAGTCAATCCCCATGGCTGTTTAAGAGAGAGTACAGCGTTAGAAGAGATATTCTGATTTATACTCCCTTGAACGTTGCCACTTACGGGTTGTACTGCCTCTGCGGTAACGATGCTAGATGGCACTGCGCTTATGAGCATAAATCCACAAACGATGGAGATGAGTTCCTTTTTCATTATGTTTGTTCTCCTCTCGAAGGTTATTGCGCCTTTAAAATAACAAAGATAATCTAATCTGGAGGTTGTCTACTACTACCTCTACAGGGCCGTTTTCTGTATCTTCAATCCTCACGAGAGGAATGGTAACGATATAAGGTTCGGGAAATAATGCATTCAAGAACTCCGGAGTAAGTTTAAGCACAAAAGTATTCTCACCGTTCCGCTCCAGTACATAATCTGTATCTTCTAGTGGAGATGGATCTCCTAGATCATATTCATAACGATATCTAATCTCCCCTACATCATAACCCAGCGAATAGATGATAAATTCTGTTGCTTCACCTTCACCTATAGGGCCAGTATGGTTAAAATAACTCGGAGTGATCATTCCCTTGTAGGTAAAACCGCCATCTGCTATCAGTTGATCCTCTTCCTGTACTTCACCCCCGGAAAGGGCATTCTTTAACAAACCACCGTTTACCTTGATTTGAACGAAAGAGCTATAAGGAAGTGATTCACGCAGCTGAATGTGAAGCTTATTCTCTCGAATATATACCTCACCTAAATCGAGCTTGTCCTCACTTTGATTCAAAGTAACACTCACCCCATCCCTCGCAGCATTAGGATTAGAGTCATCTGTGATATTAAAGACTAATGGTGCAGTAAACGGCAAAACAATCTCATTATCACGGACGAGATAGTCATAGATATGTTCTCTAAATTCCTGCTGGTCTAGCTCAGGCGCACCTAGTGGATTTGGTGTTGGCTCCGGTGTTGGTACCGGCGATGGTGTTGGTGTTGGTGTTGGTGTTGGTGTTGGTGTTGGTGTTGGCGTTGCCGTTGCCGTTGGTGTCGGCGTTGGTGTTGGTTCCGGTGTCGGCGTTGGTGTTGGTTCCAGCGTCGGCGTTGCTGTTGGCTCCGGCGTCGGTGTTGACGTCGGTTCCGGTGTCGGCGTTGGTGTAGGTCTCATCGGCGGTGTTGGTCTCGTCATATCTAAGGGAGCTGAACTAGATAGATCATAGTTAATCTGAGGTGGAATTGTTGGAATAGACGGACTTGAGTGAACGGGCATAGTGGCTTTGATTTGCTCGAGTAGTTGCTCGATTTTTTTCTTAGCCGATTCGAATTCTAATACCTCTTCTTCGTTCAGATATTTCAAATGCTGCTCTAGCGCAAATTGTGGTAATGCATTTAGGGACAACTGCGACTCTATCCATTGTTGATTCTCCATAATTAACTGCTGGGAGGCTGTTATCATACGCTCAATCAGCGTGGGATCAATAGTCGAAACTACATGAACTGTTCCTTCCAGAACTCCCAGATAATCGCCGTTATTCCCTATCCTATTATTAAGGACTACGTTACCTTGGCTATTAACGCTAACAAAAAACTCTGTACCCATAACGCCCATAATAGCCGTTGGTGTCTCAATCTCAAAGCGAGAATCGCCATCCAGCTTCTTTTTCACCTTGATCAGGACTTGCCCGTTTTGCAGCTTCAGGCTTGTTTTCCCACCCAATGCCTTTGCGCTTTCTACTAATTGGCTAATGGTAAGCGTAGTGCTAGCTCCGATCGTAACTTCTTTGTTAGCATCAAGATCGAGGCTAATTTGCCCATCATTGCCTGTTATAATCGTATCACCTTGGGTAATCGCCATTCCTTTAAAAGCGTTGAATTTCTTCGTTCCACCGCTCTTTTTCACTTCAGACTTGCCTGAGACCGCAGTTATTTTCCCAACTTTGAAGCTATCCTTCGCCTCTGTGACAACTGCTGGCCAAAGAATACTGAACAACAGCATAAACGACAGTGTAAGCTTTAACGACCTCATCTCAATCCCTCCAGTTCATAGACACTGATTCCTTGTTCCTTGCCCTTTACCTTGATCTCTCCTAATGAAACGGCTGATACTCTATCTTTTACAAAAGCATAGGTAGCCTCACTGATGAGGATTTGTCCAGGCTTCGCATTGCTTTCCAGACGGGCTGCCGTGTTGACGGTGTCGCCAATCGCTGTATAATCCATCCGGGTCTTGGAGCCGATATTCCCGAATACAGCTGGACCAGTATGCACCCCGATACCGAATTTCACTACAAGACCAAACCGTTCGAACAGCTTTTGTTCCACCGCAGCCGAGCCTTCCTTCATCGCCCACGCCGCCTTCACCGCTTGCATTGGATGATCCTCCAGCAGCAATGGAGCATTAAAGATCGCCATCGTGGCATCCCCGATAAACTTGTCCAGCGTGCCATCATACTTAAAAATACAACCCGCAGTCAGATCCAGATACTCATTCAGAATCTCAACAATCTCCTCTGGTTCAGCAGCCTCCGACAACGGAGTAAACCCGCGAATATCAACGAATAACAATGTTAGCTCTCTGCGGCTTCCTCCCAGCTTCAGCCCTTCTTTACCGTTCTTGAGAATTTGATCGACAACCTGCGGGGCAACATATCGACCAAAAATATCCGTAACTCTACGTTTCTCCATCAGTTCTTCTAAATATTGAAAAGCTATTACGATAATACAACTAACGATTAGAAAGGGAATCACATAACCCAGTGAAATTACTATCCCTTGGTCATAGAAAAAACGACCTGCAAAAATAAGAAGGGCAATGATGACCACAATGACCGCATAGGAATATAGCATCTTCACTTTACGGAATAGTAGATAGGCTAGGAGCGCAACAAAAAGCAACACTACCTCGTTCCACTTCCAATCCAGTACCCGCTTATAATTATCGTCCAGTAGAGATTGAATGATATTTGCATGAATTTCCACACCATATAACGTATTTTTTCCGCTAATTGGTGTTAGGAAGTCATCCTTAAACCCTGTAGCATAGGGCCCTATAAGCACAATTCTATTCTCAAAATAAGATGGTGGAACCTCTCCGCTAAGAACCGCCGAATAAGGAATCTCCTCAAAGTCGCCATTGCCACCTGAATAAGGGATATAAAAGCGCCCAAAGTCATCCAGTGGGAGTTTCTGCGGATCAGCAGTGCCCCCCATCGCCTCTCGATATTTCTGGTAGACCGTCCATGACAAGCTGTGAATAGACTCCCCTTCATAGTCAAAAGAATAAAGAGCCTTACGCACCACTCGATCAGTATCCGTAATAGTATTGATATGGGCGGTTGCAGCCGCAGCCTTCCGCAAAGCCTCAAACGGCTGGGATAGCTCCAGCGCTTCGATCTTTCCCTGCTCGGTATTTGGCGCAAATGTGCCATATACCGGCAAAACTACATTCCCCGCACGGGCCACAGCCGCAGCGAATTCTGTATCCGACTCCGGGTCCTCCGAGCCTACAGGGAACGTAAGGTCAAAACCGATCACTGCTGGATGTCCCTCGGAGAGCGTATCTAACAGCTGTGCATGAACATTTCTGCTCCACGGCCAGCTGCCAAAATCCTCCAAGCTCTGATCGTCTATCCCGATGATAGCAATCGTAGTATCCACAGACCGCTCGTGCTGCATCACGCGGTCTTGTAACAGATGATCAATGGAGTCAAGACTCCCTCTATACAGTAGAACCGTAAAAATCACCGTAAGTAGAAGCAAAATATGTGCTAACTTTACTCTCAAGGTTCGTTTCTCCAATCTATGTATTATGCAATGAGTCCGAGCCAGCGCTATAATAAGCGTTCAAATACGTTGGTAATTGATAAGCAAAGAAGAAGGGGGCAGTGGATAACAGAATAAGGAATATAAGCAATCATGGATGAATACCCATTCCTGCGCCAATTGGAAGAAGTGCCGTAACAAGGAGAATAACTGCCGGATCATCGTGAATAACTAGTGTAACAACGAAAGATATCATTATGACTGCCAGCAGGAAGCTAGATTATGTCTATTAAAAATTTATTCAAAAATATTATATATGAAAAATCATATGAATAGTAAGAATTTCCTGCTTTGCTAGAAGAAAAGGAATATAGAATGCAAAAAATGACAAAAAGCAGGCCAGAGTTACCTCTGCCTGCCTTTGCCATACTATTCTTATAAATTGATTATTCCATATAACAGTTTTGCAATTTCAGCACGGGTTACTTTGCCACGAGGATCGAAATGATTGTCGCCCTTACCGTCAAGGATTCCCTTAGCTTGCAATTCACTTACCGCTTGCTTCGCCCACTCTGATACGCTGTTTATATCCTTAAAGCTTGCAGTAGCAGCAATGGAAGACTGCACTCCAGCTTTGTATTGTATTAATTTCTGCAGGACAACAGCCGCTTCTTCACGTGTAATTGCATCTTTAGGACGGAACTTGCCATCACTGCCTTGGATGAGTCCAAGCTGGACAGCTTTGTCTATCGATGATGCATAATAAGCATCTTTTGATACATCTACAAAAGCACCATTCCCCGTAGTTTCACTTGTCTCATTCAATCCGAGTGAACGAATGGCTAGTGTAACAAAATCTGCACGGGTTACATTCGCTTGTGGACCATAGTGCGTATCGTCGATACCCTTAATCACATGCTTAGCCGTCAGCTTGGAAATGTACAGCTCTGCCCAGTGACCAGCGGTATCACTAAATTGCTTATGGTATTCCAGTACCGCGAAGGAAGAGAAATGATCTGTTGTAAAGGTAACGGTATTGCCTTTAAACACTCCACCCAAATATTCCAAGGTACTGCCATTTACATAATAGACACCTGCAAAATCTGTATCAAGCTTAGCAAGCTGTTCCTTCGTCAGCGTCAGGGTAATCGTAACAGCACCTTTAAACTGATGAATAGCCGTTTCTTTGCCGCCTGCTGTGGTACTGAGGTTCAGCGTCACGGTTGCCTTGGATGGACTCATTCCAGCGACATTGCTTTGTACAGCTGTCGTAGTTGTATCAACGCTCAGCAGCAGCATGTCACTTCCGACCGGGATCGCTGGTAAAGAGCTTGTTGGTACGCTTAATGTAACGCTGGAAGATACAATATTCAGATTCAGCTTCTTGTCGGCAGCCTGTTGGATGCTCGTTGCATCAAGTGCAAGTTTAAACTGATCTTGGGTCAAAGCTCCTCCGCCTAAGCTAATCTTGATATTTCCACCTGTCGTAGCTTCCTCAATCAGCTTCTTCAAGGCTGACGGATCAGCTGTATACGTTCCATTACTTCCTAATGCCAGTTCAATGTTTCCTTTTCCCCCTCCAGGTGTGGCTGTAGGCGTTGGAGTCACTGTTGGCACTGGTAAAACTACTGGAGGTGCCGATGTCACCTCTGGTGCTGGTGTCGGCGTCACTTCTGGCGATGGCGATACCTCTGGCGTCGGCGTTACCTCTGGTGTTGGTGTTGGTGTCACCTCTGGGGTCGGCGTCGGTCTTACATCCTCTTTTCCAGTGTAGAAGCCCCAAATGTCTGAAAGCACACTACCAGAGTTATCATCCTCGACTTTTGTATACCACTGGTAGTAGCTTTCTGGATTAAGCTTACTCCAAGTGACCTGAGTCTCCGCACCGCTCTCTACTTGCTGCTGGGTCGCGATTGTCTGATCACTGTAAACCTTAACTCCAATGTAATCGGTAGCTACACGTTTGGTTACAGGCTGCAGATCGAGATCTAGTACGAACTCATCTTTGCCAGGGAACTCATTTTCATCATAATAATTATAATCATCCAAGTAAGGCGAATAAGTCTTCACACGAAGCTTGTTGTTAGCTACATCGAACTGAAGCAGACGAATATAACCAAGTCCACCCTCTTCGGCACCTTGATAATCTGCCAGCATTTGATATACACTGCGGTCCGCAATGCCATCTCCATTATCATCCAACTCATCTACCTTAAGCTCCGCATCATGATAATGACCGGACAAAGCTGCGATTACGTTCTTGTTAGGTTTTACAACCTTTTCAAAGATCGTATCGGCAATCGGTGCGCGGTTATTAGATACGAGCAGGTATTCATGAAGACAAAGAATCGCTTTACGTTCTGGATAACGAGCAACGATCTCATTCATCCATTCAATTTCTTCTTCAGCCAGTCCCCAGCCCATATATACGATAATGAAGTCATTTCCGTTCGCAGATACTAAATCATAATGGCCCCGGTTGTTGTCATAGGATCCGCCAAAGGTTGGCATGTCCTTAAATCTCCATTCCCCAAAGTATTGCCAGAATTTCGTGTAATCTCCGGTTTGATGGCCTACATCATGATTACCCGCAAGAACACCATATGGAATACCTGCATCCTCAAGTACCTTCATATCCCGATCGGCTTCTTCCCATTCATATTCCTGATAGGATTTGTCCACTATATCTCCGGTATGAATTACATATTTCAAGTTCAAATTATCCTTATTGTCGGCAATCCACTTTACATTTTTCTGATAAATGTAAGGGTAGCTTTGAGAATAATATTGCGTATCAGACATCCATACAAAAGAAAAATCATAGGTATCCTGCGTAACTGTAGGTGCAGTCTTAGTCGCGGACGCAATCTCATCCTGAACCATGACAGCAATGCTACCTCCGCTAGCGAATTCTCCAACAGTCACCGTAGATTTCAGTTCAAAATCCTCAGTACCAGCAATCAAATGATCCAGCTGTATCCACTTCTCTTCAGCAGGACTCCACGCGTAGAGACTTACTTTACGACCTGGAAGTGAATTACCCTTCCATTCAATATCCACACGATCTGAAGCCTTCACCGATTCATCCAGCTTAATTTCATAGCGCTGATATGGGAATTGCTCAACCGCATCGTTAATTAAGTACTGTCCGTCAACTGCACTTATTTTGCTGTATTCGTCACTGCTAAGGGCTTTTTCGCCCGCAGGAACGGATTGCTTCGGCGGTTCTGTATCGGATGCGTTCTTAAATCCAGTAAATCCTTGCTCTGGATGGTTACCATCGTACTTGAAGCCTCTATAGAAGGTAACATCCATCTTATCCTGGTTAGGATCTTCAACCTTAACCTTCAAGGTCGGATTCGTGCCCACACCAATCTCCAAGTTCTGAGGTGAGATCAGGAGTGGTGCAAATGGATTTTCATTCGGTACATGGAATGTAATTACCTTTTCCACCTGATTACCTATCTTATCCAATGCGGTGATAGAAAGCGTATGGTCTCCACCGGACAACTTTCCGGATGAAGTAGCATAAGGCAGTTCAATAACATTGCCGTCCAGCTTCACGCTAACTTTATCTACACCTGCGTAAGTATCCTTGATCTCAGCAGTAATTACGAAATTACCACGATAAGTTTTTCCATCTTCAATCGATGCTTTAATAGATGGTGGCGTGTTGTCTACAACTACGTTTGACGATACCTTGGATCCACCTTCGGTCACTGTTACTTTATGTTCTCCGTCCGTTATTTCTGTAGTATTCCAGTTATAAGCCTTCGAACGGAACAAATCAGATTTCAGATCGAACCGGAAGCCGATGGATTCATGCTTACCTGCGCTGTCCCCCATTTTAATTTCTTTATCACGTTCTGCATAAGCAGGGTCCCAAACTTCAGTACCGTCTGCAAGTAATAGGCGCACATTCTTTACTTCAAAATCATCTTTATTCTCCTCGGGACGAGGGTCAAAAGGCGATGATTTAGAGCCCGCCCGAATGTAGATCACATTATCCTTGCCCACTTGCAAAGCGGCAGAGGAGATCGGGAAGGTCAATGTCGTATACGTAGTAATCGGGTCCATAAAGGTGTATAGAATACTCGCATCCCCTAATTCTTCTGGTCCCATGGTGATACCGTTTTTGAAATAATAATCTACATTCTTCGCATCAAATACAAAGTAAGCATCATTCTCAAGCGCGGCATATACCTCGTTATTGCCAAGCACCTTATTGTCGATGCTCAGGCCCACTTCATCAGCCTTTGCGGTAGCAGAGGTTCCTTTTACCGTCATAGAGCCATTAATGAATTGCCCATCCTTCACATTCAAACGAAGTGATGATTGATCTGGACCACCTGTAATTTTCACTTTCATTACCGGAGATTCAGTCTCATTTGTGCCATCGGAAACGACGAAATAATACTGTATTTCATTTCTGCCGATCAAATCAGCAGACGACAATTTATAATGATACAAGCTATCGTTAAAGTCTTGGGATAGATTATGGCTGACAAAATCAGGCTGCTTATCCGAAGCTACCCTTACTTCTACAGACGTAACGGCTTTATTGTCATCCGCGAAAGCCTTCAAATCCAGACTCATCGACTGATCAATCTCCGTTACAGCAGTCAGATCATTTACCGTCGGATTTTCGGTATCCGGATCCACATGGATCGGTGTGTTAGGAAGCAGTGCAACATCTACCTGCCCTGGTGACGGAACCGCTGATCCTGTGCTAATCTTGAGCATTTTACTTTGCCCATTCACAGGATACTTGTATAGAAGGGCTTTATTTTCTTTGGTGTCGTCACCTTTAGCCCCACCATCATAGGTAAGATCAGCATCATAATACGCAGAGGAGATTTCTTTCTCGGTATTACTTTTGATTACGACGGCCCGGCGGCCAGAGTTCGCCATCCCATCGCTTTTGATTTGAAAGAGATTCGTGCCATCCATCAAATTAGTGTTGAATTCCGCATTAAAATCACTAGCGGTGTATGTACTGTTAGCACTATTAATAACCCAAAACACTACGGACTGCTGTGCAGGAATTACAAAACTCTCTTTCGTAGAGGGCCACTTCACATCGGAAGCATTGCCTTTATCAGGATAGCGATAATAGATCTTGTAGTTTTTAAAATCAATCGGTGCATCAGTATTGTTATATACCTCAATGAATTCAAAAGCATCGCTGCTCGTACCTTTTACATTCGTCGAATTTGGCAGCAGCTCTGTAATTAACAGCGGCGGCACATTACTCGAATCGAATGCAGGCAGGTTCACATGAACAGAATAGCTCTCTGTTACATTGTTTACACGAATGCTGTAGTGCAGTTCTGGTTCTTCCAGTGCAGCCGCAGGAATCACGGCCGTATATTCCCCCTCGCCTTTTGAGGTCATGGTGATTACCGTATCTTTCACCTGAGAAGGAGAGCCGTATTGCAACTTCACTACCGGTAGCGTTCCGTCTGGTCCAATCTCTAGGTTCGTAATCTTCGCGGTGACGGGAAGATCCGCTGGATCCACACTGCTCTGCGAGTGGTGTTCAATTACCGGTTGCTTGTCTCCAGGTACTAGCTCAGGCAGTTGTTCTGGATCTACGGTTCCTGGTGTAGCCGCAACCGTTCCCGAAATCGCCATGAGACTCATCATAGAGCTGTCGGATTGCGAATACTTATAGAAAATCCCGTTGTTTTCCTTCACCTGTTCTTTTCCATAAGAAGCAGAGACAATAAGAGCATCTCCTGCTTTACTTTTAATTTGTAAGTTGCGCGCAGAAGCGTTGGCCATACCACCGCCACCGTTAATACGGAACAGGTTTACACCTTCCTGAAGAGATGCAGAAGGATTAAAGTTTTTGATGAAATCCTCGGCAGGAACACTCAGATTATTGCCGTTCATAATCCAGAAGACGATATTTCCATGCGCCGGTATGACCGCATCGCCGTTTGGTGTCCAAGTATCTTTGTCATTATAAAAGAAATAATAATCCTTAAAGTTAACCGGCTCGTCCGTATTATTGTAAACCTCAACAAATTCGTAACCATCTACAGAGCTACCATCCGCGCCTTTTACATTTTTAGTATCTGGAACAACCTCTGTAATAAGTAAAGAGCCTGGATTGGTTGGTGTCGCGTATACATCTGTCATTACAGTCGGTTGACTTAAAAGCGTGTTGAGCTCAACCTGTTCATCAAAATGTGCTCCTAATTCGGAAGATGTCTGCTCTGTATCCGGCCGCTGTTCTTCCGCATATCCTGCTGGAACCATGATCCCCAACATCAAACTACTTGCAATTACGCTGGATAGAAAACGTTTAGCTTTTGCTGTTATTCTCAAAACTCCGAACACTCCCCGTAAGTTTGATTGTGACCCTTCTGCATAAATATGCAATTTAGATCATCTGGAAATTATACTAGGGGTATATTATCGCTATATCATTTCAATGTTAAATCTTTAGGTTATCTTAAATATTGTTTAAGCTTCAGCTCAGCTTTCCGGGTTATAATAGAAATAAGTTAAACCACAACCATCACAGACACTTTCAACAGAAACCATAGAACGTTATTCGTAAAATAAGAAAAGAGGACTCTAATGGATATAAAAAGAGTGATTATAGTAGGAACCGTAGTTATAGTAATGTCTTTCGGAAATGCTTGGAGTAGCCTTACTGCTAACGCAAGCTCGTCAACTCAATGGTCCACCACAAGTGTTGCGGATAAAGACGAATTATTATTGAAAGCCCTTAACCAACCCACAGATGATGATCTGTACGATGCCTTATATGACGGCAAATCACTTCAAGATATTGCAATAGAACAAAACACAGATATTGAAGATGTGATCGATCTACAGGTAACCCAGCTAACGGAACAGCTAGATTCACGACTAGCCTCTGGAAGCATTACAGCCGAGCAGTATGCAGCACACAAAGCGGAGCTGAGGGACATCGTTACGGAGAGTGTTCTCACTTCTTTCGGCTAAGAAAGATACATATAGTGGCCGTATAACATTTCTCCGCGCCCAAGCTAAAACGCCTTGGGCGTCCCTAATGGACGGTAAGCGTTTATGCGAGAAATATAAGGATAATATATAGCTTGGAGATTATATATTCTTATATTTAAATAAAGAGGGTGATCCGATAGCCATTGAATGGCTGTCAGATCACCCTCTTCGTATATTCAACGCTATTAAACTGAATTCCTAAGTCTCTATCTTGTTATCTCTATTGATCTCCAGTATATCCAGGAAGAATACAAAAATTGGAATCCCGAGAATTAGACCCCATACACCCATATAGTGCTCAGAGAAGAGAAGTACGATAAAGGTGTAGAACATAGGCAGATTCATTTTGGATGACATCAGTTTTGGATTTAAGAAATAACCCTCAACAAAATGTAGTATGGCGATCATAACCAATACATATATCGTCATTGCTATGCCACCAATGTTGTAACCAATAATACAAAGTGGTATTAAGGAGATCACAAAACCTACAACTGGAATCAAACTAAGCAGGAAGATCATAATCGATAAGGCGAATAAATACGGAAAACCTAAGATCCAGAGTCCGATCACCGTAAAGCATGTATTAAACAGCGCGATCAGAATTTGCGCTTCGATCACTTTACCAAACGATGAGATGAATTTTCTACCGAAATACTCAAGCTCAACATAGAACCAAGAAATCTTGCTCTCTTTAAGACGGGCAGTGAAACTGACAATTCTGTTCTTCTCAAGGATAAAGACAAAGCTCAGAATGGTGGATAATACGAAGCTTGTGCCCCAATTACTTATTTTCAGGACGTATTCAAGACCATCTTTCACATAAGACTGGTAGTTCAAATCCTTAAGCTGGGCAAATAAATACTGCACGATTTCGTTCTGCGGAATGTTTGCAGGGGTTAAACTGGTCAGAAAATTAGTTAACTGCTTTATCTGTGTGAAGACCTTCGGTAAATAATTCACTAAGGTCACTACGATCAGAGCAATCAGAGCTAAATACAAAATAACAATAATGACTTTACTGTTGACCGCAACATATTTATTGATTCGCTTCGTGAGCAGCACCTGAAAGCTGTTCATTACATAAGCAATCAGAAATGTTAACAGTACTAAATTGAGCATATCTCTAATACTGAATAGCAGCAGGGCAACCAGCCCCAAAATAAAAAAACGCCGGACCGTTAAATTCGCGTAATAACGCTTAAATACTTCCATCTGTTCTCTCCATTCGCCTACCAATTAGTACTCTAATTATAGTCTACAGTAAGGAATTCACTTATAGCAACTAGTGATTCGCCCAAATTGGCGAAATTTCTCACTTTTTGTAAACTCCTAATGAACATAGGGAAAGCTGATATCCATTCCATACATTTCCTTAGCCGTTTATGAGCCTCCCGTTGTGTTCATTAACTTAACGATTCGACTCTTCTGATCGTAGTTGAGATCAATATGTAGATCCTTGCATAATTGTATAAACGGAACCATCAGGGTCCCTTTCCTCATTTCGGGCGCACTTCCTATCAGAGCTACTCTTTGGTTATTCAAGGTTAATTCCATAGGTGAATCTATATGTTTAACCTGCTCAAGAGTTTGGACTGCAGTTAGACTCTGACTCCCCCCGTTGATCCGGGAGGCATTCCGGTCCGTTCTCGCATTGATCCCATCCTGGATTTTAAATGTTAGCGAAATTCCGAGTGAATCACATGCCGATAGCAATCGGTCATTGTATGATCCATAAGGAAAGGCAATCGCTGAATCGGTATTCCCCAGCTCTTCCTTCAGTCTTTGCTCCGCCTTGGCTAAATCACGAGTAACTCTGCTGTAGTACTCCGTATTCATTTCGTTTCTGTTCTCATCATCGATATATAACAAAGCACTGGCGGCTGGCCGCTCCCCACCCTCAGCATCCACGATACCATAATGGTGTAAATCGTACGTGTGACTATAAAATCCCATCCCGTCCCGCTTCATTTCCCGCATCTGCTCCCAATTAAGCTTCGGCACACTATTCGGATCTGGGTGATCAATCGTAGATACGATAACAAAATTCACTGCCGTATAGCCATATTTTTTGAGAATAGGAAAGGCCAATTCATAAAAGCTCTCATATCCATCATCAAACGTCAGCAGCACCGCATTATCTGGAACCGTGCCGCCATTCAGCATAAATTCACGATATTGTTCCATCGTAATCACGTGAAACCCTTCTTGCTTCAGCAGGTTCATTTGATCATCAAACCGATCGGCAGATAAGATCCAAGGAAACTGCGGCATTGGCTTCTCTGAAAGATGATGGTACATCAGCACAGCTACATGGTCTCTATAGTAAATACCTTTCGGAAGTGCCCCCTGCTTCTGCCAGCCGATACGCATATTAAGGGCCTGTTCTGCTGCAGCCTTGGGAATCATTAGCTCATCAGGCGAGCCCGGATATGTAGCTACTGTCTTAATGATTTGACCGTTCACATCTATAGTAACTGCAGAAGACTCGTGTTGATTGTTGAAAATAGCAGCAAGACTTATTAGCAGAACAATGACTAAAAGTATCATATATTTTTTCGTATGCAATCTCTGAATCTCCTTAAAAAGATCTTTTATTCACTATGTAACTACATATTTGGTGACAGTTCCACCTACTTTTGGTTACATTTTCTTTTTTATTTTGTTTCTTATCATAAAAATAGGAGGCGAACCCTAAGCCTCAACTAGCTTAAGGAACACCTCCCTCACATGGAGATCTATATATAATTATGTACATCTATGTCTAATTGTAGACGGTCTAGGACCTTCTCTTGTCTACAAAGTAATTTTCTTCCCCTAGCTCGTCCACAAACTGCTGCAGCCAATCGTAATATTGTATGGCATGCTCCAGCTTCTCCAGATCCTTCAGGCAGAATTGCTGCTCCTCCTCAGGCGTATCCACGGCTTGAACCAATCTCTCCAGCTCAGGAATAACAACATCCAAGGCTTGCCTCATGACATCAATCTCCCGCTGCAGCTTCATTCCAAAAAAGTTCTTAAAGGTCTGAAAGAAATCTGTTTCCACTGCATACAGATCCTTTCGCTCCCGCTTTTCCTCCAGCTTAGTCACCATTTTGGAAGCCATCAAAGAACGAACCCCATAGCTCATATTACTTTTGCTCATATTCATCACATTCTTCATCTCTTCGAGCGTCATCGGCCGGTCTTCAAAGAACATGATTCCATACAACTGCCCGAAGGAGTAATTGGCACCATATAAGTCCATCGTC